>JACCEA010325670.1_pt1 | contig 30873 bp, 84 predicted proteins | sample 7449851 | NCBI WGS metagenome assembly JACCEA01 (sample SAMN15323453, study PRJNA562643) | freshwater metagenome | isolation source: river surface water | place: USA:Blue River Watershed | collected 2017-08-18
CCTGTTGCTCTTTTAGGGTCAGTCATCGTATTGCAGTATCAAAGAGTTTTTTCAGTTCATTATACACCAAAATCAAATCCCTATCAACAGACAAATGACCAACATCTTTTGCCCCTCGTAGAAATTCGTAGAGTTCTTTTGCTTGGGTTTCTGTAAGTGTGATTTTATACTGCTTTTCAACTTCAATCATTTCCGTGCCTCATAATCAAAAAGTCGTTCATCTACCAATTCTAACACATCAGGAGGAACATATGAAGTATCTGTAGTTCTTGGAAGTTTTGCGACTTCTTCCAAGATAAGTTTAGTTTCAAGGTCAATCATTTTCAATCCTCCACATAATGATAAATTGGTTGTCTATGTTTCCTCATCAACCTGACTGCTTCTTTTGCTTCTTCAAGTGTATCAAAGTGTTGTGGAGAAATACGAACATACTCATTATCCTTCACTTTTTGAATAACAAAGTATTCTTTGAAATTATTATCAAGGCACTCTTGGATTACATAATCTTTAGTCATAATTTAAAAAGTTTTTCAAGTTGTTGTTTTTTTATGTAGATCTCATAAGATTTTATTTGTTCAGAATAAAACCTTTCCATATGTTCGCAGATTTTATCTTCTTCTGAAGTAATCTTCATTTTATACTTTGATTTCAAAAGAAGAATAGTTTCCAAATCTTTGAGAACACTTACTGGAATATCCAAAAACTCATCATAAGTCATTCCCGTGCCTCCCAATATTTCGCATTTATACCACAATCGTGATACTTTCTCATATGATCACAATAACGACCCTTAGATTTTCCAGTCACAACATTTCCAGTCAAAGCAGGATGGAGACACAAATCAAATGTGTCTCCGTATCCAGTAAGGTGTCCACACCAATCTTTTTTATAAAAACGGCAATCCTTACAAAGTTTGATAGGTTCAGTCATTACCAATCATCCAGTAAAATAAGTTCATCAAATTCTGCTGTGAGACGATAAGGTTTCCCATTATCAATTGCATTCAAACACCTACGGACACTATCTACAAGAACACCAGTTTTATTCTGTTTGAAAAGATTGAGAGCAACCATTCGGTAAAGAACTGCGGGTTCTTGTGTGAGTAAGTCACTATATCCAAGAGCAGTAAAAAGTTCTTGTTCTCTTTTAGAGTATTGTGGGTTCATCAATCAATCTCCCAAACTATCACGAGCATTGAAACCATCATCATAACCTTCATCATATCCGTTTTCCCTGATTGCTTCAGCAAACTTCACAAAGACATCAGGTTTCCCAGCAAACTCAGTCCATCCACAACCATCTTCTTCACACCATTCTTCTGTGAAGTGTTCTTTTACAAGTTCAAGGATTTGTTCTTCAGTCATTTTCTTTCATCACAGGGTATTCAAACTCCACACCAATTTGTTCTAAAAGTGTGCGACAGATGAGGATTTCACCAAATTCGGAACCATCCTCAAAAGCATCATCATAACTGCCATTTCTACTCGGGGAGTAGTAATCACCGTGCTCGTCATAGCAGTGTTTTGACTCTGCGTATTCTTTGAGAACTTTGAGGAGGTGTTCGTATTTTTGTTGGTCAGTCATAAGTCAATCAGTTTCACAAGGTCTTGTCCGTATCTTACCCCAGAAGGGTCGGGAAGTAAAGAGTTGTTTGCAAGAATATCACAAACAATCTGTCGTTCTGGGTCTCTCATATACTTTTGAACTTTTTGTAGAAGTTCGCATCTGGTTTTGTAGAAATCATTTTTTTCACAAACTGCTTGAGCAAACTTCACAAAGGCATCAGGGTCTCCATAATACTCGGAGCAACTACCATCATCACGAATACCACCTTCGTTGAAGTATTCTTTTACTATTTGTAGGATTTGTTCTTCAGTCATACTTCTTCCCAGTTTTCATTCCATTCTGCCTTTACACCACCATAAGGTTGAAAAACTGCTGGTGGTTCAATACCATTTGATTGATGAACAAACTTCTTTGGTTGTGCTGGTTGAGAAACAGATTGATAAGGAGTTGGAACAATCAAAGATTTCTTCAACTCTTCAATATTATGTAAGTGGTCGTAGTGTTCTTTGAGTTCTTTTTTGAGTGCTACTAGGGCTTCACCATAGTTAGAAGTATTAGCATTCAAAATTAGAGCATCAATATTTTCATTGATGAGTTGCTCACAATACACCAGAGTTTCTTTGAGTGTAGTCATTTTTTTGGAAAGAAATTTTTGGGAGGTTTGGGGACACTTTTTGATTCGTCTGGGGCAAGATACTCTACAGTGTCTTTGAGTGTTTTATTGTAATCCTTGAAAATTTCTGCTTGAGCCCAAGATTCACATCCATAACCCTCAAAACCACAAATGTCCCACCACAAAAAACCAAAAATCTTCTTTTGCGGAAAATACCAAACCTTGCCATCGCCTTTGGTTACTTTTTTGATTCTGTAATTCATTAGAAGGTCTTGTTCTGGTAGAACATTTTCACGGATAAGTTGTGGTTTGGGAGGTTCTGGTTTTTTCATCAGGCAACATTCCAATAACTATCATAATTGTATGTAATGCTTTCCGAACCATCATATTCTTTGATGCGGAATTGAGTCCCAGGAGAAACCCATTCTACTCGTAGTTGGTTTGCACCAAGAACACAAACATACTCACCAGGATAAACCGATTTCACATACTCTTCAATTTTATCTTGTTGGTTGAATTCTACAAGGTCAACAAGTTTCTCATCGTGAAGAAGAAACTCACGATACTTATCATCATTCCAAGTGCTCCATCCTGCACCATATCCAGGAGAATACAGAACAGCAACTTTTCCATCACGAATGCATTTAGTCATTTCAGTTTCCTTCAAATTCTTTTTTGAGTTTTTCGTATTCTTTTCGTCTCCTCTCTTTAGATTTGAGTTCTGCTGCTTTTTTCTTTTCCAGTTCTTTCATTCTGGTTTCATACTCTTCATCAGTTTCTGGACGATGCTTGTAGAGACTATAACGAGGACAGTCATAATAATCATACTCTACCTGGATACCTTCCCACTCACCTTCGTTCTTCCAATCTTGGAGCATCGCAATAATGTGTTCAAGTTTTCCAGCAAAATCTCCAGAATACACTACAGTTTCTTTGACTTGGATGCGTTCAGTCATAGTTTTACCTCTTGAAGTTTAGTAATCAATTCAGGCACCCAAAATTTATGAATAGTGAGAATGTAATCACTTTCAGCATCATTGGGTTCTCCTAACCACACTTCAACCAAATCCCCTTTACTTATAATATGAAATGGATTTTCTTTGAATTTAGATTTGGTTTTAGTCATCAGATTTGCTCCAATTCAGTAGCAATATCTAAAATTGCCTCACGAATACTTTCATTTCTTGTTTCAAGTGCCTCATCCCATTCTCTATGCCCCGAAAAACAGACATAATTTTCAGGGGCAACATTATCAGCAAGAACACGAAGAGAAGCAGCAAAACCCTCTCTAATTGTTCCTCCGTGAGAAAATACTTCATCAGCAGCATCTATGATTGATTGTGCTTGGGTAGAAAGGTTGGTCATAATACAGAAGCAATTACAGCAGGAATGTAAGTGTTGGGTGGTTGTTTGTCTTTGAAAGGTTTCTTTTTGTGTTCTTTGAGTGCTTTGAGAAGATTTTGTTCTATTTTGTGAAGGTCGTCAGGCATCAATCCTCCCATCCATCAAAGTATTCAGTAAAAAAATGAAATCCCAAACTAAATGTTTGTTGTTGAAGGTCTATACCAAAAAGAGAGCAACCAAGGAAAGAAAACAGAATGTTGATACCACCAGAAGAATGAACTATACCACCAGATTTTTCATAATTCACCCAGAGCAGTGATTTATTTTTGATAATACCAAACTGCCAAGTATTATCTACTCTGTCATCATCCCAAGTTTTTTTGTCGTATTGAAAGAGTTTCATTTCTCCAGAATAAACAGAGTGTCGGCAATCATTTCTTTAGTGAAATGTACTTCACCTTTATCAGTTTCAAGGCAGAAGAATTTGGAGTATTTGAGTTCGCAAAGTTTTTCTAACATCTTTCCAGTCGCATAATATTTTTCTTGAGTATATTCAAATTCAACACCTTCAAAGACACCGTATTTTGTGTGTGCGATGATTTTCATTTCAGTTTCTCAATTAGAAGTTTCAAGAATTTGAGAAGTCAGTTCATTCACCTTACGAATAATGTCTTTGTGAATTATCTCCATAGTAGTATCACTTTCATTCTTCATATAAGTCTTGACTGCGTGATGAATTTCGTCAAGTTCAGCAAGAGTGAATGAAGTCATTTGAAGTTCCTTTGTGTATGAGAATATTATACGACAAAACCACCCCCGATGGGACGGGAGTGTGACGGTTCTTCAAGTGTCCTCAGTCTTCTAATGGAAGAGAAAATACTTCAACTTCATTGGGAAGTACAAGAACTTGTGTTTCTTTCACAGCATATTGAACTAATTTTTCAATTTCTTTCTTTTGGTCAGCAGTATAAGTATCTGGAACTTTTGCTACAATAATTGATTTAGTCATAATAGTTTTGGTTTTAGTTTATCAAGGTTTTTGAAAGAAGTCAAGTGTCCATCACAACTTCAAAGGTAATACTTTTTTTGAAATGTTCCAAATTCATATGCATACTCACCACTCTCGCATTACCTTTTTGAATTTCATTAGCAACTTTGAAAAACTCATTATTACTGGAATAATTACTGGAATTTCCATAGTATGCTGCATATGGATTTGCGGCAGTAATACCACTTCCAGAACTTGTTAGGTTTGTTGTTGTAATTGTTGATTGAGTAGAATACTTATCTGGTGTTGTGAGATACTTACTCACAATATCCATCTGTTCTTCTGATAGTTTTACATATTCTGGTTTTGGTTCTTCTTTCTTTTCTGGATGAAGTTCGTAAAATTTATCAATCAGTGGATTGCTCATAGTCCCGTATCAGCATCCAATACGAAATTAGGTTTTTCAGTAATAATCTCCACTTCCATAGAACACATAATATCTTCAATTTTGTTCAAGACATTTTCTCTTGCTTCTTTGGTAGTATTTCCATAATTGATAATACGCAAAGAATGGAGTAGAGCATCTTGAATTACATAAAAGTCAATTGCTGATAGTTTATGTTTGTTCATTTGTTTTGATAATCCTCAAACTTTGGAATTTCCCCACAAACACTATCAATATAACGGAGGTCTCTGCCTTCATAAGCAATCCGACACTCAATAGATTTTTGATATACTTGTTGGTACATTACACGGACTTGATTACTATTCCAATAATCAGACACGACCAACAAAAAGAAGAAAATAAAAACAGCAAGCATACCAATAATAAAGATGGTTCCTTCTTCAGAAAATCTCATTTTGTTTCCTCAATTTCAGGTTGTTTATACTCAAAAAGTTTGATTCGTGCTTTGTTGTGGTCGTATTCTTCCTTACAAAGCTTTGGTTTCTCAATACAATACTGAATCACTTTGGGTCTCATTAGGTCTTCACCTTCTTTTATACCATAGTGGTTTCCCACATTATACCCCATAAGAAATAGACCAGCAAGACCACCAAAGAATGCAACTAATCCCATTTTGTGTATCTAATAATTTTTTCGTAAGTTTCTTCTGTGATAATATCGTTTTCTAGTTCATAGGGTGAAGCAAAAAATAAAAACAGGTTGTAGTCATCCTCGCTGAAATCTTTGGATGGAATGATTTGTCTGTAGGATGAGACCTTTTGGATTGCTTTTTGTTTAATTTTTTCACGATGTTCCCAAAAGTCATCCATATAAATGTTGATACTCATTTTACAAAGGATGATTGTGCTGGAATAAGGTCAATTGTTGAGTCAAACTTTTGTCCCTGTAGTGCGTATCCTGCTAAAAGAGAAATGATGAGAATACCAAGAAAAGTTTTGATGAAGTCAAAGATTTTCAAGATTAGGAAAGCATCTTACGAATTTTATCACCAATCAGTTCAAAAATACTCTTTTGTCTGGGAGACCAAGCACTATAGTTATAGCAAAGATGTCCGTGAAGTGCTGTAAACCGCTGAACAAATTCGCAATATGTTCCAGCAGATTTCATACACTTATCAAACTCAGCACCAACATAACTGCGTTCGCAATGAATACAATTGCGGCAGTTGATAGGAAGATTAGAAGCAGGGTCAATTTGAGTATTGACCAGTCCTTCCAGTTGTGCTCGTTGTTGTTCAAGATTAGTCATTTTTAAGTTCTTTACTTTACAGAATTGAGTTGTGAAGCAATACGATTTGCCCTCTCAAGGGTTTCACATTGAATACAGCAATAATAAAGTCCAAGAGGCAGTTTGCGAAGAACTTTGTTTCCATCTGTAATATACGTGCCCTTTACATTCAAGAAACGATTGAAAGCGAATTGTATTAGGTTAGTGTTCATACTATTTGATTTGTTTGACGATAGTGTGAACCTTATCTGCCAGAAATACATCTAAACTATGCATTCTGTTGCTGACTTTACCCAGAACTGCAAGTACCAAAGTAAGAGGCAGAATCGGCAAATGAATGGCAAGACCAACTGCTTGTTGTTTTTTGGTGAGTTTCATTTGACTTTGTGCGCTTGGATCATCATGAGAGTTTTAGCATCTTCCCGCAACGTTGCGATCTGTTCAATCCTCTCCTTTTCAACCTTAGAAAGTTTATCAAACTCTACCATCTCCTCAACATAGGTGCGAGGCAGAACACCATCCGCCCAATCAAAGAGATCATCCAATGCTTCAGAGATTTTATTAGCAGTCACCTTCACAATGATCAGCGGAAGCATCACCGTGGCACGAATTGCCATCTTATGCCAGATGTATCGAGTGTGGGTGTAGAGTTGCTCAGTCACTGGGTTTGTTTGAACTAACGTTATTATAGGGGAAATCACCACCCCCCGTGGGAGGTGGTGTGACAGTTATTCAAGTGTCCTCAACGGTCCTTGTGCTTCAGAAGATACGAGTTAGCAATAGCCTTGAAAGTGAAATCACTTTCCCAAGATTTGAATACCAGACCCTCACGTTTGGTTTGAGGGTTCAGCGATGGACCTTCAGCATATTCTAGCAGATCATCAATGGTATCATATGCTTGAGCAACACGAACATCTTGATCGATAATGGGAACATGCTCAACATCAGCACCGTAAGTGTATTTCAACTCCTTTAGGATTTCATAACGCTCATTTGGTTTCAGATAACGACCCTCAGTGATACTGTAAATGTCAAACAGATAGAAGCGTTGTCCAGTCAGTTTCTCGGGATTACCCTGAATACTCTCACCAATCAATTCACCTTGAATGGCATACTCTTTGTCGTGTTGGAAACACATAGGAAGCATGGCATCAATAATACCTTGTCCCCGTGCTGCTTTCCAGAAACTATTACCCTCAGTTTCAATCAGGTCAATATTCCTCGAACACACACCAATCTCACCATCCTTGACATACACAGTCATACTGCTACCATCAAGTTTGGTAGTTACTTCATAGATTTCATCTTTGTGGGTCTCAAAGATCTCTTTACGAAGGTTCTGGCAACGTTCTTGGTCAGTTTTAGGAATGAAGTGAGGGAAGTTACCCTTCATCGTGCCCTGAAGTTGAGCAGGAATAGGTGGTTCCCATTTCTGAATACCAAGAACTTCAGTTACATCACGACCGATGTAATCACTAAACTTAGCACCAGGACCAGCACCGAGTTTGCTGATAATAAACTGAGCAGTAACAGGAAGCAGAAGTCCCTGACTGAGTTGCCCACGAAGTTTAACAGTCCGCAGACGCTCACCCTTCACACCGTTATATTCACGGGGTTCTTGACCTTTACTCAGGAAAGGAGCAAGTTCGTGAGGCACCCAACTATCAATCTCAAGATAAATGGCAACATCACCAACTTGATATTCACCTTTCTTGACCACTACGGGCCAACCACCATTCACGATGGCACATTCAATAGCATCAGCACCTTCAATCGGTTTGATGTAAGTGATTTCAGCGATACTGGCGAGTTTACGAATCGTCATTTGTCTCTGTGTGTATGAATGTATTATAGCAGAAAAGGTGCCCCTCAGGGCACCTCTGTGACGGTTTCACAACTGTCTGGAGAGAATTTGTACATAAATCCTTCGTTAGTTGTATAGTAGACGTTAGTAACTCCTGCTTGTTCCAGGGCAAATGCACAAATGGGACAAGGTTTACTATTCCTCAATTTACCTTGCCTATCGACACGGGCAACTACAATAGTATCAGCATCTTCCCGTGCTTTGATAAGTGCAGATACTTCTGCATGAAGATAAATCTTCTCACACAGACCAACTCGCTTGGCAAACTTTGCTTGAAGTGGATGAGACTTCTTCTCCAGATTGACTGCGGTTGCTACAACTTTTGATTTTTTGAGTAGCACAGCACCAATACGACGGCGAGACGGCGAAGATTTAGCCGTCTCAATCGCAAGTTGAAGATAATTGTCGCTAATCATTCAAAGTTTCCAGCAGCAGGGGGAGCAGGGGGAGTTGGTGGTGGTGGAAGTGCAGGAGTAGGAGGAGGAGTTTGTTTTACTACAGTAGGTTGAGGAAGATTGACTGCAGGAGGTGGATTTGTATTGATTGTTTGTTGTTGAAGAGTTGATACTTGTTGTTGAAGTTCAGTAATGCGTTCTTCGTATTTTGTTTGAATGTTTTGATTATCTACTCCCTGATTATCTTGTGCAAGTTTAAATCCAGCAGCACCAGCACCAAAAATACTAGCAAGTGCAGCAACAACAGAAACAGTAGATTGAAATTTACTCATCAGTCCCACCACCAGCAAAGGTTTTCAAGTGTGTTGATAAATTGTTCATGGTAAACAGTCCTACTGGGATTTGGTTTACCATCCTTCATGTCTTGTAAATATTGAATTATACCACGCACCACTGGAGTATCTTGGAAATACTCTCGCATTTGGTAACAATCAAACTTCTCATGGTATTGAATAAAGTCATGGAGAGGTGCCATGTTGCGACGATAGGCACGAATGAATACATCCTCATCCTTGATACCATTCTTGTTTAGAATTTGAAGTGGTGTATACTTTTCACCATCATCACCTTCTACATCTTCATCATCAAAGACAAAGTGAAGATCTTTGTAATACTTTTCCATCAACTCTAAGTCTGGTGCCACACGAAGTTCTTCATTCTCCTCCAGGTAATACTTAATTCGATTGATTGCATATTCATCTGTAAGACGAAATACAATATTTCCAATGTAGTAGTTTACTGGACCACCATAAAGATTGCTAGATTTTTTCTTACGAAAAGAAAGATGAATGATCTCAAATCCTGGATCTTCATTTTCTTTATCTACTAATCCTTGTGAAATGCTCATTTTTTATAGGGACAATCTGGGTGATGAGTAAATTGTTTACAAACATCATATACCTTGAAAAGATTCTTATCTCTTTGAATGAGAATTACATTCCAAGCAATAATAACACTAAGAACAATTATAACATATTTCATGCACTGTATCCCTCAAATTTAAGAATGGCACGACGAGCATCATACGCTTCAGTTTGAGAGGCAAATTCTGCAACTTTTTGGAATGGTTCACGACGGTAAAGACCCCATCGAGTTGTACCAATAATACCTAAAATGACATAAGGATTGTCAATTCCCAAAGGATATGATTTCATTTGATTTCTCCTTCAGCAATCAGATTAGTAACTTCACGACAAGTTGCTACCAATTGATAAGCATCTCGCAAACCATGACCATCATAAATGTCGAGCATGTCAGTTTCATTGTAAGTATCAACAATTAGTTTGCAAGCATCATACAGAGCAGCAACATGATGTGACCTTGAAGGAAAAGAAATCATTGGGTGGTTCCCTTGACTACCTTAATATTATACAAGGCATCCCAGCGAACCAGGATGCCTCTTGTGACAGTTTTAGAACTGTCAGTCCCAACTCACACTTTCAAGAAGAATGCCAGGCATTACATAAGTGTGTGGTTGATTTGATTGTGGGATATTACCAAGTTTATAATCCCACTTATATTCATATTTGTTATGACTATCCCAAGTCATATATCCCTTTTCAGGATCAAATCGACCTTTAATAGTCAAACCCCACTTGTTAGAATAAATGTTACGGGTTTTAAGGGCACCACTGTTTTCTCTTGTTTCTACTACAGTGCAGATGTCCTCATGAAATGTACCATTATTTTCAAGATAACATTTTGTTTGGTACTTAAATGGAGGACCAGCAAAAGCAACAGTAGGAATAAGAACCAGGAATGGAATAAGTTTCTTCATAGTAATCACCACGATGCACGATATTCAAACTCCCAATCTTCGGGAGATTCTTTAAGAATTTTATTCAAAATTTCAATAGTATGTTCAAGATCTTGATAATAATATTCATCATAGTCAGTGCTACCAAAGAAAAATCCACTTTGAGTAGGAAGTAGATCTTTTGCTTGACTACGATCTTTCAAGACAGTTTGACAACGCAACATAAGATCCTTAAGAGCATCACGATCAACATAGATATCCTGACATTCATCTTTACCACCAGCACATTTATCCACAAAATAATTGTGGATTTGATTTGCCTTACGCCAATAACCAACTTGAAGTTTTACTTCTGCAAATTGAAGATCATCTTCAATTACAAATTTACTACCTTTAATTAGTCTTGCAACAGATTTAAATTGTTTTTGTTGCTTCTCTCCATTGTAAAGAGAGCAAAGATGCTTCTTTGCATACAGGTAGGAATCAAGTCCCATTGAAGTGGTGTGTTGAGTACCTGTGAATTATAAACGCTCTGAGAGGGGTCTAGGATCGCCTGTGTGCCGCCTTTCAAAGTGTCCCAGTCTCTATTGCCTTTAATCTTTTTAATTTCTCTCTTTGCTCACGATCTGCTCTATCTTTTAGTTCTCTATGAGCATGTGTTATTTGCTGCCTTTTAGCAATCATATTAGATTTCTGATATTCCTTTGTATAATCAGATGGTTCAACGTGAGGAATTTGCTCCTGAATATGGTTAATGAACTGCTTAAAGGTTTTCATTTATTCAGAATTTTTAACATGATTTATTTATTATTCCATATTATCAAGTTCATCAGCAATTTCATATATTTCTTTACTTGTCTTAAATGTAATTGTTGTACATTCATCAACAATAGTACGAAGAAATGCTGCAAGTGCTTTACCACCAATTTGGTGTTTTTTTAATTTTGTAGTTCTATTATAAGTTGTGAGAATATTTAAGTATTCTTCAGATAATCTTTGTGCTCTGTCTGGCATTGGATTAACCTTCTACTTGTGGTACTCGGGAATCTGGATTTTCAAGAGCAGTCCAAGAATCTTTTATAAATGGACCTACTAGTTCTTTAGTTTGATTATAACCATTCAAATCTCTAACTAATACATCATCTTTTGGATTGGATTGCATCCAATATTTTGGATAAACTGCATGTTTAGTATTAGATAAAGCAACACCCCACATTCCATATGTACTATTAGACATAATATGATAATCACACATAGACATTAAACAAAGGTCAAATGAGAGATTATACAAGTTATTCTTTATTTTATATAAGTATTTTGGATGCAATTCTTTTAGAATATCATTCACACTAATATTATTTTCTTCCGCAAGTTTTGATATTACATACTTATAGTAAAATCTAGAAGCACCACTAATATCTAATCTTTCATCAATTGCATTTCCCCAATCACAATTTATTAATTCATTGTCATTAAAAATGTCAGTAATTAGAACAAATCTATCTCCCTGGAAATTTGGATTTGATCTTACATATTCTTTATCATTAGTAAAGATAAAAACTTTAGCATCTTCTGGGAAATAATTTAATGCTTCTAAAAAGTATTCATCACCAGATAAAAATACTCCACTCATTGGATCTGCAATATCACCTCTCCTAATGTGCATAGAGATAATTTCTTGTCCAGGAAATTTATACATGAATTCATTACATTTATCACGTATAATTTTTCTAAAGACAAGATCTTTTCTAATTTCTTCAAAATAGGTCGGATGGTAAAAATTAGCAGTTTTTGGATATCCTACAAGAACACTATCATCTTTTAATTCACTTGACATTATTTCATCAAGAGTTAGACCATCAAGGAATGAAAATTCATTTTCATATTCTTCATCTGTCTTTGACTCACAATTATCAAACTTAACATTCTCAAAAGTATTTCTTAAGTTTAAAAGCTCATACTTACCAACAGCAGTTTGATAACCAAAATGTTTGGCAATAGTCTTAATGAAAACATATGATGATGTTTGATATCCTAGTCCACTTCCAGACAATCCATACTGTACTTTTAATTTAATCATCAGTATTTCTCCAATGTTTTCATTTATTGGTACGATAACTTATTTATTTTAGAAATAAATTTTCCAAATACCATTACACTTTATACCATGCCCCTGAAGCGTAATTCTACGGTCAGTCGGCACTGGATTGTATGCTGGTGCAATCTGGTGCAATAAAGATCCAATAAAATAAAACATCTTACCAACTTCATATTGTACAACAGTTGGTGGTCCGTAATCTTGATAGGATAAAGTTCTCATCCCATTTGTAAAATCACTTTTTGGATCGTACTTTTCAACTAAAGGTTCTTCCCAAGTGTTTAACCCAGCACCAGTGGTTGGTAGTTCAAGAGCAAGTGTAAAAGTCAATGGATTATCAAAATCATAATCACCATATGTTTTCCATATATCTAAATGTTTTTCATGTTGAAGATCGTAGTGAATTGTTGCAAGAGGTTGTTGCATAAAAATATGAGTATATGGACTAACCTCTTTACCTGGAGGATGCCCAAAAATATGAAATCCAGGATGTGCTAATTCGTTAATTAATTCACAAGGACCAATTTCTTCCGATAATTTGTCCAAAACAATGTCGTACAACCAATTAAAAAAATCCCTTAAGATGGGATTTATGTCTTTGGCATATCTATAATACTCTGGTAAATTTGCCAGACCATCTATGTAAGTTACAGATCCAAGAGTGTAAAAGTCAATGGGATATTGATCATTTGCAGCAAACCCATCTTTTCCACAATAAATGCCTCTACGAACCCAGCAACATTCATAAAGTTGATCAACTCTATCAATTGCCTCTTTAACATGAGACATTGGTAATGTATCTATAAATCCTACTTTCATATTGTTACATCTTTATTTTGTTCTTGATTTACACCATCAATATAAATTTTGACAGGTTCATCATTCCAATGACGTATAACACCTGCAACAATAAAAATATTTGTAATCAAATATGTTAAAAAAATAAAAGTTCGGATACCTGCTACGGTATCCGATTCTTTATCGCATTTTGATGCTTTTTCACCAAGTGCTTTTGCCCACCATCTCCAAAATGTTTTAGATTTCGCCTTCATAATAATCTTCTTCTTCAGTTAATTCTTCAAAAATCATGCATTCGATGCAAGATTTTAATTCTAACATATCATCTTTTGTTAGTCCATCCAAGGTTATGGTATGAAATTCATTAAAAGAGATGCAAACACTATAACCATCATTTGGAGTGTATGACCCGCAAGTTTGAATAAAGTTCATGTAAAATTTGCAACTACTTCAACATCAATTGCACCTTTTTTCTGAACATACTCTTGCCAAAACATAGCATCAGAGATATCTAAAAAAGTTGCTTTTTGCTCAGTATAAAAACCTTTTTTGTTTTTTGGTTCTTTATAGATCACTTGATACTTCATGAATTAATTTAAAATCACTCCGATAAACAACAATGGTAATAGGCCAAGGATTTCCAATTACAGATGGTCTGATAATTGTAACATATGTGGATCCAATGAACTTTATTTTTCCCTTGAATCCTTTGTATTCTACCAGTTTACCTTCCTCAAATTTCATGACCCGTTAGATCATTAAGGAACAGCCAAGATTTTGCAACATCCTCTCCATTTACTACAAATTCTTCATGAAGAGATTGTGCATTAAATAAATTTCCTTGATCTAACTGATTAAGAACTTGTGTGCAAAAGAAATCTTCCACATTATTAATACATGCTTCGCGGATTAAATCTGATTTAATACTCATACTTGAATGTTCCTTGTGTAGAGATTTTTATGTTGTTGAATCTTTTTTTCGTTTTCAACAACATGTTGAGAAATAATCACGCTGCTGATAACCAAAAATAAGGAAAGAATCTTCATATCATGTAGTAAAACTGTCAACCACACGGGATTCTTCTTCATCAACTAAAGCAAATCGAAGTGCTTTAGTCACATTCTCCATGATACGATTATCATATCCATCATCACAATCATCACGCCACTCTAGTAGAAGATCGTGACATTCATTATCATTTGCAGCAATGACATTGATAACGCCACCATATTCAGAAGAAGGGAAGGGAACCCAGTAGTCAACAATGTAGAGATACTTCATTTCGTTTGATAAATTACTCCTTGATTTTAGTAAAATAGTTTAGGTTTGTCAACTGCCTCTTTAATTCGCATTTTATTGGAATCAAATGTGAGACAAAAAATTTTTCATACTCATTACCTTCAACAAGTTTAATTAAATTTTCAACTTGCATCATTGCAATGATTAGTTTTGACTTCAAATCCAATTCATTCATTGTTGGATTTCGTATCTTTTGCAGTTGGAAAAATCATATTCAAAATTTCATCACAATCTTGATAGAGTTTTCCATTTAAAGGCGCTTTATTGATTTGATAATATCTAACTGAGTTAAAAATAACTTTTAACTGTTCTTGTGTAAAATTAATCATTTAAATGAAGTGATTGGGTCTTTGTTTTTTATTAGATGATTGGAATGCTTCAACATAAGTCAAAATTTTGTGTGCAGATACCTTTGCGGTGTCTTCATCCCATTCATTTTGATTTGAACCTTTTTGCCAAAAATGGTAAAGTTCTTGACTAATTGTGTCAATAAGTTTTTGATAATCAGTCATGTTTTTTTCTTCCATGAATGGGACATTCAACATCAATCCACTTTTTATCGTCTGGCATTTCTAAATTATCAAGAACAGGGCAAATACATCCACGCAGTTTAGATTCTTCAGAACCTGGAATTAATCCATTCCAATAAGATAATGGATTACTTTTACGAGCAAATACTTTTTCTTGAGACATAGCATCCATTTCCTCATCAGTATAATGAGGATTGTCTGGATTTTCATAACGAGACAATTTTGCTTTTAAATTCAGATTCTGTTCTTCAAGGTTTTTAATTCTCTGATCATACTCCCTTTCGTGAGATTCTAATCCTTTTTCTTGATCTTCTTTCAGAATTAAATCATATTCTGAAGCAAGTTTACGCATGTTTTCTTCAGAATTATAATCATTGAATGCAACTCCACAAGCAGCATCCATGATATTATACTCACTAAATCCTAAAGCACGAACAAATTTTGTAAAAAGTTCAAAATACTGATGAATGTTTAGATCATAAGAATCACTTTCAATTGTTATAGATTCATCAGGAAGAAGTTCTGGAAAAGAAGAATTGTACATTGGAGTAATTTGTTTACTTTTGTAAGTAAACTTTACAGATCCTTCGTAGGTCATAATTTAAAGTAAATGTCTTGGTAAGTTTTGAGATAGTTGAATCTGACCAGATTCTATCAGATATTTTAGATAAAGTCTCCCCTCTTCTTGTCTTGCTTCAATTTCATGTGGTCGATCTTCATAATCCAAATCCTCAATTTTGGTAGAACCATAATACATTTTACCACGTTTTTGACGAAGATTACCAAAAACCCATTGCCTAACATGAACTAATTCATGAATAAGTGTTTTAATGTAGGTTTCTTGATCCATATGAGATTGAAGTTCAATCAAAAAACAACGGGGTTTTTTGTAATCATCTTCAAAATCGCACCAACCGTAAACAAATTCCCTTTTAAGACCTCTATGAACAATGCGAAGATCAATAGTATGTCTCGGCATGTAGAGGTTTATAAACCAATCGGTAACACTCTCACAGATGTGCTTCCGATAACCATATCCAGAAATTTGAAGGTAATACATGATCCCCAATGAAGAAACCAAATAAATGATCCAACGAAAACAATCTTATCAAATTTAGTCATCGAATATAAAGGTATCCTCCTGCCCAATCTGCATTAGCATACAACCACTCTCGCTGCTCATCGTTCATCAGACAAAATCGTGCAATTTTAGCAGGTCCACGCCACGATGCTGCTTTGTACACGTTACCCGTCTCACGATCAATAAAAGCATGAGCAGACTTACAACCACAAGTCTTATAGATCAGTTTGAAATACTTACGACCAGTCTCAAGATAGAATTCGGCATCTGGTCCGTTTTCCATGATCTCAAGTGCTCTGGAAGCATGATAAACACGTTCTTGTTCAGTCCGCTGATCAGATTTAGAGAGATTCTGGTGCCCACGAATCTGTTGGCATTTTAGATTCATGTAAAGAGCATCACAGAGCATCACGGCATAATCCGCAATTTTTTCGGATGTGAGTGTGGTGTTCATGTCCTTTGTTTGAACTGTAATCAGTATAAAGGAAAAACCCGCCTCTAAAGGCGGGTCATGTGCCAGTTACTCAAGTGGTCACTTACCACTGAACCCACCAGGAAGGAAGTCCATAGAAGCACCATTGATGATCACCATCTTCTGAATAGAACCATTCTGGAATGCTGCTTTCAGAATCTCATTACGCTGATATTCCAGCGATTGAGTCGTCACAGTAGAAGCGAGTGCTTTATTCTCTTCTGCCTTCAGTTGAGCAGTACGAGTTTTCACTTCCTGCTCTTTGTTAGCAGATTGAGCAGCAACCACACGGTTCACAGAAGCAACCAGATCATCAGGCAGATCTGCTTTACCAACGATAATGGAATCAATGGTAATCTTACCTTCCAGACCGTTCTTCTTCAGTGCCTCAGTCAGGTTTGCCTTAATAGTATCCTGAATCTGTTCCAGTTTGCTGTTCACTTCCAGAGCGGGGAACTCATCAACCGACTGGTTCACCGAAGAAGTAATCAGGCGGGAGATATAACTGGACATCAGTTGAACTTGACCACCTTCACCAATAGCGTGGTTGCTCAGGTCATAGTTCGTATAGAACTCATAAAGAGAAGTAGGATTGATGCTGTAAGTCACAGTCACATCCATTTCTTTCATGATCGTATTGTCCTTAGTTTTAGGACGAAGATCATTTGCGGTTACGGTAATCTTACGAGTGTTGAACACTTTGATAGAACCGAAACCATCGTATTTGATACCAGGAGTGAGAACCTCATTCTTCACCTGACCATCAAATCCCACATAGAGACCATTCTCACCAGTGCTGATGGTAGTGAATTGTCCAGCAGTAATCAGAAGTGCCAGAGCAGCAGCAGTACCACCAAGAATCAGTTTGCCAGTAGACATAGTAAATTTCAGGAGATAAAGAACAAAAAATCAGTCAGAAGTTACGCCAGCATAAATCAATGCTGCCGCAACGATGAGAAGTAGAATCAGGGGCAGCATCTTCATGAAGAATAATACTGGAAGTCCCCGTGAGAGAAGAATGAGCAGGATTAGAAATATACCTACTCCAGTGCCAAGAATGCGAGCAATCATTTTACATCAGTTGTAAGTGCAGAGTTGAGTCATTCTACCATACTGGATGCCTTCAGACCATTTACCACCAGCATTCAGACATTGTTGTTTGGAAGGAAGGATGGAGTTACCAGATGATAAACCAATTAGAAATACTGCCCCAATACCACATATAATAGCAATAATCAGTAGTTCAATGAGAGTGAAACCTTTTTCGTCGGGTAACATTTGTTTGTTTGAACTGAAGTTATTATAGGGCATCAGGAGGGGTCGTTGAAGACCCCTTGTGACACTTTGAAAACTGTCCTCAGATTGCTTCAGTTACAATCTTGGCGCCTTTGAACTTAGAACGAGCACTCTTGTTCTTAGTATCCACACCAGTCACCACAGCAATCTGAGGACTGCTAGAACCAGTGTAGAGCAGAATATCACCTTTGTTCAGAGCACCAGGAGTTCCAACATAGTGATTTTCACTGTTGCCCATCTTAGCACTAAAGGTATAAGGTACGACTTCTTCCAGAGCACTCTTATCAAAAACATGAATTGCTCCAGTACCCTTTTCTTCAATCAGGTATTGGTTTTGACTGTTGGTGCCAATATGAGTACCGTATGCAATAGTACCATCTTCTTTTGTGAATGAATACAGGGTTTTAGTTTCAGCCATTTCAGTTTCCTCTTCGTAAAGTTTTAGACAGTTATCGTCTTCATAAAAAGTTTGTTTGGATTTGAGATACCGACATTGCCATTGGTCAGGTCTCCAACCCTTAGAAATAATCTCTGCAGGAGTTTTACCATACAGTTTGGTGACAATATCACCAACATTGAATTGTGTCATAATAAATTAAAGTGCTTGAACCTCTTCCATAATAATTTCAACGTCACGCTCATCACGATGACCCATAACGTCATCAGTTATAGGAGTATCATAGCACAACTCAAAGTCATCTTCGTTACCTTTGATGACTGCTACTTCATACAGATCATCATAATAACCATATGACCCAGGAAAGCGAACAACACTCACACCATAACCATTGGGGAAGAAGTGTTTTGCTTGGACACCATCATCTTTGTAGTGAGGATGTGGTTTAAAGTTGAGATCAGTGAATTTCATAATCAATTAAAGCGGTTTACCCAAAAATTAAGAGAGCGATCCTTCATTTTTTGAAGAACTTCATAACGTTGTCGAATTCCAGAAGTCTCATCATAATCATCAATTAAGGAGTAACCAAGAGCAACATCCATAGAATCAATGGCATGTCGAAGAATATCGTTTAGAATATCATGCTCCTCAAATGTAAATTCCATTGAGATTGGTTCTTGATTACATGACGATTTTTGATCATCATCCTCAACAGAATTAACACTTTCAGCGTACTCGGCAAAATTTGGAAGGGAAATCATTTGTGTGATTGATTTACCTCGTCAATATAAGTCATAAAAAATGCCCCGTCAAGGGGCAATAGACAGTTAGTTACCTGGCACATTTTTTAAGTAGTATCCTCGCCAATCAGCAATTTTTATACAGTGATCAATATCAAATGATATCTTTTTACTTGGAGAGTTTTGATTTTGTGGTTTATACACTAAAGAAGTATTAATATCAACAAAACAATGAAGTTTTAAATCATCTTCATCAGTGATTTGCATAATTTTATAATATTTTTTTGTCTCATCTATAATAAAGGATCCTATTTCCAAACAATTTTCTAGTTCTTTCAGTCTTAATTTATTGTCTGTTACATTAATTCCATTACGTATATTTTTTTGCAAAATTCTCGTATTTTCTTTAATGTAATCATTAGTAAGAGACAAACAAAGTAAACCTACTTTTAATAGAATGTTTTCTTTTGAGGAATCAGAATCCATTATTTTTTGTTTTTAGTTCTATTAATTATGTATTAATATTATCACCCTTTCCTTCTAAAGAACGAACAAAAAGTTCTGTAAACAATTCCATCTTGTTTGGATGAACAGAGGCAGGATTTTCATTAATTGCACTTCTTAATGCCATTAATTCATTCCATTCGTCAGTATTAAGATCTGTTGTTCTTGTTGAGAAAAGAGTCATGGATACCTCTTGCAATTGTGAGGATATTCTAACATTATTTAATCAGTAGGATCGTTTTCTTAAGTATTTCTTTTTATTGTTGATACAATACTTAATTATTCAGCAAATGGACCCCAACTTCCACGATCACCTTTCATTCGTTCTTCAAGTTTATCAAGAATTTCATCAGCTTTGATAAGATTGTCAATTTCTGCAATCATACAAGCAATATGTTTACCAACAAATGATTTTTCTTGCCTTGCGGCATATGCAAGAGCATTTCGGAGAGATGATTCTGCTTCCTTCAATGATTCTTCTACAGATTTTGAGAGTGCCATAATTTTTATGCGTTCTTAATCATCTTAATTCAACTAATATTGATTGTCAAGTGAACCATGTGACAATTGAATATCTGGTCCCTTCAGTGACTTCTAAAATTTCATGAGGATACATAAAATTTGATGGGAATACAATAGCAGATCCCTTTGGTGCTGCAATTATAATCTCTTTATCAAAGAATGCAAATTGACCACCTTCATAATCATCATTTAAATTAAAAGAACAAGATAACGTTCTAGGTATTTGTTTAAACGAATCTGTATGTTGTTTGTAATATCCACCAGTTTTGTATCTTAAAAGATCATATCCACTATCTGATATTAGACTACAATGAGGAAAATACTCAATATATTTTTTGATTGTTATGTCTGATTGATCAAATATAATCTTATCAATTTGATTTCTTACATCAACATTTTTTTCTATAACATCTTTTAAGGATATTCCTATAGTATCACAATTGCGAATATGTGTATTTATTTCATTATTGCCAGTTTTAGTTGGTATCCATTCATCAGTATTTGCATATTCATTTAATATAATATCACATTGTTCATCAGTTAATGCTGAATAAAACACCTTAATATATTCATCTAATGTTGTTTTAGATTTTGACGTATCTTTTACAATTAAAGTTGGTGTTTTTACTGGTTCATTTTTAACACACTCATTATACTTTTTCTTATCAAAGTATACACATGAATATGGTCCTCGACTTCTCACATAATGCAAAAATACTTGGGAACAGTATTCTCCCAGGTATTCTTCTCTCCAATGAGAAGTTGTGCATCCAAAATAAATCATCGCATCACCAGGATTTAATGTAATGCTTTTTATTTCACCTTTTGGAGTTTTGAGATTTATATCCCAAGGTATATCACAATCTAGATTAATAGTAACAGATATTTCACATGCTTCTCTATCTGTATGTGGAGGTAATACACTTCCCTTATTATATACTCTTGCGTAACTGTAAGTAGGAAGAACTGTTTCTTCTATAATAGAACTAATAGATGGTGTATATTCACAAAGTAATTCTAAAAATGAAATATAGTCATATTTACTATATGACGTTGGTACTTGCGAATCTCCAGTTATATTATTTTCTTTACAATATTCTATAAAGTCTTTTGATAAATTTCTTGCTCTATTTGGATTAATAAATTCAGGAACAATTAAATAATTGTTTTCAAGTAACAAAGAATTCATATCATTATAATCAAGTTTGGTTATCGGGAATTTCTGCTGGTTTTGATTCTTCTTGTGCTATTAATTCTTCAATTTCATTCACAATAGGATCTGGATCTTCTTCAAATAACATTTCAAGATTAAATTCATCCTCAAGTAAACTTAAATCAAAGTTACTAAAATCTTCAATTTGTGCTTCTGGTGCTGATTCAACTGATTCTTCAAAAGTTGAAGGATCAACACTATCATCAAACAATGATGGATCTACATTACTATCAAATATTGTAATATCATCATATGTTACAGTATTTTCATATTGATTATTATTACCCAATGTAATTCCATTATTTTCTATTTCATCTTCAGCATAATAAAGATTTTTATGATTTTCTTCTACTTTTTGATAAATCAATGATATTTGTGCATCACGATCTTTATTGAGAGATTCTAGTCTTTCTGTATGATCATCAAAAACTTTTTGTATTTCTTCTTGATGATTTCTTTGCATTGTATCAATTTGGAGTTCCAACTCCTTCATTGCTTCTTCCCAAGTAATGAGACGCTTGCGCTCTTCTTCTTGAATTTTATTTTGTTCTTCTTCCCACTTAGCGTATTCTACTTGGAAAAAATCAATGTATTTTTGAATCTCAGACTGATCAGAAAGATGTTTATTTGGTTCTCTTGTTTTATACTCTAATTCGCCATGGTCATCATACCACTGAATTGCATGAATATTTTTTTCTTTAAATGGCCAATTATCGGGATAAAACATTCCCTTATTGTCAACTTTGATGAATTTATCATCGTAAATGACAGTTACTCTCATTGATCTTTTACCTCTTTTACTTCTGTAGGAAGAATGTTATTTTCTTTACTCTCAAAAGATGCCTTTTGAAGCATTTGTGCTGCAGCAGATAAAACATTTAAATTAGTTTCATTTGCTTTGACCATTTCATTCCTAAATGATTCCACAGCGGCACCTGTAGATCTTTGCTGCTGAGAATTTTCAATTAACATCATTGGTAACCAAGTAATAGCACAAGACCACTCATCAACTTGTTCCCCAGTATTTGGATTCATACCAATTACATGAGTGTACCAAGAACACTTTAACCCAATACAATCTTTTTTAATTAGAGGGCAATAATTACCAGGTTTAATTTGCATAATTTACTCAAACATCATTAATATTAGTATAACATATTTAGCTCAAAGTGCAAATAATAACATCAATATATTGAATATCAAAATTTGAAGCAGTTCCATCAATATTAGTGCTTAATGAAATATTTCCACTCCAAGGATGAGTATGTGATCCACCACCAGAACTCTCAATTACACCACCAGTGGAGACACTTCCAAAAACGGTAAAAGTACCAGCATTACTAAATGGAGTTGCATTTGATCCCCCATTTGATCCCATAGTTCCAGTATGAGTATGATCTGGAAGTTGTGATAGAGATAATGTTGTTCCACCAACATTTCCAGATACAGAAGCATTGCTAGAAATTGGTGCAGAAAATGATTTTCCTGAAGATGGGAATGCAGATGTCATTGATATAGACCCACCAGATGTTCCACCACTTCCACTAACAACCCTCAACATTTTATTATTTTGTGAAGTATCTTTAATCCATCCAGTTGGAGCATTTTCTTGATAAAAAAGTTTTTTTGTTCCAGAAGGATAAATCCAATACTTAGAAGTAATGGAATTCTCAATATTTGCTGGATCAAATACTATGCCGTCTAATGTGAGTATAGCCATATTAATTGAATGAGCAAATTATTACGTCTATATACTGAACACTTAAATCAAAAGTACCAGTACTAGTAGTTGAAATAGTTACTGTTCCACTCCAAGGATGATTGTGTGATCCACCTGTTCCTCCAGGACTTACAACACCACCAGTAGAATTATTGCCAGGAGTTCTAAAACTACTAGATCCAGAAGAAGCATTTGCACTTCCTCCAGTTAAACTATTATGTGTATGGTCTGGTATTTGACTTACAGATAGAGTAGTATTACCAACAGTTCCACTAACTGGTGCCGTAGTACTAATAGGAAAATTAAATGATTTGGCACTAGAGGGAAACGCTGATGAAAACGTAATTCCTCCAGCACCAGAAGTTCCACCATATCCAAATCCACCACCTGTTCCAGATACAACCCTAAGTGCTTTATCATTATGTGTTGTTATCTTTGTCCACCCAGTTGGAGCAGATGATTGATAAAAAACTGCTACAGAGTTTTGTGGTATAACACCATATCTTGAAGTTAATGTAGTGGCATCATTAAATCTAATACCAGCCGCTGTTAATACTGCCATCGTATCATTATACGTTTTCTTTTATTTACCTATTTATTAAATGTTAAAAAACCTTTATTTTTTTGGTTTATTGCATTCATTACAGTAGTAACTAAACTTTTCCTTAAAGTATTTTACTTCTTGGAAGTTATCCTTGTTTAAAGGTTTAGTAGTTTTGCACTTACTACATGTTCTGTTCTCGTTTATAAGATTTTCGGATTTTTTTGAGTTCTTTAAGTTCAGATTTAATATTTTTATAAGCGGTTTCAGCATCAATTCTTCCTCCCATTTCCATGGCACAAATAATATCAACTCTAGTTCCAAAATGTGCAAGAGCGGTTTCAAATTTATCTAAATCTTCATACATTTTTATTCTCCAAGTGTAAAATCTTTTAAATCCATAACTTGAGGATTGATTTTATCTATTTGAGATTGAAGTCTATTTTCAACTTCATATAAAGCATTAGAAATGTCTATATTCTCTTGTTCAAGATATCTAATCCTTGATTCAAGTCCAGCAATTTCATCTGATAAAGAACGATCAAATTTACTGTCATATTCTTGTAAAAAAGAATCAAAAAAATTAATAATTTTTTTCTTTAGTTGTAAAATCATTACTCTAACCCAATTTCTCTAAGATATGCATGATATCTTAAAAAACTTCCAAGTCTACATGGGACATTTAAACTTAAACAACACTCCTGATATGACAAAAACTCATACCAAGGAGTAGTTGGATCTAGAACGTGATATCTCATTTGTAAATAAAAGGATCTTCTTTTCTAATTTTTTCGTGTACTCTTTTTGATCTATAATTCAAAAATAATTCATAAAGATAATTTAAAGATCTTTTTATATAGTTAACCATTATAATTTTCCACCGACAACACCTTCATATGTTATTTGGTTATCATCCCAACCGTCTTGACATCCTTTAAGATAGAATCTGGTAGAGGCAATACAATTCTCTTCACTCAAAGAAGTAATGAGAACCTTTCCTTCTAAATTAAAACTCTTCCAAGTTCCCCACTTTGCTTTTTCCACATAAAAAGCGTCATCAATTAGTTTCTTTTCCGTCATTTACTTTTTTTTGATGAATTTTTTGAAGTTGTTCAATAAGTTCTGGAGTTTCTTCCCACTCCCAAACAGTACCATCTTTTTGAGTATATGTTCTTGTAGTCATTTGTTTGCTGACATACTACACTACAAGTATAACACTTATTTCTATTAAGTCAAGAAGATCTACAATCTAATATTTTCTGCAATTTTCTCTGCGATTAATGTATTTGTTTTTATCCCTGAGTGTCCCAAATCTCTTGCTACATCTACTTGTTTTATATAATCACAATTTAAGTAATTTGCAGTAGATGAAAATATACTAAAATCGTAATAGTTTGTTTTATCAGACCACATTTCTCTCGCCATTCTAGCAGTCATTAATATATTTACTGCAGGGTTAGATGTTGTTGAGTTCCATGATTGCCCCATTTTATTAATATCTCTATTCCAACTACCACAATGAAATACACTCTTTTCATTATAATATGGACATCTATATGGTGATGACCATGCATGAATTACTGCTTTTGGAACTGGATATCCTATTTTTAAAATAGTAGAATTATGTAATGCAAAGTTTGGAGAAGACCCTGCTACTCCCATGTTTATTACTGGTATTCCAATAATTCGTTCTAAACATGCAGATATAGTTTCATCTTCTGCATTACCAACACCATAGACATAAGAACAACCAAAAATTACAACAGATTTCGCCCAATTTATTTTGTCAAATTCTTTTGTACGATATCCATCAGAATTAGTATTGTAAACAATTATTTTATTGCGATAAGACCAATCTTCTGGTTGTGTTGTAAGGTTGTGCTTATATCTTTCTTTAGTATCTTGATCATACCAGAATTTATTATCTGGTCTATCGACTGGAAAAAATTTATTCTTTTCAATTCTTTCTAGTATTTTCATGTAAATATTTTTATTTTGTATCTATTCTGCCATTCTAAACAATCATTTTCATCATTTAAAATTGGTTTTCCTCTTACGTTAAGACTTGTATTTAAGAGCATAGGACAACCAGTTTTATCGTACCAAATTTTTAGTAAATCATAAAATAAATGATTTTGATTTCTATTTATTGTTTGTACTCTACAAGTTCCATCAACATGAATAACTGAAGAATAATTCTTTGTTTTTCTAGACTTAATTGCATATTGCATATATGGAGAAGAATTTGTAGGCATTTTAAAATAATCATCTGCACACTCTTCCAGTATAACTGCTGCAAATGGTCTAAAGTATTCTCTTTTTTTTATATCATTAACAATTTTTTTTATTTCTGCATCTCTAGGATCTGCCAATAAACTTCTATTACCCAATGCTCTAGGTCCAAATTCAGCACGACCTCTTGCAACTCCACAAATTTTATATTCTAAAAGATAATCAACAATATCTTTATTCTTAACGACAGGTTCAATATAATACCCTAAATAAGGACCGTGCCATTCAATATGTTTTTTCTTATGTGCAAGAACAGCACCAATTGCAGATCCATTATCTCCAGGTGCAGGCATGATCCACACATTATCAAAGTAATAGTATGCAATTGGATTTGCTACGCAATTCAAAGCACAACCACCCATCAAAACCAAATTTCTGCTGTCTACGATATGTGATGCTGTCTGTAAAATATCCCTAAAGATAGTTTCATATGTACTCTGTGTTGCAGCAGCAATATCAAACTTATTCTTTATATCTGGTCTCCAATCCTTACATCCCCTGTGTAAGTTCTTCTTAAAAGTTGCTGATCTAAATCCTATAAAATCATCATAAATTGCATCCTCATAACGTCTCTTATCACCATAAGCAGACATACCCATGAGAATATATTCTTCTTCATTTGGTTTCAATCCACACCTTTGGGTCATTGCGGAGTACCAAAGTCCGACGCTGTGTGGATATCTACGTTGAAATTTAAGTTTTAATTTATTACCTTTTGCTTCCCAAATTGTTAGTGTTTGAAATTCTCCTATAGCATCAATAACCACCACACAGCATTTATCAAACTTGCTGGTGAAATAACCAGCACAAGCATGAGTATAATGATGATCATAATACTTGATTGGAGCATCAACATACTTCTTGACGTTTTGTATCCATCCCTGCCCCGCAAGAAGTTGTCGAAGTGTTTTCTTATATGGATTTTCATACCAGCAAACTAACTCTGGTTTTCCAAACTTAAGTGCATAGTTAATTATGCCATCATTTAGTTGTGGATCATTTTTAATACCACTAAATCTCTCACTTTCACTTGCGAAAATGAGAGTATCATTCATGAAAACAGAAAGTGCTGCGTTATGACTTTCTGATGAAATACCCCAGGTAATCATGAATTCAATTTCTCCCAATAACTTACAGGAAGAGTTGGATCTATTTTTTGATAAGGTTTATCGACATATGCTGGACACATTGAACAAAAAGATTCATCTTCCCTACTTATAAATTCTTCCAATTCCATATCAGAGCAATTTGGTTCCAAGGGTTTATATTTTAAATAAGGATCCCACTTTTTGTCAAGATCATATTTTTGTGCCTGCATAGGCAAATACGCCAAAGGTGGACATTTCCACAATTTACCCTCATGTATTTGCAATGCTTTTTTAGATATACACTTTTCCCAACTCTTTCTTGGATTATTATCCTCATAAGGCATCATATTTTTTCCATAACCTTTATATTGAGGAACCCAATAATCGTTGGTAAAATCCCAAAATTCAACATGAACACTATATTCTTTTCTCCACTCTTTTGCCAGTAAATATCCATTTTTAAATTTTTTTACATAATTTTTATCAGTTTTACTGTGTATAGATATCGCTAAGTTTGTATTAGTACTTACTAATGCTTCTGGAAGATCTGGATGCATATGCAAAAAACTAGCATTGGATACAAGGTCAATATCTGTAGCAGAAGTATCTGGCCACATCATTCTAACCATGTATACAATACCAGTTAAGTTTTTATTTAAAGTAGGTTCTCCACCAAGAATAGTAAAAACTTTTGGTTGTAATCTTCTACTCCACGTATACAACCAGTCTTCACATTCTTTTAGTGTTAAAGTTCCAGAATGCCCATGATTAGAATAATGAGAACATCCTTCACAAGTAAAGTTACATGTATGAGTAACATGCATCTCTATTTGTGGAACTTTAAAGATATTCATTTTTTACTTCTACCCTTACCTTTACCTTTATTTATTTCAATATTAACCTGTCTCTTTTTTAAACTGTATCTTTCCATATACTTATCTAAATGTTCTTTACATTCAAAGAAGCATATTTTGGGAATCTTTCCTTCCTTATATTCAAGGCGATATGGAAACTTTTCATATGGAAATCTAGTAGTATCAATCATTATTATTTAAATGATACATTAACACCAACAACTTTAGCTTTTGGATTTCTTGCTAAAGCAGTTTCTCTAGCATCTTGTGGATTTGATGCATATACTTCTTCTTTAAAAACTTTTCCTGCAACATAAAGTTCAACAATATATTTCATTTTTTAATTTCCTCTACAAAATCAAAGTTGTCCAGATTTTTCAAGTAACTCTTTTGCTTCTTCAAAAGTTGTATATTTAAATTGCATACAAATTGCTTTTCTATCAATTAGTCCTGGTTTAGTAGTAATTACAGAATGTGGTTTTGATACGTCTAAAAGATAAGCATCACCATCTTCTGCGATAAAACTTCCAGTTTCTTCAAGATCATTTACATCATAGATAAACCCATCTGTTTGATTTTCAATTTGCATTGTTTTAACATCTTCATTTTTAAATTTATAAAATTGAGTAATACAACCAGATGTTTTAATATAAAAATTAACAATTGCCTCTATTCCACTATCAGTATGTGGAGGAATACGATAATTCAAATCCATAACTGATAAAGTGCAATTATCCCTATATTCTTCTGGTACAATTTGCAAAAGTTCTTCAGAGTTACTTAAGTTGATATAAGAATACCGTATTCCAGCAAATCCAATTGGAGTATCCATTCCATACTGAATCTTCGTTCCAATTTTAGAATAAGATCCAACAGCAAATTTATTTTTTAATTTAATGAATGACATATCAATTATTAGAAGAACGTGAAGTACCAAAAAGCATACCAATGAGAAGAACGATGACTACGTTTTTCCAAAAAACAAGATTAACACCAAACCAACTCAAAACAAGTCCAAGTAACCATGCCTGAAATAGAATAATTCCTACAGCAAGAACTAAAATAATCGCTACGAGTGCAAGAAATTGAAGAGCGGTTAGATCTTTTGTAAATTTAGACTTCATTTGTTTTTTCTTTTTACGTTTTAATTATAGCATATAAAGTTGGATATCAACAGTCAAATATGACAATTTAAAAATTACCTTTACCTTGACCTACATCAAAAACCCAAATGCCACGTTCAATCCACATATTCACAACACGTTGGCGATCATCAAAAACACCAATAATGTTATGAGTCTGTAGAATTTCATCAGCAATCTCACCTTTGACGATGGAATCATCACGATTATCCTTATACTTACGCATATAAAGATGGTCCCAAACAAAATCGTGGTCCATCAACCACCGTTCGGTTTGTTCCCGATAATCATCAGAACGACCAGAAACAAAGAACATATCAACGTTCGTTGCATTACTGGTGGCGTGTAGAGACTTGTAGACAAGTTCTACAGCACGGTTCGGAGTATCATTTACCAAACCTTTGTTCCAGGCATTCCAATTCTTAGGTTTTGTTGTGACATATTGGCGGCGATGACTAACATCACAAATAGTACCATCAAGATCAAAAATAAAACAATCACGCTTTGTCATCACACTTCCTCAAAATAATGAAAGGCATCTTGAAAAACTTCATCATCTTCACCCAAAATCAACCAACCAGCGCACATACTATCGGAATATTCTTCCCAAGCACGACAAGCATCAGTATGTGAAATCTCATACCCACGTTGAGCAAAGATTTCTACAATACGGTCAATGTCGTTTGTGTATTCGTAATGATGATTGTATTGTTCTTTGAACTTAAGCCTTTTCAACATAATCAAAGTCCTCATTACGAGTTGGAATTTCAAACTGATGCCACATTCGTTTCAGAATGCTCTCAGGAATAAACTTACCTTCACGGTGTTTGTTCCGTTCCAGTGCGTCTTCTAGAGACACCTCAAAGTATACAGCATTTCTGCGATAGTAGGAAGGTAGTTTAGCAAGTTTTTTCTTTCTGGTCTTGATTGATAAGTTTGTCTGATCCCAGATAATGTCTTTACCCTTATCCTTCGCCATATTCAGTTGAAGTTCAAGTTCCCGAGTAGCATCAGGAATTACATCATCAAAGACTTCATTATAAGTTTGTCCTACACGTTTTGCGTATTCTTCAATGTAGTCGTCAGTAGAGAGAACAACAGTATTCTCCCAGTATTTCATACTCTTCAGTTTTTTCACATAAGTGGATTTCCCAGAAGTAGGAATACCACAGAGCATTACAAGTTCCATTTTAGTTATCAAATTTATCAGGACATTGACGACGAAGGATTTCTAGGGCAGACTTATAACCAATAAGTTCCATTCGCATAATAACTGGACCTCCCTCTGCTTCTTGTTCTGCAAGTTCTCGGAGAAGACAATCTCCAATAACCCCGCCAGCATTTTCAAAGTCTTCTCTCTGAAGAACAAGTTCCCAAAGGTAATCATCACTATGTTCTTTTGGATTGAAAATGTAAGACATTTCAGTTCTCCACCAATTCAAGTTCTTCAATCACACTTTCGCTCCAAGTAATACCATCAAAATCTTCAGGACATTCCATCCAATTTCGGGCATCTTCTTCGGTTTCAAAATCTTTATAACCGATATTGAGTTCGGAGATTTTTACTGTGAAGGTCATCAGGTGTCTTTGTGTTATAAGACTATTATAGGGCACCCAGAGAGTTCTGGAGTGCCCATTGTGACGGTTTGAGAACTGGTTCAGTTATAGACGTATTCTTTCCATTCGGACACATTACTCTTATTCAGAGCAAGAGTCATTTTGTTGAATGGTGCTTTTGGTTTTCGGTAAAGTGGTCTTCCCCATTCTTCTGGGGTCTTGTCTCCTTTATGAGTATTGCAAGGCATACAAGCAGTCACAAGATTTTCCCAGGTATCTTGACCACCTTTACTACGGGGAATAACGTGGTCAATTGTGAGGTTCTTGATAGAACCACAATATTGGCACATATGATCATCACGTTTGTAAATCATCAATCGTGATGGTTTATTTGCCATAATCTTCTCGATGGGCAACTTAATATAATTGACCAGGCGAATCACACGGGC
>JACCEA012260202.1_pt1 | contig 30842 bp, 28 predicted proteins | sample 7449851 | NCBI WGS metagenome assembly JACCEA01 (sample SAMN15323453, study PRJNA562643) | freshwater metagenome | isolation source: river surface water | place: USA:Blue River Watershed | collected 2017-08-18
AAAGCTTGCATTGCAACAACTGCACGACGAGCTGCTATTACTTGTAAAAGAGCATTCTTTTCATCACCATTTACAAGCGCATCAACTTGATCTGCATGAGCATCTAAATCAAAGCTATCTGCAGCTATATTAATAGCTTGTAAACGTGCTAATTCAAGTACTTGATGACGAGCTGCTATTACTTCTAAAAGAGCATTCTTTTCATCACCATCAGCTATTGCTTCTACTGCTTGTTTATGTCTTGCTAATACTCCTGCATCCATTTCATTAACGTTAGCGCCTTGTAATTCTTCCACAGCCGCACCGAATCCCGGCACTGCGAAACCAAGCATCATTGCAAAAAGCGCTTGTATTATCATTTGTTTCTTCATCATGTTTTTCCCTTTATCTTTGTAAAACATACATACTTTCTAAAACTTATACAGATTGTAACATTATGCTTTAAAAACTCAAGTCCTTAATACACAATTTTTACTACATCAGTATTTTTAATCTAAACCGAGGTTAACCCAATTTTTAAAACTTTTCAACTTGTATTTCTAAAAAGCGATAAAATCTATTTTTTAGCTCACAATTAAATTAAAAACCGCAAAAAAAGCATTCTTGTACTTTAACAGAAGTTCTACTAAGCTTACATCATAGATTTTACTAAAAGCCTTAAATAAGGGGTAAATAATGAAAAAAACAATAGCGCTCGGCATAGATGATTTTAAAAAAGTAGTTGACGGAAAGCATTATTTGATCGATAAAAGCTTGTTTATTAAAGAGGCGATTGAAGATGGATCTGATGTAGTACTTCTCCCCCGTCCACGTCGTTGGGGAAAAACGCTTAATTTGTCGATGCTCAAATACTTTTTTGAAAAAACTGATCAATCAAATCGACATCTTTTTAATGGCCTTGCCATCGAGCAATGCCCTGAAATTATGGAGCATCAGGGTAAGTATCCGGTCATTTTCTTGACGTTTAAAGATGCAAAGCAGCTTTCATGGGACTTATGTTATGCTCATGTACGAAAAATCATCGCTGCAATGTATAAAGAACATCAATATCTGATACTCAGTCACCTTTTAAGTGAAAAAGAGAAAGAAACCTTTCAATTAATGATAGACGAAAAGGCAGAGCAACATTCTCTTCAAAGTTCTTTAAAAAATCTATCTCAATATCTACATCAATATCATAACGTTGCACCGATCATTTTAATTGATGAATACGATGCTCCCGTTATTGCTGGATTTGAAAATGGGTATTATAGAGAGATTGTCAATTTTATACAGACTTTTTTAGGCGCTGCATTGAAGACAAATTTACATCTTAAAAAAAGCTTTTTAACCGGTATTTTACGCGTTTCAAAAGAATCGATTTTTAGTGGCGTTAATAATTTATTTGTTCGAACGCTTATTAATAATGAATATGCAGAGCATTTTGGATTTTCTGAAAAAGAAGTTGTTGCATTGCTTGAATACTATGATGAGATTGATAATCTAGACAGAGTGCGAGCCTGGTATAATGGATATCAAATTGGTCGGCACACAACGGTGTATAATCCGTGGTCGGTCTTGTCATACGCAAAAACTAAAGAGCTATTTCCTCACTGGATGAATTCAGCAAATAATAATTTAATTAAAACAATTATCAAAAAAACACCTGCTCGTTTTAAAGAAGATCTTGCACAATTGATGTCTGGCAAAACAGTTGACAAAGAACTTGTTGATTATGTGACCTTTGATTCATTATTTACATTGCCTGATGTTGCGTTCAACTTTCTTCTTTTAACCGGATATCTTTCATTTGAAAAAATATATTTAAATCCACAAGATGATTGGATGCTGACGCTTTCTATCCCGAATATTGAAGTGCGTAAATATTATCAAAAAACGATTATGGAATGGATTCAAGAGACAATTGATCTTGCAACGTATCAAAGCATGCTCAGTGACTTAACAGAGGGCAATATTGAATCGTTTAAAGAAGCATTTGAAATAACCGTTGAACGCGTTTTAAGTTCACTGGATACAGCAAATGATGAGCCTGAAAAATTTTATCACATGCTTGTTCTTGGCATGCTTATTTGTTTGCAAGAAACACATGAAGTAAAATCAAATCGTGAAAGCGGTACTGGTCGATATGATGTAATGATTATTCCAAAAGATTTATCAAAACTTGGTATTATTATCGAATTTAAAAAGGCAAAAAATATGACGACTGAAGCGCTTGAAACAGGAGTTGCAGCTGGACTTAAACAAATCAAAGATAAAAATTATCAAGCAGAGCTGCAGTTGCGTGGCATAACGCAGATTATCAACATAGCGATTGCATTCGCGGGCAAATGTGTTCTAGTCTCATCTAAATCATAACCATGATGTAGACGGATTGGTCACTTTGTACTCTCAGACAAGTCCGCTTCATGATACTTTTTGATCGCACGATTCCATCGTTTCGTCAATGAACCGCGCCACGAAGAGGCTTTATTTTTCACCTGCTTTAAAACATCTTGAGGCATTGCTGCCACCAATGCTTGTTGCATCCGTTTTGGCATTGCTTTAATTTTTTCTATTGAAAGCCCTTCTTTTTCAAGCGCAGCGATTAACAGATCTTTGCCTGAAACTTCTTGCTCTTGGGCACGAGCTTTTTTTTCTAATTTTTGATATTGACGATGAACGCGATATGATTTGTATAAACACGCTCCAACACCTAAAACAGCAGCACCATGCAACAAAGTCGGCTTGAAATCTGCTGAAAAGCCTGGATCGACCAGAGGATCAACAATAACAGGGGCATGAATGACAGGATCAACAATAGGGGCTTCTTCAACGGGAATAATTTCTAACGACTCATCTAAGCCCAAAGACTCTGTATCGAGTAAATTATTTTTATATCTGCTGCTCAATACTTTTTGTTCATTTGCCTGACGCCTTGCTTCATTTGCCTGACGCCTTTTTTCATCATCTTTACGTTTTGTTTCTTTTTCCAGTGCATGAAAATGTTCTTGTTTTTTTATGCCTTCATTAATCTTTGCAAGTCTTTGTTGTTGCGCGAGAGTTAGATTTGTTAGTCTTTTTTGATATAATTTTATATTGATATAAACACTGTTGAATACTTTTGCTTCAAGTTCTTGTAAAATTTTTTCATTCTGTCTAAAAACCTCAAAATTATCTATATTCTTTTTTAACGCTTTATATTCTCTTACTTGTCTTTTAAATCGACAATTAAGAGCACCATACTCGTCTTCTAATAATATCAGCTTATGAGGTTTTAATCCTCTCTCCAATGCATTTCTTAATCGCTGTGGTGCATCTATACTCGCAGACAAATCTTTTTTAATTTTGTTAAGCGCTTCATTCACTTGAGTATTTTTTTCTTTCTGTTTTTTATATTCTTCCTTCAAATCCTCTAGCTTAACTATTATTGCATCAATTGCCTGCATCTGGACTGCCAAAAGTATCTTATGACGTTCGCTCTGATAAAAATTATTAATTCCTTGTAAGACTTCTTTTTGTCCAGGAATTAAAAATGACTCAAGCGATGATAACTTTGTATGAATCAGATTAATCTTTTTTATATTTTTAAGAGGAATTTCTTCTGCAGCAACTAATAATAATTCTTTAATCAATGCTTGCCCCATGAATTGCATAATTTTTGCAACTTCAACAGATTTCACTTGACCCGTTTCTGGATCAGGCGTTGCTAAATCTAGTAGTGACGACAGATTATATCCACTATTACTATTGATAACACGAACATCCTGCTTAGATATAAAATTTTCAAAATCTTTAATCTCAATCCATTGTTGAGCGATATCTTGTAATGCTTTATCAGCCATGCCTTTGATAACATTTCCTGCTTTACCACTATATATGTCACAAGAAGAACCAATCGGAACTTTTAACATTTTTGTCATCAATCTCTGAAAAATATCTAAAGCACTTTCTACCTCACGCTTCTTACAATATTGCGCTAAGGCTCTTTTTTGAGCGCCAAATTCACACTCTATATTTTTCAATGCTGCTATATCATTTTCTTTAACCAATCGATCAATATATCCAACACCAGCAGCTTTTAAAAGATTTTTCATCATTTTTACTTGATCGCAATCTTCATGATGATTTTGTATTTCAAAAATCTTTTTTATTTCTTTTTTTTTAATAAAAAGATGTAAAATCTCTTTCCAAGCAGAATCATCAATAATCCATTGACGCATTGCTTCAAGAGCTTCAAAACCAAACGCTTGTTCTTGCATCAATGCTTTACATTTTTCAATTTGAAGACGTCCTAATCCATTTTTCAAATCATAGTTCCATGACTCCTTCACATCGGTAAGTTTAATCGGTTGTTTTTTAAAATATGAAATTAGCCCCTTGTAAACAAGAGGAATATCAATATGCCAAAAATTATGTAACTCTTCTATCGATGCATCTTGAAAAACTTCTTTTTGAAGCATAACATCAATATTTTGACACTTTGATGCTAAAAATAAATCTAATTCTACAACTAAAAAAGCTTTGTCTACATGTAATAGATTCAAAAAAGCATTCCTATCAACAATATTTTTATCAATAGTGTAAAAAAAAGACTCATTAGAAAGATCTTCTTTATATTGGCTCAAATTGATTGCACGTTTCGCAAAAGCATTTTGACTATGCATCGCAAAAACATGATTCATGCTCAAAACACTCATCATGCTCAAAACACTCATCATGCTCAAAAGAAAAAATACTTTTGTTCGATTATTCACTATAAACCCGCATTTTCAACTATATTAGTAAAAATATTCTTATTAGAAATAAAGTTATTCTTTATGAGAATATCAAATTAAAACAAAAGTACAATCGACTAACATGAAAAAAAGGTGGTTAAATACAAAAAATAACGTTTTTTAAAAAATATGATTAAAAAAATCTTGATTTGCTAAAAAAGTAGCTGCTGAACTCTACGAGCTTCGAAGAACGTAGACGAAGAATAAATTACCATAAACGTTTATTTGCAAAAGCTGATCCAGAACCTGATTTTAAATATTTTTCAAAATCTAGTGCTTGTTGCTTATTATGAAAACCAAGAAAGGTTATCAATTGCCAAGGCTTATTAACTTTAGTAAATGAAGATTTTCCTGCATTATGAGTCTCTAATCTTTGTTTAAGATTAGTAGTAAAACCTACATACGTAATACGAGGAATTAACAAAGATCTAAATAAGATAAACATAATACATTATTAACCAATACAACCCCACTACGCTCTCGAGCTTTCTACTACGCCAAGGCTTCGAAGAACCCAGACGAGGGGCAACCTTCTACAAAATCACTTTGCTAAATAAACCCAATCCGTTAAAAAAATGGCTGTGCCAACCGAAGCACTCTGTGCGAAGGTTGGTGCCGAGAGCCGGACTCGAACCGGCACGAGCGTTAGCTCGAGGGATTTTAAGTCCCTTGCGTCTACCATTCCGCCATCCCGGCAACCAAATTTTTTATTCAAAGAATTAGAAAACAACTTACAAGCGACATTTGTGCATCTTTATTTTTCATCATCTATTCGCCTAGCAAAGCTACAAAAGACATTGCCCATTCTTAAAATGTCGGACTTGTCTCGCCATAGCGCTTCGCGCGACGGCGGATGGAGGCGGCACCCGGAATCGAACCGGGGATCACGGTTTTGCAGACCATTGCCTTACCTCTTGGCTATGCCGCCGTTGTTTTCAATAAAAGTATATTATCGTTTTTCAGATCGCTTGACAACTTTTATCTTCACTTTTTTGCATTTTTTTTTGCAACTCACCTGAAAGATGTGCAACGTTAGCCCCTGTAATAGTTGCAATCGCAAAATTTCCTGTAAGTCCCGATAGCTCAGAAACAAGATTCAATCGCGTGTTTCCTTCAGTCCGTGCAAGATATCCACCTTGAATTGGTTTTTCAATAAGTACACGTAAATCCTTGCCAACCCAACGACCATTCCGTTCTAGACTAATCATTTTTTGTCGCTCTTGAAGAGCCTCGAGCCGTGCTAGTTTATCTTCAGCTGAAACAGAATCTTCCATTGCAAATGCTTTGGTAAACTTACGAGGCGAATACATGAAAGAAAAAATATGATCAAATTTCACTTGTTCCATCACTGCTCGCGTCGCAAGATACTCTTCATGCGTCTCTGAGGGAAACCCAACAATAATATCAGTCGTTATTGTAACATGTGGCATGCGCTTTCTTATTTCAACAACTTGTTCTAAAAATCGCTCTGCTGTGTAGGTTCGATTCATTAACTCAAGGATCCGATCAGAACCAGCTTGAAGCGGCAAATGAACCCATGCACAGAGCTTTGGACCATATAATGCCATCGTATCAAGCACATCATTGGTCATATCTTTTGGATGAGGAGAAACATAGCGAACCCAAAAATCACCCTCAATCCGTGCGACGGCTTCAAGCAATTGTGCAAAGCCCTCACCAGTCACTGGATCTTTATATGAATTAACGTTTTGTCCTACTAAATTAATTTCTCGAGCTCCACGTCCAACTTCGATGCGCGCACGCTCAACAAGCTCTGACAAAGGATAACTATCTTCTCGTCCACGAGTAAACGGAACGATACAATAAGTACAATAATTGTTACACCCTGTTGTAATGTTAATATAAGCTTTTTGTACTGCATGTGTCTGTGGTTGTGCTTGTACTACTGCAACATCTTCATTATTTTTAGGTTTTAAAAAAAAAGCTTTTTTATCTTTCCATGCAGCAATAAAACGATCTTGTCCTTTGAGCGATGCTGGAATAATTTGTTGTTCAAGATACATCTGTTTTGCTGTACTGATGCTGACAATTGCATCGGCAAGATATGCCTGAAAAGTCGGCATGTTCTCTTTAGCTCCATAGACAAAACTGATGTGATCGTACCGCTCATAAACTTGTTGTTTACGATAACTTGCAACACAACCAATTAGTCCAATTTTCATGTACGGGCGATCTTTTTTGTGCTGAACAAGGCTTCCCAAATATGAAAACATTTTTTGCTCAGCTTTTTCTCTGACCGCACAACTATTAACAATAATGAGATCAGCACTCGCTTCATCGAGCGCCATGGTACAACCAAGCCCATTCAAATAGAGCGCAAGCCCCTCAGAATCGGCCACATTCGCTTGACATCCATATGTTTTAAAAAAAACTGCAATACTTAACATGCTATCCACCAACTTCTATTATTTAAAAAAACTTTTAACTCATGATATCAAGAGCTTATCAGCTTGTTGCTTTTTTTCAATTGAACAATTCAATTTATATTTTTTAAAACTACATTGAAATTATGATTTCGACGAGACAAGGGTTCGTTCCGCCGTCGTGCTTCGCACTATGTCGAGATTGCTTCATGATTTACCAAGACTCGTTTGCCAGCGAATGCAATTGCTACGTTGATGATCTGCATTATGCCACGAGAAACAAGCTCTGCTTGATAATTTTTATCTTTGATCTGTTTAAGTCCAGCTATAACTGCTACTTCGAGCGCTTCATCAGACATATTTTTTGCTCGTTTAAATTCGATAATAATGCCGATTTTAGTTCTGTCTTTTGGAATAATCATCACATCATAACGACCACCGCCACTTTCACGATTTGACTTTACTTCATGCGTTTCTTGCAATGAAACTAACATGCCAAGAACAAACATATGATAAAATTTCTCTGGCTCATCATCTGCAGTATCAAGTGAACTTAACACCCGTTCAACAACTCTTTCAAAAGTCTCTTTAAATGACTCAACATCGCCCTCTGTTAAATGCAGAAGCATGCTTTGATATGTCGAAATATCTATGGTTTCTTGAATCCACTGCATCACTGTTGTTTGGAAAAAATACTCTATCTCTTCGTTAGGAATAATAAAAGAAAGGTAGTGCCTAATTCCTTTTAATTCTCGTTTTTTAAATGAAAGATATCCGGTTAAAAGAAAAAAATTAAAAGCAATGTCAGGTGATGAAAACAACGAATCAAAGGTCACATAATCAACAAGCTCTCTTTCAATTATTTTGCCAAGCATGAGCTGTTCGATATCTTCTTTAAAACGAGCTGATGATTTTTGAATAATCATTTTAATTAAATTATTATTTGCTGAATTCATCCAGTGAGGAAATAGCTCTTTAGTTTTTGCATACGCCAAGACAGACCAAGGATTATACATCGTTGTATGCTGCCCAACTTGATATCCATTATACCAAGCACGAACTCTGTTTAAATTATCGATTTCGTCATAGTATTCAAGCAATGCAACAACTTCTTTTTCAGAAAATCCAAAATGCTCTGCGTACTCATTATTAATAAGCGTACAAACACTTACATTGTTAAGGCCACTAAAAATCGATTCTTTCGACACTCGTAAAATACCAGTTAAAAAGCTTTTTTTAATATGCTGGGCATCTTTTAAAGCAGCACCCAAAAACGTCTGTATAAAATTGACAATCTCTTTGTAGTACCCATTTTCAAAGCCAGAAATAACGGGAGCATCGTATTCATCGATTAAAACAATCGGTGCAACACCATGATATCGATGTAAGCAAGAAGAGAGATTCGAGAGTGCTCGTTCATACACCAATTGTTTTGCAGTTTTGGAAAGTATAGCTTCATATTCAACACGTTCTGATCCTGTTAATATATTCGATTCTAAAAGATAGTGCTTCCGCTCATATTCTTTGGTAATAACATCTTGTAACATATCATAACATGATTCCCAATCCATTTTTTTCGCATCTTTAAGGGTCAAAAAAATGACCGGATATTTACCCTGATGCCTCATAATTTCAGGATATTGCTCGATGGCAAGCCCGTTAAAAAGATGTCGATTTGATTGATCAGTCTTTTCAAAAAAGTATTTGAGCATCGACATGTTGAGTGTCTTGCCCCAGCGACGAGGACGTGGAAGAAGAATAACTTTTGATCCGTCCTCTGTGCCTTCTTTGATAAATAAGCTTTTGTCGACTAGATAATGATTTCCCTCAACTACTTCTTTAAAATCTGAAGTGCCGAGCGCTATCGTTTTTTTACTCATCTTTAAAATTCCTTACATTTTCCTTATAAATTGTATTAAATCAGTATAAATGCTTATTAAAAAAATCTCAATGTAAGATAAAAAGATCAAAAGGTCCTCTTTTTTTATCATTGCAACTTTTTTTCCCTGTGATAAACTCTTTTGTATGTACTTTTGTCATGATACTTTTTAATTAAAAAAACCAAAGAGATCAAAATATCAATGAAAACTCCCTTTTTTTTGAAAAATCTTTATTGTACAATTCTTAATCAATTGTATGAAATCGATGAATCAACCGATGCAAAAATTGACTTTGTTTTAAATGTAACTCCTGATCGCGCTGCTCACGGAGACGTTAGCTCGAACGCAGCATTAATGATCGCGCGTACGCAAGGAAAAACGCCTCGTATTATCGCCCAAGAGATTATTGTTGCATTAGAAAAAACTGAAACAGCTCAAACAAAAAACTTTATGTCTTTTGTAGAAAAAATCGAAATTGCAGGACCTGGATTTTTAAATTTTAAGCTCAATCATCATTGTTGGTTGCAACTTACACAAGCATTACTGACCAATCCAGAAACATTTTTCGTTGATAAAGAACAGAAAAAAGAAAAAGTTTTAATTGAATTTGTCAGCGCTAATCCAACTGGCCCACTCCATCTTGGTCATGGTCGTGGCGGCATCATTGGTGATGTACTGGCGCGCGTTGGACGTTTTTTGGGCCATGAAATTAATACAGAATTTTATATCAATGATGCAGGCAGCCAAATATCCAGACTCGGCGAATCACTCCGTGCACGTGTTGCACAACAATGTGGCATTGATGAACAACTTCCTGAAAATGGCTATGCCGGAGCATATCTAGTTGAAATTGCAGAAAAAATGGCGCTCGAACAGGGCAAACAGATTCTTGAACAACCGATTTCATTTTTTACCAAAACTGCACAAGATCAACTTTTGATAATAATCAAAAAAAATCTTGCTGATTATCGCATAACCTTTGATCGCTGGTTCTCAGAACGATCACTTCATGAATCAGGCGCGATTAGAGAAGCAATCAATATTTTAGAAAGCAAAGAACTTGTCTATGAACAAGAAGGCGCACTTTTTTTTAGAGCAACCGCCTTTGGTGATGATAAAGATCGTGTCATTCAAAAAAGCGATGGTGAATTGACCTACATTGCTGCAGACATCGCGTATCACAAAAATAAATTTGATCGTGGCTACACTCAATTAATTGATATCATGGGACAAGATCATCATGGCTACGTCATGCGCCTTAAAGCGACTATGCAGGCACTCGGTTATGATGTTAAAAAATTAAATGTTATTTTATATCAACTCGTTAGTATTAAAAAAGGAGAACAACTCCTTAAAATGTCAAAACGAGCAGGCAATTTCGAACAACTCGGTGATGTTATCGAACTTGTCGGCGCTGATGTTGCACGCTTCTTTTATCTCAATCGCAAAGCAGATGCCCATCTTGATTTTGATCTTGAAGTTGCATTAAAACAGACTGATGAAAATCCTGTTTTTTATATTCATTATGCCTACGTAAGAACCAGCAGCATTCTCAAGCGATCACTCGAACACCCTGAACTTACTGCATTATACGAACGTTGTAACACCAATTCTGAACAACTTGATCTGATCACTCAGATTTGGAAAAGTGATGAAACAATAGTACTGAAAAAAATCTGGTCATTGCACAGCATTTTAACAACTATTTTTGAAACAAAACAGACACATATTTTGGCTTATTATACGCTCGAACTTGCACAAACTTTCCATCATTATTATGCACAAAATCATGTCATTACGCAGACCGAAATTGAACGTTCAGCAAGTCGACTTGTTTTAGTACAGATAGTTCGTTCAACTCTTTTATTATGTTTAGATTTATTAGGCCTTTCAAAACCAGAAGCGATGTAATTAATGAAACTTTCGGATCTTGAAATTAATATTCCCGCACGTATCACCTCAATTGATTCAACGCCTGGCGTGATTGAACGACTTCACTCAGTCGGTATTTTTGTGGGCTCTTGTATAGAAACTCGATATCGCTCACATGCAGGAAGACCTGTCTGTGTAGCAACTGAACATGATTGCACCTTTGCACTCGGTTATGGACTGGCAGAAAAAATATTTATTAGCAAAGAATGAGACAGAAATGGATATTACACAAAAAGATTTAAAAACATTTACCCCCGATCGCATTAGAAACTTTTCGATTATTGCACATATTGATCATGGAAAATCAACGCTTGCAGATCGACTCCTTGAAATCACTGGAACGATTTCTACACGATCAAAAAATGAGCAATTTCTTGATAAGTTACAAGTTGAAAAAGAACGAGGTATCACCGTTAAAGCACAGACCGCCTCATTATTTTATGAATACAAAGGCGTTACGTATCTTTTAAATTTAATTGATACTCCTGGTCACGTTGATTTCAATTATGAAGTTTCACGTTCATTGTATGCATGCCAAGGAGCTCTGCTTCTTGTTGATGCAGCACAAGGCATTCAAGCACAGACCATGGCAAATTTTTATCTTGCATTTGAACAAAACTTAACCATTATTCCTGTCATTAATAAAATTGATATGGCCAATGCTGACCCTGAACGAATTGGTAATCAAATGGCGAAAGCACTCGACATTGATACCGCTGATATTATCAAAGTTTCAGCAAAAACCGGGCTGGGGATTGACACGTTATTTCCCGCTATTATTGAACGAATTAAAACACCAAGTGGCAGTAGTGATGCGCCACTTAAAGCATTACTTTTTGATTCATGGTTTGATGAATACCGTGGCGTTATTTGCCTCATTGAAGTCATTGATGGATCTATTAAAAAAGGTGACATGATTGCAAGTGCTCATACGGGCGAAAGTTATGAAGTTCATGACTTGGGATTGATGTACCCTGATCCTCTCTCAATGCCAGCGCTTTTCACCGGACAAGTAGGTTATTTAATTGCAGGCATGAAGACAGTTAAAGAAGCTCGCATTGGTGATACACTCTTTCATGCAAACAAAATCGGCACAGCTCTTCCTGGATTTCGTCCCGCAAAATCAATGGTTTTTGCCGGTATTTATCCAATTGAAACAACTGAATTTGACCTACTCCGCGATGCGATTGAAAAATTAACACTGAATGATCCCAGTGTTCATGTTGAAAAAGAAAGTTCAGCAGCACTCGGCTTTGGATTCCGTTGTGGATTTTTAGGGCTTCTACACATGGACGTTTTTAAACAACGTCTTGAACAAGAATACAACATGCACATCATCACCACATCACCAACGGTGTTATATAAAGTTATCCTCACCAATGGCAAAGAAATTTTTATTGAAAATCCTGCCGACTTCCCTGACACCGTTCAGATTGATACAGTCTATGAACCAATTATCAATGCAACGATCATTTCACGCAACGAACACTTGGGCAATATTTTAAATCTTTGTCAAGAACGACGGGGCGAACAGATCGATTTGACCTATCTTGATGAAGAACGGATTGTTCTTAAATATCGATTACCACTCAATGAAATTGTGACCGATTTTTATGATAAATTAAAATCGCTCAGCGCAGGTTATGCAAGTTTTGATTATGAAGAAGCAGGATATATAGCTTCTGACATGATTAAAATGAATATCTTACTCAATGGCAAAGCGGTTGATGCACTTTCAGTCATTGTTCATAAAGATAAAGCGTATGCACTCGGTCGACAATTAACACAAAAATTAAAAGAGGTTATTCATCGTCAAATGTTTGAAATTGCTATTCAAGCGGCTATTGGTGCTAAAGTTATTGCACGCGAATCAGTTTCTGCGTTAAAGAAGAATGTAACAGCAAAGTGTTATGGTGGTGACATTTCTCGAAAACGTAAACTTCTTGAAAAACAGAAAGAAGGTAAAAAGAAAATGAAACAGGTCGGAAATGTTGAACTGCCGCAAGAAGCGTTTTTAACTATCCTTAAAAATTAAACCGATAAAAGGTCTGCAGATGAAAAGAAAAAAAGGTTTTTATTCGATTTCAGTTGTAGCAAAAATGTTTTCAGTCCATCAACAGACCGTTCGTTTGTATGAAAAAGAAGGACTCATCACTCCTAAACGAACTGAAGGAAACACGCGGCTTTTTTCAGAAGAAGATGTTGAACGACTTGAAGAGATTATTCATCTCACGCATACACTCGGAGTTAATCTCGTTGGCGTTGAAATGATTTTCAAACTTCAGAAGAAAATAAAAAAACTTCAAGATGATATGAACAAACTTTTCAATCAAACCCAGACGCAGATGAATTCTGAAGCTGAAAATTTAAAAGTTGCTGCAACCAAACAGAAAGATCGCTTAATTCATATTAAAAAAGAAAATCAGACTCTCAATAAAAAAATAAGCATTGATGAGCCTGATTATGAAAAACAAGAAACTATTGATACATGGAAAATCGATTACGATGAATAGAAGGATATAATCATGATCTACAATCAATTAAAAACAGGTATTTTACTCGGCATATTAACCGGTATTTTAATGTTTATTGGGGGCATCTTTGGTGGGCATGAAGGCATCAAAGCGGCACTTTTTATTGCTTTACTTATGAACGGGATTACGTATTTCTTTTCAGAAAAAATTGTTCTTTCACTCTATCGCGCTCAACCTCTGTCACGTGAAAAATATGGCTGGATTTACACAATCGTTCAAGAACTTTGTGAAGATGCAAAAATGCCGATGCCAAAACTCTGGTTTATTAATACATCGATGGCAAACGCTTTTGCAACAGGCAGAAATCCATCACACGCATCAGTTGCAGTAACGAGTGGCATTCTTGAAATTCTTGATCAACGAGAATTACGAGGTGTTTTAGCACATGAAATTTCACATATTAAAAATAGAGATATCTTAGTTGGAACTATCGCGGCAACAATCGCCATGGCAATTGGCTATCTTGCTGATTTTGCACGCTGGTCATTTTTTTGGGGGAATCGACGTGATAATAAAGAAGGCGGTATGAGCATTTTTGGCGTCATGATTATTTCAATGCTAGTTCCCATTGCTGCAACACTGATTCAACTTGCAATCACCAGGTCACGTGAATATCTTGCTGATGAAACCGGTGCACGCTGCTCGCAAGATCCACTCGCCCTTGCTGATGCACTTGAAAAATTACATTTTGCAGGCAATCATTCAACACAAAACGAACCAAGCAATGCACAAGCAGCAACTGCAAGCCTTTTTATTGTCTATCCTTTTAAAGCACAAGGAATGTTGAATCTTTTTTCTACACATCCACCGATGGAAAAAAGAGTTGCGCGACTTCGTGCAATGGCTCACAAAATGATGTAGATAATTTTTACTAGATACTACCCTTTAACACTAATGCTTCAAATGCTTTTTTATCATCACTTAAATTGAAAAGATATCGAAGTGCTGTGCCAAAATCATTAAGCAGAACAGCCCGACTTGGATCATTAAAATAAATAATATTCTTAAAGCCTTGTTGTGGTACATACATTGATTTGGCAATCATATTTTTATTGTAGTATAAAAACAATGTAGCTTCATTTTGTAATCGACTTAATAATAATTGAGCTAATGCAATATTCTCTTTACGATATTGTCGTTTGGTTACTTCTGGCATCACCGTCAACTCAAGTTCATCAGCATCACGCTTTGGAGTTCCTGCTTGAGCACGTACTTTATCATCGGTTAAAAAGACACTTGCACATCCTGTTTTTGGATAATTATTATACAAAAATAAATATAATTCTTTGGTTGTTCCCGTTACTTTTTTAAGAAAACGACTTGCTACATCTTGTGCCGCCAACACTTGATTAATAGTACCTTGATTTTGTGCAACTACTGCTTGCCCTTTTTGTTGAATTTGGCCTATTGCAGCGACTAATAATTGTTTTTGCGCTTCATCTTTTGTTGCTTGCAATGCTTCAGCAGAACTCATTTTTCCCGCTGCAACTTGCTCTGCTAAAGAGGCAATTGTTGCTGCTGTCATAGATTGCAAAGCACCGGCTGTTGTATTTTTATTAATAAATGTAGATCCTTGATTCACTGCAGCGCCCAATCCTGCAGCAGCTGCTTGCTCATTTGTTTTTCCCTGTGCAACTGAATCAGTAGTCGCTGCAACTGTACTTAACATTGTTGAAGTTAATGCAGTATTTTTTTTCCCTGGATTAACTGAACCTGCAGTAGCACCAAGTGCGGCCGCCATTGCTTTTTTTAAAGCTTCTTGTTTAGATTGATCATCGGTCGCTGATGCAGATTCTTGCATATACTTCATCAAACCAGTAATCGCTCCCGCAGTTAAAGCACCCTTTACATTTGTTTTTGCTGGTTCTAGTGCTGACGCTGCTGGCCTTTTTACTTCTTCTTTTTTTGGTTCAACTATCAAAGAAACTTTTTCACTTTTTGCTGGTTCCATCTGCTCAATTTCATCTTCTGCAGCAGGAATAAATGAACGAACTAATGATCCAAATCCTTCTAAAAAAGCATCTACTTTAAAAGCTTTTGATGTAAGAAATTGAGCAGCTTTTTCTTCAGTTTTTTCTTTCATTTGTAAAACAGGATCTTTTTTATCCATAAAAGTAATGACCGGATCAATTGTTGCATCAACTTTTTTTAAAGATTCTTCAACTGAAACAGGCGATGGCAACAATGAACCTGCAGCTTTTTTTATTGCATCAAAATCATCTTGAATGCCTAGAGATTTTAATTTTTGAAATGTATTGAAATCAGCAACAACGGTTTTACCTTGTTTTGTATTAATAAAATAAAATCTTTTTTTTTGTTCTTCAAATGAAACTTCTGATGGCTGCGTTGCTTGTATAGCAAAATTGATAAACAGACTCATAAAAAATAATTTCATTATATTTTTCATATGACATCCCTTTTCCCCGAAATTGAATTTTAATACAGACTTTTCATTACTGTATCAATACTCAAAAAATAAATGCAATAAAAAAGAGCGGTTTGAAACAGACCGCTCTTTTTTAAAATTCTTTTAAAAAAATGTTCTTGTATTAAAAGCTATACTTTCAATAATGCTACATCAAAAATAAGATTTGCATTGGGTGGAATAGCTGCCCCAGCACCGCGCGCTCCATAGCCCAATGATGCAGGAATAAAAAGACGACGTATTTCGCCTTCACGCATACTTAAAACTCCTTCATCCCATCCTTTAATGACATAACCAACACCGACTTGAAATGCAAAAGGTTCACCACGATCAACGCTGCTATCAAATTTTTTGCCTGGTTTACCTTGATCATCAAGCCAACCAGTATAATGAACCTGAATCATTGCACCTTTTGTTGGCATCGCTGCATCTTTTGCTGCTTCTTGAATAATTTGATAGCTCAAACCTGAAGCTGTTTTAATAATTGCATCCATCTTTTTTTCTTCCCTATTAACCTGAGAAACTACTACAACTTTCTGTTCCTCTTCGCTTTTTTGTTCAATTTTTTTAACGGTTTCATCTTTTATATTACTATTTTTAACTTCTTTTTCCTTATGCATGGTATCACCAAAACAACCTGAAAAAGAAACTAACGAAAACAGATACATCTGGCTGAGAACACGTGCTATTTTACTATTCATACTATCTCCTTTTATCAACACTTTTTTAACTGCACCCTGCAAAAAATCCTAACAGATTCTAATAAAAATGCAAAAAATACTGTTTTTTATTTGACAATCATTTTATTCTTTGAACACGTTGTTTCACACAAAGGAGTCTTAAAACTGTAAAAAAGCAGTAAAGAAAGGATCATCATGAATGAATCTATATTTAAAGAATATGATATTCGTGGCATCATTGATACCGACTGGACCATCGAAGACGCGTATGAGATCGGGCGTGGTATTTTTAGCTACATGCTTTATAACAACCCTTTACTCGATAGAATTGTTATCGGCATGGATGGACGAATCCATTCCGCTGAAATTAAGAAACAATTAATTAAAGCGGCACATGATTCAAAACTTGATGTCATTGATATTGGTCTCTGCCCAACACCAGTTTTATACTACACGCTTCACACCACGCAGGTGACTTCAGGACTCATGATTACAGCATCACACAATACTGGTGAATATAACGGTATTAAAATATGTGCAAATAAAAAACCAATTTGGGGAAAAGAATTAAAAAAAATTGGAAACATTATTAAAGAACGTCGTTTTTACAAACCAGTCCTCAATCGCATGCTCACCATTAAACAATATGACGCACAGACTTCATATATTAATTTTCTTAAAAAATCATTTCCTCATTTAATCGGCTCTTCAATCCCTCTTTTTTTTGATTGTGGTAATGGTGCAGCAGGAACAGTGATGCCTGCACTAATTAAAGCATTAGAATTTAAAAATGCAACGCTTATGTTTGAAACCGTTGATGGAACATTTCCCCATCATGAAGCAAATCCAACAGTCCAAAAAAATATGACCGATTTAATCAATAATATTAAAAAAGAAAACAAAAAAGCAATCGGTATTGGCTTTGATGGAGATGCTGATCGCATGGGTATCATTGATGAAGAGGGAAATTTAATTTCTGGTGATCAACTACTTGCATTATTTGCACAACATATTCATTGGAAATCAGATGCAAAATTAATTATTTGTGATATTAAATGTAGCCAAGGATTAACTGAAGCGCTTCAAAAACATGATATTGAAGTTAAAATGATCGCATCAGGACATTCAATTATTAAAAATGCTATGGCAGAGAATCCAAATGCATTGCTTGCTGGTGAACTCAGTTGCCACTTTTTTTTCGCCGATCGATATTTTGGCTATGACGATGGAATCTACGCAGCGCTACGCACCATAGAAATTCTTCATAACACGGGAAAACAAATAAACGAACTCCTTACTTTTTTCCCTCACAAACAAAGTACTCCCGAAATTCGCATTACCTGCAGCGAGCAAGATAAAATAAGAATTATTGCCGCAGTCAAAGAAACATTCCAATTCAATGAAGCTGCAAAAATCATTGATGTTGATGGAATTCGTGTCCAAATGCCTTACGGCTGGGGATTGATGCGCGCTTCAAATACTGAATCAAACTTTTGTTTTCGTTTTGAATCTGATACAATAGAAGGATTACAAACAATACAAAATAATTTTATTGATGCACTTGATCCACTCATTAATATTACTTCTTTAAAGGAACAACTTGAACAATAATGAACGAGCACTTGGACTTCATATCCGCATTGACCAATCTTTATGTGCTGCCTTACAAGATGCAGCACCTCTTCCTTTAACCGCACTTCAATTTTTTCTATTTCGGCATCAAGAAAATAAATATCTCCGCATCAATCAAGAAGAACAACTCAACTATTTCGAAGCAAAAAAAAAATATAAAAACATCTACGCACATAGTTCATACTGGATTAATCTTGCTCATGGCAATCGTGAAAGTAATCGAATCGCAGAACGACTCCTTAACAAAGAACTTAACATTGCTGAAAAATTAGAACTAAACGGACTTATCATTCATCCAGGATCATATAAAGGACAACCAAAAACAACTGATGATCCTGATGGACGACAAGCATCACTTGAGCAAATTGCACGACTCCTTAATCGATTGTTCAAAAAAAAACTACAAGTTCCCATTATCTTTGAAAATACTGCACATCAAAAAAAAACAATCGGCAGTGATTTCCAAGATTTTTATGATCTCAAAAAATTACTTGATAAACCAGAAAAATTACTTTTTTGTATCGATTTTGCTCATGCTCACGCATTTGGCTATGATCTCACTGCAACTGAAAATTTTATAGATTTACTGAAAAAAACTGTGGGAATTGAAAGTATTGAACTGTTGCATGTCCATGATTCAGTTGAAGAAAATGGTAGTTGTCATGATCGTCATGCATTGATTGGCGAAGGAACAATTGGTATAGAATCACTAAAAAATTTAGTGTCTCATCATACATTGATTCATAAACCAATTATTTTAGAACTACCTAAAACAAATACTGAAAAAAGCATTGAAATGATCAATCTTGTAAGATCATGGAAAGAAAATATTTAAATCATGCTTCACCTTACTTGACTTTTAAAGAAAAATATCACATAAATATATCTGTTTGTATTAATACAAAATAAAAAAATACTTTCTTTTGTGCAACTTCAATCTATAAGAGATCTTTCATGAAATATTCTGTATATATATTTTTTTTTACCTTGATACCTATAAATATCATTTTTGGAGCAAACAACGAAATTGCAATAAACAAATGTACTAAAAAACATAATATTTCACGAGCACTTGCTCAATTATTTTGTCAAGATGATACTGTTCGTATCAAACGATTACTTGATCGTTATCCAGAATACGTAATAAAAGAAACTTCTAAACATAAAAAAAGTCTTTTACACTTTGCTGTACAATTAAATTCTTCTAACATTGTACAATTATTACTCACCTATAAAAATATAAATATTGATTGTCAAGATAGTGATGGCAATACGCCACTTCACCTCGCATATCAATTAGGTTACGTCCCACTAATAATAATATTGATTCAATCTAAAGCCAATCAAAATATCAAAAACAACCTTCATGCTATACCTCAAGATGTAACTTGCAGAGCACCCTTACATTCTATACAGCATGCATAAAACTATTTTCGATATCGCTCAAGAACATAAAAAAACCGTTCGCTGCCTTTTTGTGAAAAACCAATAAATTCAAATCCAAACTTTTTACATGCGGCAAAACTTCGTTGATTGAATGGCTCAACATATGCATTGATCACCGGAATATCCATCACTTCTAAATATTTTTCAACTAGAAGATTTGTTGCCTCATGCATACGCCCACTACCATAATATTTTTCATTAATCCAAAAACCAATCATCCCTGGGTCATGCCGCCAAAAAGCACGAATATCAATGCCGCCAACTAAACGATTTTCTGCATTATCATAGATGCAATAATAAAGCATCTCACCCTGTTTTTGTCGCCAGAGTTCATATTCAAAAAAAGATTTTTTCCATGCATCTGTTTTTGTTTCATCAGAAAAACTAAACATCTTACGAACTTGATCAGAAAACATTTCAAAAAAAGGCTCAAAATCTGCTTGCTTCATTTTTTTTAATGTTATCACGTTTCCCTTAATTTCAGATGGGAACGCTTCGGGGGAAACTAATGTAAAAGTATGTGGATTAGTGCCAATCGGAGATGCACAATGAGGCCGTGGTTGCTCAACCAAAAAACAGATTACAGCATACCAAGATAGACCAACAATAAGAAGAAATTGTTTGATACTTAAACGTCGCATATAACTACATTGAAAACTAATACGATCTTTCATTTTTCTCCACATAGATTATAAAAACAGATTAAAAATAGTATTATTTTTAATCATATCATATTTGAAACAAAAAAACGATATTTCGGTTTGAAAACATAAAAATATGTAATCTCAAATTAAATGTTTCTGCTAATTTCAAAGTAATTTCAAAAAAACTACCTTTACAGGGAAATACATAATCTATAGCTTTTTTCTTATCTTCATCTTGCATCTGTATCTTAATTAATTGTGGACACATAATAACATATTTAAAAAATGCTTTCTGCTTTGACACACATGCATAATGCAAGAGTGTTGCACCATGAGATGGACTATGTGCATGTACAGAATCACGAAGCGATTGCTCCAAAAAAATATCCGCCTCTTCATACTAAGCTTTTCTATACGCTTCAACACAATTTAAGCCAATTTCAACAGGACTTGAAGCATAAATAACATTGTGTAATAAAAGACTTCCGATAAAAAAACGTATTATTTTTTCATGTAAATAACTTTCGATACAATATGAAATAATACAAAACCATCACATATAGCATCGTTTTTAAAAAAATATTCAAAAAAAATTACGTTATTATCGAAAACCATTAAAACCGATAATAACGAAAAATATTATTAGCGATGCCGATAATAAGGAATCATAGTATTATCGAAAAAAGCAAAAGTCGATAATAACAAATGAAAAATTATGTACAAAGACAAAAAAAAGAGGATGTATTGCTACACCCTCTTCTGTACTGATATTTTTTTTATAAAACAGGAGCTTAGTACATGCCGCCCATTCCACCCATGCCGCCACCCATGTGGTCATGACCATGGCCAGCCGAAGCTGGTTTGTCTTCTGGAATCTCTGAAATCATCGCTTCAGTTGTCAATAACAAGCCAGCAATCGATGCTGCATTTTGCAATGCTGATCGAGTTACTTTAGCTGGATCTACAACACCCGCTTTGATCAAATCAACATAGACTTCATTTTTTGCATCGAAACCCATGTTTCCTGTTGACGACTTAATTTTATCAACAACAACTGATGCATCAAGTCCTGCATTTGAAGCAATAACGCGAGCAGGTTCTTCAAGTGCGCGTTTAATAATTGCAACGCCCAATTTTTGATCACCTTCAACAACTAATGTTTCAAGCGCTTTTTGTGCACGAATTAATGCAACACCACCACCTGCAACAATACCTTCTTCAACTGCTGCACGAGTCGCATGCAATGCATCGTCTACACGATCTTTCTTTTCTTTCATTTCTGGTTCTGTCGCTGCACCAACACGAATTACTGCAACACCATCTGAAAGTTTTGCCAAGCGTTCTTGTAATTTTTCTTTGTCATATTCGCTTGTTGTTAAATTAATTTCATTTTTAATCTGAGCAATACGTGCACTGATTTCAGTAGCATTTCCACGACCATCAACAATGGTTGTTGTATCTTTGGTACTACGAACTGTTTTTGCAGAACCCAAATCAGCTAAAGTTAAACTTTCAAGTTTAATACCTAAATCATCAGAAACCATGCGGCCGCCAGTCAATGTTGCAATATCTTGTAACATTGCTTTACGACGATCACCAAATCCAGGAGCTTTTACAGCTGCAACTTGAAGAACACCACGCATTTTATTAACAACTAATGTTGCAAGCGCTTCGCCTTCAACATCTTCTGCAATAATAAATAATGGACGACCTTGCTTTGCAACTTGTTCAAGAACAGGCAACAAATCTTTCATGCTGCTGATTTTTTTGTCAGCAATTAAAATTGCAGGATTTTCTAATTTCACTTCCATTTTTTCTGAATCATTGATGAAATAAGGAGATGAATATCCACGATCAAATTGCATACCTTCAACAACTTCAAGTTCGCTTTCCATGCCTTTTGCTTCTTCAACCGTGATGACGCCATGACGACCAACTTTTTCCATTGCATTAGCAATTAATTTACCAATTGATACATCGGAATTAGCTGAAACAATCGCTACTTGTTCGATCTCTGATTTATCTGAAATTGCAACTGCATTTTTTTTGATCTCAGCAACAACTGTAGCGACCGCAGCATCAATACCACGCTTCACTTCAATCGTACTTGCACCAGCAGTAACATACTTCATGCCTTCACGATAAATTGATTGAGCAAGAACCGTTGCGGTTGTTGTACCATCACCAGCAATGTCTGCTGTCTTTGATGCAACTTCACGAACCATTTGTGCGCCCATGTTTTCAAATTTATCTTTAACTTCAATATCTTTAGCAACAGTCACACCATCTTTGGTAATAACGGGAGAACCGAAAGATCTTTCGATTGCAACGTTACGACCTTTAGGTCCAAGGGTCACTTTCACTGCATCAGCAAGCGCATTAACACCTCTTAAAATTTTGGCACGTGCCTCTTCACCAAATATAATTTTTTTTGCCATAATCGTATTCCTTCTTAATGTATTTGACGTGACTATTCAATGATTCCAAGAATTTCATCTTCTTTCAAAATAAGATATTCTTTACCATCAACTTTGATTTCAGTCCCTGCATATTTACCAAACAATACCATGTCGTCTGATTTTACACGCAAGATGCGAACCGTGCCATCACCGTTCAATTTTCCTTCACCAACTGCAGCAACTTTACCTGTTTGGGTCTTTTCTTGTGCGGTATCAGGAATGATAATTCCGCCCGGAGTGGTGGTTTCACTTTCAATGCGCTCGACTAAAATGCGATCATACAATGGACGTACTTTATGTTTTTGCATTATATATCCTCCTTCTGGATCATACGTTAAACAATATTACTTAAAAAACTTTTTCTAACAAAACAGTGTACAGATTTGAACTTCTGCAACTATCCTGTTATGCATCATTAATTCTATTAACTTTAAAAAAAAATGCAACAAATAGTTACAGTGGATGACTAAGATTATTTTATTCCCTCACTGTAACTATTTCATAAAAAAAGATTGTACAAATTGAATCTTTTTTCACTTATGCAACAGGCATAATATCGCCGTTGTACGGATGAGAAGGCTGTTGAATACTGGTATCAATAACATCAGAATAAATAGTCTGAACAATCTCTTCCCCAAACTCAACACCGCAAGAATCTTCTCGATCAAAAACAATAACTTGATCGTACATGCTTTGATATTGTGAATAATAATCAGTCTGACACTGCATTGTGCGTTTATCGCTATACATCGATAAATTCCTATATTTTTATATTTTTTCAGTTTATTTTTCTCATATCAATAGAATAACAGGGAGAAAAATAATTTCTATTAAAAAAAATATTTGCCCATTTTTATATCAAAATCATGCAATTTTATCAAGCCAAAGCAGCCTTAAGAAGCTTTTTTTCAAATCGATCCATTTTCTTAAAATCAGCTTCATTTTCATGGTCATAACCAAGCAAATGAGCGATTCCATGGGCCAAAAGAATTATAAAATGCTCTTCTAAAGTTCGATCAAAAAGAACTGCTTTTTTTGCCACTGATCGAGGAGAAATAATAATGTCGCCCAGATCTTTTTGATTCTCTTCATCAAGCAGAAGTTTTTTGCCAGGAATAATTTGATGAAAAGGGAATGATAAAACATCAGTCGCTTGATCTTTTTTACGATATTCACCATTATATTCACGCATTTTGGCTTCACTGCAAATCAATAGCGCAACATCAAAATCTGAATATCCAGCAGCATCAAGCATTTTCTGCATCATGATATAAATTTTTTTTTCATCGATCTGCATCCAACGTTGCCTATTATTAATCTTTATCATTAAAAAATCCTGATTTTATAATAAAACAAATGCTTTTAATGTTTCATTTTCACCTTCAAGATGAATCATGTCACCCTCTAAAAAAGAACGCCACACAACCGTTTGTGCTCGCGTTACTCCTTTAAGATGTGGTAATAATTTCTCTTCAAGCGCTTGTGCTATTTTTTCATCACCACGAATTACCAATTCATACAAGGGAGTTTTTAATGAAATATGTGCTTCACTCTTTAATCGACGCACATGACCAATAATTTTTAATAAATGATCAACAAGCAGATCTGCTTCCGCTGAATCTGCATCATGTGGCAACCGACTTTCATCAAAATGCATCGCATGCACTGAAGAACTATTTTCATACTCTGCATACCACTGAATAAAAATTGCATCCACAATATGGGGAACAAACGGTGCATACAATTGTAAAAGCAACAACCCAACTTCATATAATACAAAACGCGTTTCTTGCAAAACTGATTCTGCATATAATGCTGGATTATTAAATTGATCTTTTACTATCTCTAAATAGTGATCACAAAATAATTGCCAAAAAAATGTTTCTGTTGCTTCAAGTGCACTCGTGTATTCGTACTGATCAAAGTCTTTCAAGTATTGCTTTAACAACGTTTGCGCATGATGCAATAACCATCGATTCAGTGGATCAACAACTGTTTCAATAGTTGGTCGCATTTCTGTAGCTGTCACATGTGGCTTAATAAATAAAAATGCATTCCATAATTTAGTTACCAAACGTTGTCCACTTTTCAACTGCATTTCGCTAAATGCCGTATCAGTTCCCAATCGGCCATGCGCCGTCCAATATCGAATTGCATCAGCAGAAAATTCTTGTAAAAGATTAACTGGATCAATTTTGCTATTTTCTTTTGATTTTGAAATTTTTTCTTTTCCTGCGCGCACATGTCCTGAAATAACAATATTTTTCCACGGTATTGTTTGATGATGAAAATATGCTTTCACAATTGTATCAAATGCCCATGTCCTAATAATATCATGTGCTTGTGGTCTCATACTCAACGGCAAACTAATCGGTGACTCATGTGGCCAATCAGTTAAAATTTGTGGGGTCAATGATGACGTATTCCAGGTGTCCATCACATCGGTATCAGCAATCAAATCAGTACTTTGACATTTTGTACACTGCTCAAATATTTTTTTTTCTTGCGGATCAATCGGTAATTGATCTTCAGGTGCAATCAAAATTTCCTGACATGCATTACAATGCCAAACTGGAAAAGGAATCCCATAAAAACGTTGTCGTGAAATCCCCCAATCCCATGATAAATTCTCAACCCAATCATTGTATCGACTCTGCATGAATGATGGATACCAATTAATTTGTTCACCAAGGGCCAAAAATTCTTTTTTATAATCTAGAATTCTTACAAACCATTGCGAAAGATTCAAATATTCAATCGGCTGCTTACAACGCTCATGTGTATTTACTGCGTGCACCAATGATTTTTGATCAACTAAAAGCTTCTGTTCTTGTAATAATGCTATTATTTTTTTACGTGCTTCTTGAACAGTAAGCCCCGCAAGCTCCCCTGCGCTTTCTTGCCAAGTTCCATCTCGATTGATAATCTGTTTTACTGGTAATTGATGACGATCAACCCATTCAATATCAAGTTGATCACCAAAAGTACAACACATCACCAGACCGGTTCCTTTATCCATCAAAACCGATTCATCAGCAATTGCTGGAACATCAAAATTAAAAACCGGTGTTTTAATTGTTTGCCCTTTTAAATGAGCGAATCGAGTATCATCAGGATGATATAAAACAGCAACACAGGCAGGCAAAAGCTCAGGACGTGTTGTTGCAACAGAAAGATTATTTCCTTCTTGATCCTTAAAAATAATCGTATAAAAATTACTCGACAAATCAACGCTCTCAAGCTCAGCTTGCGCTACCGATGTTCTACACGTCGTACAATACAATGAAGGCTCTGCCTTACGATAGACTTTTTTATCTTGAAATAATCGAACAAATGATTGCTGCGCTACACGTTGTGCGCGAGATGAAATAGTTGAATACGCCTGCGACCAATCGATCGAAAATCCCATTGACTTCCAGAGCTGTTCAAACATTTTTTCAACAGCATGCGTCTCCTTTAAGCAAAGCTCAATAAACGCAGAACGAACCATTTTGTGACCTTTGATGCCATGTTTTTTCTCTACAAAGCGTTCGGTTGGAAGACCATTATCATCATAGCCCATCGGATAAAAAACAGAATATCCTCGTTGTCTCTTAAAGCGAGCAATAATATCTTGATGTGTGTATGAAAAAATATGACCAATGTGCAAACTTCCAGAAACAGTTGGCGGTGGCGTATCAATACTAAAAACTTCACGCTCACTTTCAGGATTAAAGCGGTACAATGCAGCTTCTTCCCATTGTTGTTGCATTTTTTTTTCTTGTTGGCCTTGATCGTATCGAGCATCCATCGTTCATCTCCACAAAAATAAATTTTAAAAAAATTCTTTCCTGCAAAAAGTATAGCAATAAAATGAAATTTTTCAATGAATGATCCATCTATAATCTGCCCTACAATTAACTGCACAAATCGTAACTTTCTGTAGAACATAGAAAGCTATATTTTACTTTTTTTGCATTTTTTTGCAAAACCTTCTACAGTTTTAAAAAAAGCGTTTTTCATTGCGATGCGAGATAATATGAAAAAAAAGAATGAACAAGTAAGTTTTACTATTGGCATATTTATGGGCGGTAAATCAATTGAAGCGGAAGTCTCTTTTAATTCAGGCCGAACTATTTGTGACCACATTGATACTATCATCTACAACGTCGTTCCACTTTTTCAAACAAAAAAAGGAACTCTTTATATTTTACCCTGGCATTTTCTTCATCGAGGAAAAATAAAAGATTTTGAACATCGACTTGAAGCAGAAGCAAAAAAAATTAACTGGGATGATCTGTCTGATTTAATTAATTTTGCCTACATTGCACAACATGGACGATTTGCTGAAGATGGCATTTTGCAAGGAACTTTAGAAGTACTTGACATTCCTTATTTAGGATCAAAAGTTTTTGCAAGTGCACTGGGCATGAATAAAATACTCACCAAACAATGGCTTCAATATCAGGGCATTGAATGCCCACGAGGCATTGTTATCTCTCCTGAAAATCATCACAACGCGCTGAAATTGTGTGCCGAAAATGAGCTTACATTTCCTCTCATTGTAAAGCCTGCACATGAAGGATCTAGTCATGGTGTTTCACTCGTCACCAATGAAAAAGAATTATCGATAGCTCTTCTCAACGCAACAACCATTAATCTACAAAAAAAACAAACAGTTTTGATTGAACAATACGAAATAGGCATTGAATTTTCATGCATCACTATTGAAGATCAAAATGACTGGCAAGCACTTTCTGTTACCGAACTTATTAAGCCAGACCAACATCATATTTATGATTATGAACAAAAATATATGCCCGGCAAAGCGTTTAAAAAAACTCCCGCACGACTTGCACCTGAAATCCTTGATGCAATACAAAAAACCTGTATCGAGACAAGCAAAGCACTTAATTTTCAAACAATCGGCAGAATTGATGGCATCTACACCAACGATAACAGAATTGTAATTATCGATCCAAATTCATTATCAGGCATGGCACCTAATGCTTTTATTTTTGATCAAGCAGCGCTCCATGGCTTTTCACATAAAAAATTGATCAATCATCTCATCACTCAAGAACTTATAAAGTATAACAAAACAATATTGATCAATACCGATGAAAAAAAACCTATGAATAATAAAATCACAAAAATAAAAATTGGACTGATGCTCGGTGGCAACACCTATGAAAAAGAGGTTTCTTTTGACTCAGGCCGAAATGCTTTTTATAAGCTTTCATCAGAAAAATATGACGTCACACCTCTTTTTGTTGATCAAAACTTACATCTGCATAAAATTCCTGAAACACTACTTATTAAAAATAGCACACTTGAAGTTATAGAACAACTAACCCCTGCCATGCGTATTGCATGGTCATCATTACCTGAACAGTATGATTTTATTTTTTTAGGACTTCATGGCGGAGCGGGAGAAAATGGATCATTTCAGGGTTTTTTAGAAATGCTCGAACTTCCTTACAATGGATCAGGGGTTTTTGCAAGTGCATTATGCATCGACAAATATAAAGCAAATGAATGGTTTAAAGCAGCAGGCATTGAAATACCTGAACATCGATTACTTGATCTTACGTTACTTGATAACAAAACAATCAATCAACAAAAAATAATTATCTCTAAACAACTTTCAGAGCTTTCATTCCCCATCATTTCAAAACCACATAATAATGGCTGTAGCGTTCTCGTTAATAAAAGTAACAACATTGATGAATTACTCAATCTTATTCCCCAACATCAAGCCGCAGGCAATAAATACATACTCTGCGAAGAACAAATTATTGGCATAGAATTAACTGTCGGCGTTCTCGGCAACGATGATCCAATCGTTTTTCCTGCAAGTCACGCAGTAACCACCGGATCCATTTTATCGATGGAAGAAAAATTTTTACCCGGCGCTGGTGAAAATCAAACTCCTGCTCCACTTTCAACATCGGCGGCACTTTTAGTCTCTGCAACCATCAAAAAAACCTATCAAGCTGCTCAATGTGCTGGCTACGCACGCATTGATTGCTTTTATCAAACAGCAGAGCAAAGCCCAACTAAAAAAGAACGTGTCGTTATTCTAGAAGTTAATACATTGCCTGCTTTAACACCGGCAACCTGTCTCTTTCATCAAGCAGCAGAAATTGGGATCAAACCGATGGAATTAATTGATAAAATTGTCGAGCTCGGTTTTGAAAAACAACAAAAATATGCTATGATTCGAAATAATGATAAAAAGATAGCGCAACAGATTTAAAAAATTGGATGCAGAATATGTTTGTTGGTAAAATAAATATTGATACGTTATTAAGGGCTTTTAAAACATTTGAAGAATTCAACAAAAATACTGAAACTAAACAACTCAAAGCTGGTGTTCTTAAAGCTTTTGAATATACCTTTGAAGTCTCATGGAAAATGATGAAAAGAATTCTTGAAGATCGTGGACTGGACACTACATATCCTAAAGAAATATTTCGTATTGCTGCACGAGTAGGACTTATTGATGATCCTGAAATTTGGTTCAAATTTTTAGAAAAAAGAAATTTGAGCTCTCATGCTTATAGTGAAGAACAGATCGATATCATTGTTGATATGTGTGATGACTTTTCAAAGGCTGTTAAATCGTTTTTAAAAAACATCGGAGTCCCTGATGATCAATATTGAGCCACGACATCTTGATATCATTTTCTCTATTTTAAAAAAATATGATTACACGTTTTATATTTTTGGTTCACGCATTACTGAAAAAGCAAAACAATTCTCTGACATTGATCTTTTTTATGTCGATGAAATTCCTGAAAAAATTATTTATGCTATCAAAGATGACTTTGAAGAATCAAATCTTCCCTACACCGTTGATATTGTTAATTTCAATCGATGTGCACCATATTTTCAAGAAATCATAAAGAAAAATTACGCCTGCTTCTACCAAGGATCTCAGCCATCCAAAGACTTCAAATAGATCGCCTCATTTCAATTGCTTTTTTGAGCCCAATAAGTCATACTAAAATTAGTTTATAAAATTATATTTTGTGGTGGGACTAAGGTCATACGATCGATCGGGATGTGATGCTATGATTACCGTTGAAAATCTTACAAAACAACTTGAACAACATTTTGATGATATTATTCATGAAAAATCGGAAGCGGGAAACTATATTTGGAAAATGATTTTAGGACAGCATCCTGCCGACATTGCAACCATCATTGAAAACCTTGCATCACAAAAGCAAGCATTGATCCTTAAAAAGCTTTCTAAAGAGATTGCCCCTAAAATTTTTGAACGACTTTCAGGCATTTCTCAAGCACATCTTCTATCGTATCTTGATAAAGATTTTATGGCTTATATTTTACAAAATCTACAGACCGATACTTTAACTCATTTCTTTGATTATATTTCTGATGAACTTTTACAAGACTATTTAAAATTACTCCAGAAAAAACAACGTAATTTAATTATTTCATCACTCAACTTTGCACCAAAGACAGCAGGCCGCTTGATGACCAGCGATGTACTTACCTTTCCACGCAATTTTACCATCAAAAAAAGTATAACGCTCCTTCAAAGAATTGGAGCAACACGTGATGTACTACAAAATATTTATTTAACTGATGAACGAAATCTTTTAGCTGGATACATTAAAATTCAAGACCTTGTGCTAAATAAAGCAGAAATTTCATTAATGGACGTCATGCAGCCCTGTGAATTTATTGCACGAGGAGAAGATGATCAAGAAGATGTTGCACGTAAAATGAAACACTATGATCTTTTGTCAGTTCCCATTGTTGATGAACATAATACATTTTTAGGTGTAGTAACTGCTGATGATATTTTTGATGTTCTTGAAGAAGAAGCATCGGATGATGTCTATCGTATGTCAGGACTTTCATCGATGGAAGATAGCTATCTTGAAACGCCTTTTTTTTCATTGATCAAACAACGGAGCATTTGGCTTGTTGGACTTCTTTTCATACAAAGTTTTTCAAGCGTTATCATGGCGCACTTTGATAGTATTTTTCGTGAATATACGATTCTTACTTTTTTTCTCACCATGCTCAATGGCGCTGGCGGAAACACCGGAAATCAATCT
>JACCEA010131797.1_pt1 | contig 30823 bp, 28 predicted proteins | sample 7449851 | NCBI WGS metagenome assembly JACCEA01 (sample SAMN15323453, study PRJNA562643) | freshwater metagenome | isolation source: river surface water | place: USA:Blue River Watershed | collected 2017-08-18
GATACAACTGCTTGCGTTGCGGCCGGTACTGTATACAATGTTGTATAAGTTGATGCGCTTGGATTTACTTGTCCTAAAACTTTATAATTGATTGGCATGTTACATTCCTGCTAATAAAAAAGGATTTAATATGTCTGTAGAGCTAGTGGATCCTCCACCACTTACACTTGAAATCGCTGTGTTTGTCACAATGGTAGGTGAAATTACATCAACCCAATACGAAGTCGTACCATCGTTTATGTATTCATAAAGAGTATCACTGCTGGTGTTATACCATTGGTCTCCGGCAATATTACCAGTTACTGGAGGAGCCGTATTTGCTGTGTAAGTAACACCGGCTGCGCCGCCGCCTGACGCAAATACTGCGCCATTCCCGGCCCAACGAATGCCAGTTGCGGTATATAAAACATTGGCGTACACATTTCCGACTACACCAACTCCGCCAAGTACTACCAATGCACCAGTTACATTGCTCGTAGACGAAGTGGTATTTGAGACAACCAGGTTGCTTTGAAATGTGGTTTGGCCGCCTACTGTACCGCCGGTAAATCCGCCGGGCGGTGCCCAATAAGTTTTAGACCCGTCTGACGCAAGAACTTGTCCAGGGCTACCTAGTGTGCCATCAACATATATTCCAGCGTTGGCAATTAATAATACATTACCAACTGCAACATTTGCATAAGTTGATACAGCTAGATTGGCATTTGGTGCGCCACTTGATGGTGTAAGTATGTGGACAAAACTTTTAGTAGATTCTTGCCAAATTACCGCGGCATTGCTTACTAATCCGTTTGCACGATTAAATAGAAATCCAACATCAGCATTTGCCAATGTTGCGCCTTGATGTAGCACCAATACCGGATCATTAAAAACGGCCGAATCTGTATCAATATTCTGGCTTAGTTTTGGTTTTGTTAATGCCATTGTTTAATACCGCCTATTATAATCTACCCACAACAACTTCAACAATACCTTTTTCGCCTTCAAAGTTGGCTATTGCTTTGCCTATCACTGACCCAATTGTGGGCGACGAGCATGCGCGAGCATAACCATAACCTGCACTAACAAGCATGTCACCTTTATACACAGGCCCAATCACATTAACCGGAACACGCCCAACCAAAGCAACTGATGCCACGGTACTGCCTTTCAATCCACCATTCATGACATGACCTGGATCTGAAGTTATTACTCCAGCAACACGAACGCTTCCCTCAGTCATTGATACTGTAACTTCAGCTTCGCCACCAAATTCAACAACAGTACCTGGATTATAAACTGCATCAGCAAGATAATTTTCTGCCAAGTCTGCACCACCAGTTACAGTTTTGTTTACAAAAATGTTCTTGAACCAACTATTAACATTACCTATGTCGTAAGAGACATTGGCACTAGGTTGAATATTGGCACTCAAGCTAACATTACCGGCGGTATTAAAACTCATTCTGGTAGTTGCTGAGCTGGTGCCTGCATTAATATTTGCAAAATTATCGTTGGTAGTTACAGATACATATCCATTACCAGATTCAAATGTGCTAACAGTTGCAGTTGTTGATAATCTACGAACTTCAATCTTGTCGCCTGTTGCCGGAGCAGATGTAAATGTTAATGTTGTTCCACTTACACTATAAGCAATAGTTGGAATCTGTAAAACACCGTTCAAGCTTACAATCACGCTTTGAGTAGTTGCTGCTGCACCTAATGTGAATATAGTTGTACTATCATCGCCATCAAATGTTTCTGATGCAATTACAGTAAAGTCTGTACCGGTATTTTGCCAAGCTGCACCGTCATAAAATTCCAGTTGAGCGTTACTAGTATTAAAGCGTACCATACCAGCAGTGTCTGTGCCACCAGTGCTGCCTGGTCGTTGTGCTGTTGTACCAGCTGGTATCAAAATGCTGTCTGTGGTGTTAACAATTAGTTTGGCGCCAGTGACTAATGTGCTAACAGTTGCACTGTTACCAATTACAACCTGATCATAAGTGCTGCTTGGCCTTGCCCAAATTAATGTATTATCTACAGCTCCTTTGACTACAAAATCATAATTTGCTGTTTTAGTTGCATTAAATGTTCCGGCACCGCCTGTGTTAACATTTCCAGCAATACCGGCACCGCCCGACACACGCAATGCACCCGACGTGGTACTAGTACTTACTGTTGTCGCATTAACTTGGAATCCCGAGCTAGTTGTTGTAGTAACCACATCGGCAATGTTCATGCCGCCAGCAAATGCACGAATAACTGTGCCTGGTACCGCAGCACCAATTAACAAGTTACCGCCAATACCCGGATTGGTGTGATCTCCGTGTGCATACATGTAGGTATCGTTTGGAAAACCTACTGTTCCTAAACCGTTAAAATAACTTTCGTACACGGTGCCGTCGTATGCGGAACTTAGGATACCAAAATCGCCGTAATACCCAGTATCTACACCGGTATCAGAAGTTAGAATATAGTCTGTTGTTGCTGATGCTCCGCTGTTGTAGTTCTGGAAGTTTACTTGGGCATACGAATTAATATTGCCCGTCATCTGCATAACTGTTGTAGTTAATGCTGTATAAACCGGTGTACCTGCATACAATGCACCAATACCTCCTGTATTGCCGTAGAACACACCAGTGTTGGAGAATGTTCCGCCAACCGGTACATTAATGTTGCCGCTTAAGGTAATATTACCAGCAACTATATTGCCTTGGAAGGTACTAGGTCCTTGTACTCGTAAATCTCCAGTAATACCAACACCGCCTCCGTTAGGCACAACCAATGCGCCAGTAGTAAAGTTAGTTGAATTAACTCCCGACCCAGCTACAATATTTCCAGTTGTTGTCAGTGATGTAACTGTTGCTGCTGCTGGTGTAGTGGCACCTATTACCGTATTGTTAAAGCTTCCGCCTGTGATTACTGCATTGCCTGAACTAAAGTTCGTTGCTACCAGAGTACCTGCCGACCCGTTTGTAATATTTGCAGATGTTGAGTTCAATGTAGCCGAGGTAGTGGTTCCTACTCCTAGCGTGGTAATATTACCAGTGGTAGAATTTAGCGAGGCTGTCGTTGTTGTACCAGCATTAACTGTAGTTGATGTAAGAGCAGTGATATTACCGTTTGTTGAATTCAATGTAGCCGAAGTAGTAGTTCCTACTCCTAGCGTGGTAATATTGCCGTTTGTAGCATTAACAGTTGCTGCCCCAACTGTAGTTGCATTTAGTTTTTTGTTTAGATTCCAACTATCGTCTGCATTTAGATAAGTGAAAGTTGCATTGGCACCTGCAACTGTTATTCCTGCTCCGTTTGCTTCTGCTCCTGTAGTTGCATTAGCTGCAACAGTTATATTAAGATCTTCTACATTTAATGTTTCGGTATTAAATGATGTGGTGTTACCTAATACTAATAAGTTACCAGTGACTGTTACATTGCCTGCTACATTTAAATTGGCACCAATGCCGACCCCACCGGTTACCACTAATGCTCCTGTGGATGCGTTATCACTTTGTGTTGCGTTAGTAACAGTTGTTGCGCCACTTGATGTTAGCGTAGTAAATGCACCGGTTGACGGAGTTCCATTACCAATCGCGCTGTTATTTAGACTGCCGCCGGATATTACCGCATTACCAGAACTAAAATTAGTTGCCACTAAGTGAATTGCTCGGCCAGATGTAATGTTACCAGTTGTGGTGTTAAGTGCGGCTGTAGTGGTAGTTCCAACTTCTAATGTAGTTATATTTCCGTTAGTTGCATTTAATACAGCTGAGGTGGTAGTACCTGCACCTAGAGTGGTAATGTTACCGTTTGTGGCATTTAAAGTTGCGCTAGTTGTAGTCACCGCACCTAATGTGGTTACGTTTCCAGTAGTTGCATTTAGAGTAACGGCGGTGGTAGTACCAGTGCTTAATGTTGTAATATTGCCATTAGTTGCATTTAATGTAGCAGATGTAGTGGTGCCAGTATCTAATGTGGTAATATTACCTGTGGTTGCATTTAGTGTAGCCGATGTTGTAACACCTGCCCCTAATGTGGTAATGTTACCTGTGGTTGCATTTAATGTAGCAGACGTAGTAGTACCAGCATTCACTGTGGTTGCAGTTAAAGTTGTGATATTACCTGTGGTGCTGTTTAGTGTTGTTGCATACCAGGTTTGTGCGCTACCAGTGGTAACAGTTGCATTTGCTAACGAAGAAATATATCCGCCTGAGATAACTGCATTTCCTGTGCTAAAATTCGTAGCAACCAATGTAGTTGCTGCTGCATTGGTATAATTAACTGTTGTTGCGCTCAACGTTGAAGTTGTGATACCAGTAACCGCATTTAAATTTCCAATTTTAATGTTGGCGTATCCGGTATTGTTAATACTTACAACCCCGGTACCAGTATCGGTTGTCGCTATACCAGTAAATGCTTCGTCGGCCTCTGACCATACCCAAGCAGTATTAACTGAGCCAAAACTGTTCAATGATGACAAATTACGATTAACTAACATACCAATGGTGTAATTTGTCAGTGACCCAGTGTAACCGTTGTTAAAGATAACAAATGGATCAGTAATGTAAGTGTTAATTGCGTTGATGTTGCTACTGATTCCAGTTACGGTAAGATTACCAATAACACTCAAGTTCGAGTTTATCGTTAGATCTGTAGCAAACAAACTTCCAACTAGTGTTTGACTAGCAATTTTAGCCGCTGTAATTGTAGCGTCGGTAATTTGGTTATTTTTAATTCGTGTGACAGCCATTACTGATCCTTAAAAAGGTGTTATCAGTATTTAGCTAATTATTGGGTGTTAGGGTTTAGACTACAAAATATGTTTTTTGTAGCTTTAATTGAGACGGGCCTGTAGCAGTTGCCCAAATTTGAACAGTAGACCCACTGATATTTGCTGTAAAAGTTGTAATACTGGAACCAGTTAGTGCTTTATTAACGTTACTTAATGCTACTGTGCTTCCAATTTGAATCGCAGAAAATTCAGCAAATTCAGCCGAACTTGCGGCAGTAGTAACAACCATGTATTTTGCAGAACGATAGTAATTCTGATCAAAGCTATCTATTAGAGTTGCACCCGTTGACAGAGCAATGTTTGCTGAATTAACTTCTTGAGCGTTTTCTGAAGTTACTGTACCACTAGCGATATATCGAATACTAATGATATCTGTCACTAACGGTGTTTCTGCAAAAGTAATCTGATTGCCAGTTACGGTGTATGCCACCCCTGGTTGCTGCATGGTACCGTTAATAGAAACAATAATGCCTTCAGCTACTGTACTGTAGTCCAAAGTATATGTTAAATTTACACCAGTGGGCGTTATTGTTTGATTTTTAATTTGACCTGTTAACGCTGCCCAAGCTGATCCATTGTAGTATTCAAGTACATTTTCTGTATTGTTCCATCTGATACTGCCTGAACCCACTGCCAGAGGTCTTTGAGAACTGTCGCCTCTAGGCAACTGCAATGCAGTTGTTCCGCCAATGATCACAGTACCGTTTCCGTCGCTGACCAATGGGCTAATTGTGATATTACCGCTCAAACTTGAAACTGTAGTGTTGATAAAATTAACACTACCCATATTTGCAGTTGTAATAGCTGCATTAGTTAATGCAGAAATATATCCGCCACTAATAACAGCATTACCTGTGCTAAAATTGGTTGTATATCCTGTATTGATATTAGAAGCGGTAGCGTTTAATGTTGCGGTGTACCAAGAAGCTACATTACCAGTCGCAGCAGTAATGTTTGCAAGATTGTAAATGTATCCCCCAGACACAACTGCATTACCTGTGCTAAAATTGGTAATTTGACTGGTAGTCACATACAAGTTAGTTAGAGCAGAAACATAGCCACCAGATATTACTGCATTACCTGTACTAAAATTGTTTGCATACCCGGTGTTTACATTTGCGTTTGTAGCGTTTAATGTTGCGGTGTACCAAGAAGCTGCATTGCCAGTTGTTGCGGTAATATTAGCAAGGTTAGAAATATATCCGCCAGACACAACTGCATTACCGGTACTAAAATTGGTTACCTGTCCGTAGATAGCAGATAGGTTTGCTAGGTTATTAATGTACCCGCCGGCAACCACTGCATTGGATGTGTTAATAGAGCCAAATACTCCTGAATCGGTAACTGCGATACTGCTAAATGTAGAACTCCCGCTTGGATTATTAATGTTACCAACAATAGTTGATGCAATTAAAGTTTGAGCGTTAACATTCCCCGACACCCCGAGCCCACCAACAACAACAAGTGCCCCGGTACTGTTGTTCGTGCTTGTTGTACCGCTGGCTAAAACTAAATTTCCGTATATTTTTGTTACACCCGAAACATTAGCTGAACCAGCAACAGTGAAGGTATCAGTTAACGAGTTAGAATTTACACCAAATCTAAAATTGGTAAAATCCATATAGGTGACTGGTTTGCCATTGGTAGTAAAGGCAAGATCGACACCTTGTCTATCTAAATCGCTAAAAAGTAATGCACCACTTATTCTACCAATTGCCATTGGTAATCCTTATGTAGCATCAGTGCTGTTTAAATTGTGTATCACGACAATTTTGTTTGGGTTAACTCCCGGGGCAGGAGGCGGACTAGTAAAAGTTATTGTTGTACTGCCGTCAACTGTATAATTGGTTGTTGGTTGTTGATGCACACCGCCAATGGAAACCAATACTGCGGATGCACTTGATTCAGACTGACTCATTGTAAATGTTGTTGTTACACCGTCGCCGGTAAATTCGTCAACAACAATGTTAACTGTTCCAATTTTGGCCACTTGATTCCATACACCTGCAAAAAATAATTCCACTTTGTTGTTGGAGGTGTTAAATCTAATTTGCCCGTTTTGCGGAGCGTCTGGGCCAACACTGCTGCTGCCTAACGGTAGTTGAATAGCATAACTACCGCTTTCAAGTTGGGTATTTTTAAGATAGCGTCCCATATTTTACACACCTATGGTACTAACTGTTGCTACAATAGCGCCACCAATGTTTGCATTTGCTCTAATTGTGTCACCGGGCCCAAGAACTAGCTTTTCCCAATCAACAATGTAAGTGTCACTTGCAGCAACTACTTTATTTTTATACACAATGTTGTTTGCATTAGCTACAAATCCTGATGGAACTACATGTAGTGTAAATGTAGTCGGTGATCCGTTAGTATTGCAAAAATACATAGTGGTAACTGCTACCCCGTTTACACCCGAAGACACTAGTACGTTTGCTGCTGGTTGTCCTGTATCAACCAATACTGTATTGTGAATTGCCATTTTTTGTCCTTAAAGTATCAATGCGTAAACTTGCGGGCTTGTTGCTGCTGTCGCCGATCCTGTTTGAATAGATTCATATGTTGAACCATCGTTTGTCAAAGTCCACGATTGCAGAGTTTCATTCCAAACAATAGCTACGTTTGGTAAAGTTCCCCGATCAACTGCCACCCCTGCAGTGTTCAATGTTACACCAGCGCCAGATTCTCCTGAATTTACGGTGATAATGTTATCTGTAATGTTAAGATCTGTTTTTGTGATGGCCGTTGCGTTTCCGCCAACCACTAAGTTTCCTTGGACAAAAACCGTGTTAGTAGCTAGTGTTATATTTGCACTAGGGATTATTTTGTTGGTAATTGTATAATTGGTGTTTAAACTTTTTACTACAGCCATTTTTTAGATCCTTATTCAGTGTATTTATGCTTAGTTTTAGTTTGGTGAACTCAATAAAAAACCCGCCGAAGCGGGCTTTTACATATAACACTAGTTAGTTTTAGTGAGTAGCTACGTTAGCATAAGTGGCTGTTGCTACATAATCGCTGCCGCGATATTTGTAGCGAACATCGTTTTGATCCCAAACGTATTTGTTTGAAATTCTGCTAGCATAAAATGCTGCATTTGCTGTAGTGTATCCAACAATACTGCAGGTGCTTGCTGTGCTACTTGGAGTACCGTTAGCAGCATCTGCGCCGGCTGCTAGAGTACAAATAGTTGCACTAGCATTTGCATGAGTATGATTTTCAACTGCACCTACTGCATTTGCTACAAAGAAGGTAGTGGTACCTTTTTGCGAAATGATGTATGCATTGGAATGTAAAATTCCTGCACTATCTCTAAATTGAACTTTAACAGTTTTCACACCGTTAACAGTAACCCATTGTGGACGACCGCCGGTCGCACCAATTGTTGCACCGTTGACTGTTGGGTTGAATACTTCCTGATCAACTAGTGTTCCGTCACTACGCTTGTGACTAATCTTTAAACCTCTTGCCATTTTGTTTTTCTCCTTATGGTTGGCGTTCTAGGCCTACGCGGTTTGGCTCCGCATAAACTCTCAATTAAGAGCGAACATATTATTTATTTAAAAGCTGATCAAAATGTCGTATGCACATTTCATCAATTTTATTGCTATAGAAGTATTCCTGATTTTCTTTCAATCGTTGTTTTGTTCTGGAATCGTGTATAAATTCAACAAAATCAGTGTTGTACAATTTATCGATCATTGAATGTACTTGATCTATTCTTTTTGTAAAATTTTCAGGTACTCGACTATTGTTTACGGTCAGAGTATCATATTGAGTGTGATCAACAAAATCGTAAAATAAATCAAATCCTAAGTACGAAAGTGCTCTAGCAGCATTGGTTGCTGCCAAATAAATTGGAATTTGTTCGGCTATAAAAGGTTTATATGATTTTTCCGACAATACTGGCACTTCCATTGTATGTTCCATTACTAAATTACAATAAGAATTAGTATGTACCGGAAAGATTACACAGTGTGGATTCGTAAAATAAATGTCAGGAAATTCTACATCATTTTCGTATTCTTTGATTGTGTGTCTAATTTCCAAGTCCCAAAGTTGCTGTTGCTCAATTGAGATTCCTGTGAAATTGTTGCTTGTCACCTGAGAAATCTTCGCATGCGGATGATCGTAAATTGTTATAAACCAGTCGGACCTTTGTCTACGATAGCATTCTATATAATTATAGATTTTTTCTGTTCTAAAATTTGATTTATTGCCGCAAGAAAAATTGTAGTGTCTAACTTTATCAAAATTATAACTTTTATAATTATTTTCAATTGACCACTGCCGTTGTCTAAAATACCAGTCTGGATGAAAAGTTTTGTTCAACTCTGGTTGATCAAGCCATAAATTGTAATCGGCAGTAAGAAAAAAATAATCAATGTTCAAATCATTTACAAGATTTAAAATTGTATTTTTCCGACGATTATATAATTCATCTTCACTAAAAAATGGATGGCATTCAACAATAGCTAGTATGCTGGATTTTTCTTTTGTATGCTTTAAGTAATCATTAATATGCGTATCAAAGTCTTTGTCAAACATACAATTATCAAAATCCAGCATCATGACATTATTAGATTTAGCCCATTGGGTCACTAACGGAGATGCGTTTTTTAAATTATGCGTTAAGTAATCATAGTATATGTTCATAACTGATTGATTAATTTTTCATACAAATAATTTGCATATAACAAATGCCCATTTGCATTTGGATGATATGTACTTCCTTTGAGATTATAAACCGATTCTCCCAAAAAGTTCCACCTGGCTTTTAGTTTTTCTTCTAGATCAACGAGATCGTTTTTGAAAATTGTAGATTGCGGATTTTCTAGCATGGGTATATATTTGTTGGTCAACGGATCAATTGATAGCTGCCCAATGAACGGAACTACTTGATAATATCTATCAAATTTAATTTCGTCCTGGAATACATCGCACCAGGTTTTATCTAATAGATAATTTCCTAGATATTCTTTATTAGCAGGCCAACTGTCTGTAAATGCTCGAGTAATTTTACAATTAACTTGCAGATTGTTAAACAAACTTCTAAATTCTAAAAACAATTTTTTTTCAACTTTTTCTAGAAACTGTTGTAGGTTAGTTGAATTGACCATCAGCGAGTAATAGTCAGCCACATGATGAGATTCATTGGCGTACGAGCATTCGCGTAAATCCTCAGTTAATACTACCACAACATAGATATTTTTATATTCTTGTTTCAATTCATGTATTCTTGAACTAAAAAATTTAAGTTTTTCTAGCATCCAGTAATTGCTACACCCCGGATTTGCTAGCAACACCCAATCTGCTTCTAATTTAGATGACAATTGTTTTCCGTACACAGTTTGTAGTCTAATGGGATCATCATACATATTGTTCCAATCAATTTGCCCCAAATGATCTCCCCAAGTCCAACTGTCCCCTACGGTAATTAATAAATTTTTTTTATTGGTATATTCCTCGTGATACCAATTGCGCACCTGCCCGTTTGGCGCCTGGTAACTTACGATTTGTTCTGCGTCTAGTGTATTAAAAATTTTAAACATCAAATAATCCTAGTATTGATTTATCATAATCTAAATTAAACAGTTGTTGTCTATTATGCATTATTATGTGCTTGTTTTTGATATACAACTCATGCCAATCTAATTGCAATGAATTGGCAACCACGTCTTTAAACACAGCGAATCTTTGATCAACATCCAAGATTTTGTCGTAAGAATAATCAATGAAGTCTGGTAGTAAAAATCCCAAATCTAATAAACGTTCAATGGTCCCAGGATTCGAAAAAGGTATAATAAAATGACCTTTAATTAACGGTTCAAATGTTTTTTCTGTAATATGAATTAAATCTTCCGCAGTTGTATTGCTTTCAACATACACGCTTACATATGACGTATCGTAATATCTATTGGGAATTGGCACATAAGCGCCTGCTACTTCAACATCGTCTAAATTTATTCCTTCAGACCGCATAGATCTGTATCCTGCTGCAGAGTGCGACTCCAAGAAGTTATATAAATCAATCCTATAACCGTATGCTCTTCCGCATAAATTAAGAAATACTTTCTCCCGTTTGCTAAAAATTATTTCATTTAAGTGATATCTATGTTTTCCCGCAAAATGATGTAATAATGGATCACTATATGCACCAGTTAATTCACTAGCACCAGTATAATAAAGTTTAACTCTATTCCACATAAAATCCCAGGGTACAACTGTTACATCAGGTAATACAAATCTTTTTGAAAAATTGTTGGTTAGATAATACTTGTTGTTATGATCAAACTTAGTAATAAAATCGCAAAATTGCGGATGGTATCCGTCTCCGGTGTTGACTAAATCATAAAATACCACACGACTGTATTTTTGCGCTTGCCCAATTGTGCGTTCTAGCCAAGTACCATCGTGTAATCCGTAATGATCGTTTAATGCAACAAAAAATACATCATCGGGATTCAATTGATATCCCAAAATACTCAAATGGTATGGTATGTCGTCACCCTCAATCCCGTTAATTATTTTTGTTTCTCTCATAAAACTCTAATAGTATTTCTGCAATTCGTTGGTGCCCTAGCATATTTGGATGAAACAATTTGTTTTGAAAATATATATTCTCTCTGATGTCAGGAATTGCATATTCTGCCCCAGTTAACGACTTTGTTATAGTTTCGGGATAAAGTAAGTTTGTGTCTATTGCTGCCAATTGGCCAGTTAGATCAGGGTAATCAAAATAACTAAAATAGATGCTGTCTATATTGTTTAATTTTGCAAAGCTCTGAAAGGAGAATAACGTTTGTGCCACAATAAAATTGGAATATTCCTCGCTGTCAACATATCGATAGTGTATACCTTTGTATGGCAGCATTTCTAAAATGTCACCGGGCGGCTGTCCTGTGGGTTTAATATCTCCGGTTCTATACACTGCCTCAGGTGTAATGTTTACAAATTCGTTTAAGTCGTTAAAATAACTCAGATACCTTGACCGTCCAGACAGTCCAACCATAAAAATTATTTTACATTCTTTATAATTTTTAATTTGATTGACAAATTGAAACAGTTGTATCATTAGATGACCTATGCTGCTAGCCGGAGTTCCTAAATTTATTAATTCAGCATTTAGTTTATTGGCCACAATAAAGGGCCAACTGCTAACTTGCGGAGTTTCTAATTCTGACCCAAAGGTCCAACTATCGCCAAATGCTACTAACAGTGTTTTCATATAAAATACTTAGCCAACAAAAAAGGGCCTTGCGGCCCTTTAATGTCTTCCCATCCCGTTGGGTTAAGAAAGCTTTTATTCCAATTACTGGAACGATAGGTTAGAAACAGCAATCTCACCTAGGTAGTCGGCTGCGTTACCGAACGACGATGCTGTGTTAGTTAACTCAACATAACCGTAACGAGTCATAAAGCCAACGACTGGTTCGAAAGTGCTTGGATCTAGAACAACGCCCGAGCTCATTAGAGGAATATATGGGCAGTAGAACGCTGCTGCATCAGCTTCGCTCGAACCCTTATAACCAACTAGAACTGACTGGCTGTCGTTTGCATAGCTGTCAACATAGATACGCATTGCACCGTTTAGAGTACCAACAAACTTGGTGTTGGTAGGTGCTTCAAATGTACCTTCAGTTGTACGAGCAAATGCTGAAGTGGTTGCGCTCTGTAGTACAGTTAGAGCTGCTGGACTTACAACTGCCCAGTTACCAGCGCCACGACGTGTACGTGAAGCGATTAGGTTTGCTGTACGGTTGATTAGAACAGCTAATGCAGCGTGTTCGTCACCAACGAAAGTAGCAGTACCACTAACGCTAGCTTGGTCGAATGTGAATTCGGTTGCTGCTAGGCTACGTAGTGAACCTAAAATTTCTTGGTCGATCTCAACGGTGATCTCTTGTGCAAGAGCAGCCATGATTTCTGCTTCGATGTCAAGACCATGCATGGCTTGTGCATCTTGAGCAGCTTCGAAAGTCCAGCGTGCGCTTAACTTACGAGTCTTCGCTTCAACAACTTGCTTTAAGATCTGTACGTTGATACGGTTACCAGGAACGCCTTCTAGAGTAGAAGTAGTTGCTGCTTTACCGGTTGTAGCTGTACCACCTGGGGTTAAACCAGAATAAGCAACAGCGATCTTAAATGGGCTTAGTGCTTCGTCACCGGCTGTGGTACCAGTAGCGTATGGGCTAGCGGTATCAGTGGTGTTGTCTGCATAACGAACACGTAAAGTGTGGATCTGTGCAACAGGTCCGGTCATTGGCTGAACACCAACGATTTCGTTAGCAATAACTGTAGGCATAACACGACGAATAACTGGTAGAATTACTCGGTTTAGTGTTGCTACGTTCGAAGCAGCAGTTGCGCCTGCAGTAGCAGATTCAACTAGGTGCTTGCGGGTGTTTTCAAGAATTACACCCATTGTGGTTCTCTTTGAACCATTTAAGCCTTCTAACAGAGCGTCTTTAGTTTCGCCCCAACGGCTTTCTAGTAGTGCTTGTGACATAATTTTCCTTTTCTCCTATTTAGGGTTTACTTTAGCCCTGCTAAACGCTTGATTTCAAAAACATTGTTACCATTTTCTTCCATCGCAGTTGTATTAGCAGATTTATCACCAGTTACTTCTACACGGCTTTCCGATAACACAGTTTTAGTCTGTGCTACTGGCTTTTGTGCTGTGTTGTTTAAAACAGCTGGTAGATACTTGTCGTATGCACTCTGTAACTTAACAGTTTGCACACTTTCAAGAAGTTCGCTCATTACTGTAGCTTTCTCCTTGTTCAAAGGTTTCAATAGATTTGCAAGTATCTCCTTGCGTTCTGTTGATTCTTTGATAATCTTAATCTCTTTTTCTTTTGATTCAACAATCATTGCAGCCGATTCAGCTTGAGCTTTAGCTTCTGCTAAGGCTTGCTCTTTGGCAGCAACAACAGCTTGTAGCTTGCGAATTTCTTTGTTCTCATTTAGGTGAGTAACTGCAAATTCACTTGCAAAAGCTTCAAAGATTTGACGCCCAAACATGTTCTCACGAGCCATGTGGATGTCTTCTTTGAGTTGAGTCATTTCTGACTCTAGTTTTCTGGTAATTGACTCTTTAACTAGTTCTGCAGAACGAGCAACAAAATTCTTTTGTAGTTCGGCAAGTTTTTCTTTAGCACCAGAGATTAGACGGACCTTTGTCTCAACCACTGCTCGCTTGTCTTGCTCAAACTCTTGAATTTCTTCCGCTAAAGCCTTAATAACAAATGATTCTAGCTTGTTAACGCTATTTTCATATTGCTTACGGTCTTCGCGTAATTCTTTGATTTCTTCGGCCAGTTTCCCAACCATGAAATCGTTGAATTTTGTGCTGCTTTCCATCATGTGAACTTTAAACTTCGCACGATCTTCTGCTAGAGCTTGTTTCTCTGAAGCAAACTCTTGTAGTTCGCTTTGTAGAGATTCAGTTACCATTTTGTCTAGAGCTTCAACCATAACTTGCTTGTCATGCTGGTAGCGTTGAGCGAATTCTTCACGAAGTTCTGCGCGAACTGTTTCACGAGCTTCAAGAAGTTTTGCTTCCCATGCTTCGCTAATAGCTTGACGAGTATCTTCGTTTATGATGCCGCTGTCTACCAATGGTTTGATAGCATCTAATAACATCAGGTTTCTCCTATTTTAACTTAAGGTCTTTGATAAGGCGTGTAATGCCTTCTTTCAGGTACTTCTGTACTCTTTGATCTTGCGTGGCATCACGAGCCACATCTAACACTCGGTGTCCGTGCTGCATATTCATTAAGCCCTCATAGATTGCTTTGGGATATGCATGCGGAGCCGAAGGCTGTGCTACAATGTCAACGGTAATGATATCAAAACCACTAACATGTCCTGTACTTTCATTAACTTCGCCGCTGCCACGTGAGCTAACACCCAACTTAACACCTGAGGTAATCATAGCTTCAACTAGTTTGCCCATTGGTGTTGGTAGAATCTTTAGCTTGCCGTGTCCGCAAGGACCGTCCATCCACATTTCTGTAATCATGTGGCTAACACGATCTAAATTAATTTTTAGGTCATCGGGGTGATCAACTTCGCCCAAAACTGAATGTCCGGTCTTGATTTGTTCGTTAATCTGTGTTACGGCTTTTTGGATTTCAGAAATAGGATAAACACGTTGGTTGGCATTCTTCACACCGCCCTCGATGAATATCCCTTTCATATACAGATTCTTACCCTGACCGGTTGTAGAATCTTCGGATAAGACTTCTATCTGAGCCCGGTCAAAAGTAAGATCTTCTTTTAGGTACAAAGCCATATTATTGCCCTAATCAGTTTCCACCTTTTTCAATACTTGTCTTGTTAACAGGTACTGAACCGTCGGTGGTTTGTCCTTCACCCGATTTTGCTTTTGCTTTGTTAGCAAATGCATTACCGGCTTTTGCGCCCGGAACGTTTTCAAACTTGCCTGCACCTGGTAGATCCTTAGTAGAACCTTTCTTAGGTGCGCTGGTGCCATCAGGCGCGTTTTCACTACCGCCTTTAACAATATTCGCCGAGCTGCCGCCCATGTCGTTTTTACCAGCTACTGGATTATTGGTGTTGCCAGCTGGCTTGTCGCCGCCTGCACCAGTTCCGACTGGAGAAAACTCAGTGTTGCTAGGTGCGCTGATCTTTTCTACGTATTCGCGCATTAGATCAACTGCTGTTTTTTGCAAAGTACGACCTTTAGATTCAGTCACTGACTCAGACATCTCGTCTTCCTCGTCTTCTTCCTCTTCGTCATCGTGCTTGGCTTCCATCATGTCATCCATTGGCTCTTCTTCGTCGCCCATGTCAACATCCATACCCATATCGTCGGCTTCTTCGTCGTCGCCTTCTTCGTCGCCCATTAGCTGTTCAAATTCAGCTTTTAAAGCTTCTAGCTCTGACTCAAGATCCATAACTTTTTGCTCTAGATCGTCGCCTTCATCACCGGCTTCTTCGTCGTCCATTCCGACTACCATTTCGTCGCCCATGTCCATTTCGGTGTCATCGGCTTCGCCAATACCGTCGGTTTCGTCCATAGTGATTTCGTCCACCATTGATTCAACTTGGCTACCGCCAATATCTTCTTCGGTGTACTCTTCGTCCATTAGACTTTCGTAAATATCGCGTGATTTTTCAACCACAATGTCGTGAAACAACGCACGAGCTTTATCTTCCTCGTCGTTGATAATGTGTTCAATTAGCTGTTCATATTTGTTCATTAGGAACTCCTTATAATAATATGGCTGTATTTTATTTACTAAAATACATAGATTATGGGGTTAAATAGGTGTTTTTTGAAGGATTTAGACGGACTACATGGGTCCAGGCATAGCAGCAGGCGGTTTATACTGTTTAGACACTGCTTCTAGTTTCTTTTCGTGTTCAACTCTGCGGACGTCGTTGGCCATACGCAATCTATTTAGATCTGCTAGTGTGAGCCTGGTTTTTCGAAGATCAGACAACTTTAAAGGAGTTTGATCTTTGTCGTCACTCTGATAACCAGGTTTAGCAGGGTCAAATAATTCATTAACGATCATACAGTTATTTACCCAAAATTACTTAAATTGCTGCGCCGGCTGATGCTGTTTGTGTTGGTGCCCCAACAGGGCCGGCGCCCATTGGACTAGCTGCGCCTGCTGGTCCAGCAGGACCTTCAATTGAAGTTTCAGCCGGTGGTGCTACTGATTCAAGATCTGATGCTATCCCACCTGGACTGATTCCGACGTTTCTCAATGAGGGCTCTGCTGGCGGAGCACCTTCTACGTCGCCTTGTTCTTCTGCCCACATAGTTTCGTTTTCGCTCATTTCTTGTTCGCTCATACCCAAATATCGCTTCATCAAGAAACGTTTGCTAAAATAAGGATAAGCTTCAAGCGAAGCAAAAGTGGCAATTCTAGCAGTGTCGATATCAGCTTGTCTGTATTGAGCAAAGTTTTGCGGTGGTTCAAAAATTAATTCAAACAGTTGACTGTCAATGTTGATGCCGCGCCAGCGCATGAACAACTTAAACTCTTGGTCTAATTTTTCAATAATACTGTTTTGTAATCTTTGACAATACTGATTGAATCTCCATTCCTGAATCAATGCTGTACCTACCCGGCCGTCACTGTAAGATTGTGTTCCGTCCTCAATTGTAACCGGCAAATAGCTGCTCGGGATACGCAATCCGCGGAACAGCTTGTTGGTAAAGTATCGTAAATCAGTGATTTCTCCCAAGTTACTTGCACCTGGTAATGTGTCAACGCTGGAACCACGACCATCAGCAGTAACTGGGAAGAAGTAGTCTTCCATTTGTGCTAGAGGATTATAAGTTGCATCCATCATGTTTGCACCACCGCCACTTTGTGTGGGAATTCTACGTTGACTGATTTCGTTTTTAATTCTTTCAACGAACGCCATTGCCATATGGCTAGGCATGTTACCTACGTCAATTTTGAATACGCGGCGCTCGGGCGCTCGTTGTACTCGATAGATAATAATAGCGTCTTCTAGTAATTCTTTTTGCTTGAATACTTTAAATACGTTTTCTAGCACACTGGTACCAAAAGGCCAATACACATCCAGCCCCTCAGTCAGACTCAAATGTACCACATGCTCAGAATTAATTGCTGCTTCGTTCTGTGCTCTACTAAATCTGCCGCCGCCGCCTAAAGGAACATTGGGTTGCACATAACTACCACTGGGTCCGCCCACTTGTGGATGGTTCATGTACTGATCACTAGTAGTGACTGCTGTTACCGTTAAGTTTTCAAAGTTCGGATTTAAATCTTTAAGAATGTATTGCTCTGGTTTTTTACCGTCACTTTCATTGACCACTACCTTGACAACTTTGCTCATTTCTACCCAAAATAACTTAAAGTTTTCTGGATCCCTCACAAACACTTGGTCGCCGTATTTGATAGTATTTCGTACAATTCTGAATATTCTTTTGTTAAATTCATTCAATGCCACCCACTGATTTAACTGCTCTTTGATTATTTTGATTTCGTTATCAGTAGGATTGTCCTTGAATTTAATATCAAACGGAGTATTGTTGCCTTCGTTTTTTTGAGTCATAAACTCGGACAAAATATCTAGAGCTGCGTTTATTTCCGAGTCCATGTCCATTTGTTCGTACTGATTGTATCGTTCAATACGGTTCGGATGCCCAATGTACACATCAGGAAGATTGCTCTGATAGTTTCTGTAGCCTGGGTCCGGCATACGACCGCTGCCAATTGGACTTATGTTGCTAGGAAGATTGCTGCTTTTAAAATACTTGCGCCAAGTCATAAATTATTCTCAATGAAGTACTATATTTACCGTGTTATGCAAGCTCGTTGGCTATTCTTCTATTGTATTCTGTATTATCCTGCATAACTGCTAGCAGACTTTCCAGTTTATCTGTTTGTTTTTGCAATGCTACGATTTGAGTAGTATTGTCTGCTGTCAGCCGATCTTTGAGTCCAACTATAGCTTGATTGAATCCGTTTTGTCCAGAAAATGCGTCTCTGATAGTGTCGGTCATTGATGCCAATGCGTCTGGACCGTTGGCAGAACCGCCCGCAGATGCTCGCTGTTGCTGATACGAAACCATTGCTTGCACAAAACTGTCCCTAAATTTTGTACTTGAATCTTCAGTCAAATTGGCAAGCGACATAGAGACCGGCTCCGATTCTCTTACAGATTCTCTTGCCAGTTGAATGTCCGGTCTTACTCGTTGGTTGATGCCAACTGGTTCACTTCTATATTCGTCACCTTGCGGCCCGAGCCCTGGAGTTTCTCTCTCAATTCTTCTGTCTCGCTCTCTTGCTCTTTCTTGCGCAGGAGTAGGTCGGGATCCGCCCACAGTCATTTTTGTGAATGCTTGCACAGCTTCGCGTATTTTTTCATCTGCTTTTTTAATTGTATTAGTTATACTGTCAAAACCGCCCATGCCCTCAACTGCAAATTTGGTAATCATTGGGGTAATTTCTGTATTAAAAGTTGACGCAGTGGTTCTAAATGCTTGTTCTGCTTTGCTCATTTCACGTGTTAATGCATCGTTTGTTAACGCCAATTTTTCAACTGCGTCCAATGACAGATCAGCGCCTTGCTTTTGTGATTCACCAGCTCTTTGCGCAGTTCTAAAAATGGACATACTTAAATCAGCTTGTCCTTGAAGACCTCCGTTTACCAATGCCACTGTACCTGCTATTGATCCAAATTCGTCGGCGTTTCTTTTTAATGCATCAGCGTTTTGACGCACATATCTTTCGGTTTCTTGTTGAGCATCCCTGGCCGCTACATTGTTATCTCTGACTCGTTCAACACCGTCCCTCAAAGCACGATCAAGTTCTTGGTTGTTAGCTAACACTGTGGCCAGCACAGGATCAGTTACTTCACCAACAGCAAACAACTGTTGTATAGCTTTTTCGTAACCAGGGAATTGGCCAATCAAATCATCAAATTTCTGCGCTGCTTCGCCGCCAGACTGACGTAACATTGTTTGAACTGCTGCTTGTTCTCTAGCCTGCTGTTGTCTTTGTTTTAGGCGTTTTTCGTCCTCGCCGGTGAGAGACGATACTGCTTTGAGATGCTTGACATATTCCGCTGTTTCACGGGCTAGCTGCTCGGGTGTTTGATTCATCAGTTGCCCGGATTGTTGCAGTCTATCCATGAAGTCCACTGAAGCTTGCGCTTGCTGTTCGTAAGTATATCCCAAATTCAACAGTTCGTCTCTGTTGTTTCTTAGGGCTGCATTAACTTCAGCAAATCGTTTTATCCCCAAAGACACAGATCCACCCAGTCTAGCAAAAGTGTCAGCATTTTGTGCAGTTACTATAGATAACTCTTTTAAATCCAACTGAGCCAGTGCCGCAACTTCTCTAATTTCAGTCACCCCATTAACAAAAAGGGCGCCAGCGCCAGTTACTGCTTTAAACGATTCTTGGCTTTTTAGCAATTCTGTTTGTAATACTGTAAATCCTTTTAATTCTAATTCTTTGATACCCGACAACAAGCCTAGTAATCCGCTTCCGACACCGGCCACTATAGAAGCAGCACGAGCATAAGGAGTTGGAATAGCAGCTAGAGTGGTGGCCGATGTTTGTAGTGCTGTTTCAAATTTACCTAATATTGCAATTTGATCAGTTAGTGCCTGATTTTGTAACTGGAAAGACATTTGCATGCCGCCAGCATTGTCTTGTATGGCTTTGACACTTGTGGTAAGTTGATTAACTTGATAGCGCAGTATGCTTGCCACACCAACTTTGAGCAAATCTGCAGATATCTCACCCAGTGCATTTTTGAACAGTTCGGCGCCAATTCGTTTTTGTTCTTCGGCAAATCGTGCGCCTGCCACAGATGTTCTAGTGGCAGCATCCAGGCTTTCAAACTGTTCTTCCAAATGCCGCAGAGTTTGTGCAGCGTCTCTGTAGGATACTCGGCCACGATCCAGATCGGCTCTTAGTCTGACTAGTCCTTGCCCTACACTTTGCGCACTGGCTTTTACTGTACCGTTGGCATTACCAAACATGCCCACCGTGGCTTGGACTGCTGCACCCAATCGCTGTAATGCCCGGGCTGCTTCTGCTTCGGCTCGCTGAAATTCGTCATTGATATCTGCCATATTTTTAACCTATAAATACTATGCTTATCAATTATTTATAGGAATCAAATTATGGATACCAAACCAATCAATCCATTAATGGCGCATTTTAGACAACCAGCAATTTATTACACATTGCCCAGCCAAGGGCAGTTTTGGAGTTCGGGGCTGAACATGCCCGAAAACAAAGAATTGCCAGTGTATCCAATGACAGCCAGAGATGAAATTACACTAAGAACTCCTGATGCATTGCTCAATGGACAAGGGGTGGTTGACGTTATTCATAGCTGCTGCCCACATATCACTGATGCATGGCAAATGCCCAGCATTGATGTTGATGCTACCCTAATTGCTGTTCGTATTGCCAGTTACGGCAACGACATGGACTTTGATAGCAAATGCCCACATTGTGGTGAAGAAAACAGATTCAGTGCTGATTTGGGGGGTATTCTCAGCAGAATCAATGTTCCTGATTACTCCAAAAAAGTCGCAGTGGGCGATTTGAGAGTCAAATTACAACCACAAAAATATTTTTCCGTTAACGCAACTGGACGTATCAATTACGAGGAACAACGTGTACTGGCCACACTTAGTGACACCAATATCAGTGACGAAGTCCGAGTAGAGGAATACAAAAAGCACATGGCTCGTATCATTGATTTGCAAACTAGGACTCTGTCCGACAGTACTGAATATATTGAAATTTTAAATACTGGCACTGTGGTCAACAATCACGAACACATCTATGAGTTCTATCAGAATTGCGACGCCGAAATCTGCAAGGCTGTTCGTACCAGATTAGAAGAGATCAGCGCGTCTAGCTCAATCCCGCCATTGGAAACAAATTGCCAGAGCTGCACAAAAGAATACAATGTTCCATTGGTGTTTGACTACGCAAGTTTTTTCGCGGAAGGCTCCTGACACTTAATCAAGACGAAATTCTAGCTTTGGTTGAAAGCTATGAACGTCAGTCTAGAGCCGTTAAAGATGAAATATTGAGATTTTGTTGGTACATGCGTGGAGGGATCACTTATGCCGATGCCATGCTGTTGAGCACTGATGAAAGAAAACTCATTTCAGAAATTATTAAAGATAATTTAGAGACAGCGAAGAAATCAGGAATGCCATTCTTTTAAGATTAGCGCAGCTAATCTATTCATTTCGCTTAGTCGCTCATGAATATTACTTTTTTTAATTAAGGGGTTTAATCAAGTTTCATCTAGATTAATCGGTCACTCTTTGCCCAGGGCGGGCAAAAAATATATGCGCTTCATCTGAGTAGCACAGTCACTGATATTAGAGCATTGCAGAGGCGGTTGTCCTGTACCTCGAGCTCCGTTCTTGTACAACGGCGGGTTAATTTACATATATCAGCATGCAACTAACCGTGCAGTATCGCTACTGCGTCTTTTTAGCCTGGTTATCCTGTTCAAACAACTAAATCGCGGCATTTGCGATCTTCATCCCGAAGGGTAGTAGTTGAGTGCTCGTTGCAGCGGCGAGACTTCCGTCCCTGTGTCTATTTCAACCAGGTTTAGGGCACACGATATTGAGCCTGTGCTAGCTTAACTGCTTAACTTGCCTTTGATGTGGGAGCCATGGACACGGACCTGTATATGTCCGTTGTAATAATCATCTGATTCTAAGACTTGGTGTCTAAATTGTTCTCTTGCTTCGATGTAGGAGCATTCCGCTTTTGATTTACAGTAATATAGTATTTCTCTTTTGAATTTTTCTGGGCCTAGTGATTGTATGTCTTTTTTGAGTTCGTCGTTTGAGCCATAATATAGTTGCCAGTCGCTGTCTATTTTGCTTCTGATCTTTTTTTTCTTTTTGGTACCGTTTTTGAGTTTTACTGTTCGTACTGTAGTTTTTGAAAATTTGGCTAGTTTTTTACCAATATATTTGCGTCCACTAACTAAGTTTGTAATTAGATATACAAATCCAACACAATCTTCGGGTAATGATTCAATATTTTGATTTTCGAATAGCCATGACATACAGCATTAATTATGCCTTGTACTCTAGGTTACAATAAAATGTTATTTCTTCAATACAAGTATTTGGATCTAAAGTTCTAGCATATTTTATAAAACTAGATATATCCTTCAAATTAACACCATTACCTGTCCATGTTGCGCGACTACGGCTTAGTTCAGTATCTAAGCGATCTAGTGTAATTAGAGTAGTTCGAAACGGTACTAGATTAGCCTTAAATGCTGCTGTTCCTTGTCGGCTAGCATGCGACAACGCTGCTTTTGCTACACGATAAGTTTCAAATCTAGGCTCGGGTGCAACGATAGCTTTTTCGCCTACACTACCAATGTTAATAATCCAACCTACTTTATTAGCTGCCCGCCACGCATCGTACACAGCAAAATATAACTGCGACTGAGCAAAGTTAGCCCATGCTTCTTGAGGTGGCCCATCAAACGCATTATTAACAAACACATCGTATTCTAAACTACGAGCAGCAATCGCCGCAACATCTTTTGTAATATCAAGATTGTCTGCTCTGCTGATACTATCCCCGTCGAACTCTTCGACTAAGTGTTTGCCTAGCCCTCGATTACCGCCTGTTACTAAAACTTTCATCTAACGGATCCTCCTTGATCCCAAACCTTTGTAAACTTTTCGCCGCATGTCATTGCGCACTCCATAATTCGTCCTGGCCTATCCCAACTAAGAACTAATGCTCGCCAAAAGTCAGACTTAAAAACATCTGGCAAACTACGAGTATTAATGTCTAACTCTTCTGCAAATGTTTTTACAAATTCTTGAACTTGATTTCTACCGTTTTGAAAACTAGCTGCATTTGCTTCGGGCATATACCCAGGCGCAAAAAATCTAGCATCGTATAAGTTATGTTCAAAGAAGTTGCAAGGCAACACTAATCCAGTGGCTGCAATAACAACTTTATTACCTAGTAGTGCATCACATTTAATGGGCGTTTGTTCTAGATACTTTTGAAAACTGCTGTGCATCTTTTTTATAACTTCAATTTTTTGTACGCTGGGATTACGCCACTCAGGGTTAACGGGCTCTTCTAAACAATATTCTACATTACCTTGTTTATCTAACACAGGCCAGTTTGTGTAGGCAGATTCTTTTTCGTGATTATAAAATCTACCGGTTTTTCTAGCTAAAAAATTGTAAAATCCGTATTCTTTGCTCAATGCCCTGGCTTGTTCGACTTGGTGCTCGTTATGCTTAAACACAATGTAATTCCACTGCGCCCGACCACCTGCTCGGATAAATGCCCGAGCATTACGCATAGCAACTGTGTATTTTACATTGCGCCTGTATAAATGTAAAGTATCATCTAACCCATCAAAGCCAAAATCAATTTGACCGTAACCATTCATAATAGTGGCTATCTCTGCCCAATACGCTTCGTCGTGTACGCCGCCATTGGTATGAATATATAACCACAATGTAGGGTTCTTGCGTCTAAAGTCTTGTAAGATATCTAGGAAATCCGGGTGCATAATTGGATCGCCATAACTGCCACAGAAGAACACTTGCTTTAATGTTTTACAGTGATCAACACTAAAGGCAGCATCGATTACTTCGCGATCTAAATGTATCAATGGCATATACGGGTTCAATCTAGAGCCCTGAATATTGCGAGGGCACTGAGGACACGCGGCGTTACAATAAGTTGTAATCTCCAATTGATATTCGTTAATTGTGTTGTAATTAAACATCAAAAAATGATTTTACCTGTAATAATGATTCGTTGCCTGTAGAAAAAATCGTATCTTCTAAATTAATTCCACTTGGTCGTTGCTCTTGAATAATCCACGTATATGCTGGGGTTGCAAAATCTAAAACCCATACTCCGTTGTGTCCTAAATAATGATTGGGAGTAATAAACTCAGGTAACTTAATTCCGTTGGCCTGGCATGTTTCTACGTAACTTGTTTCGTATGTGGGATAAAACTTTCCACGATGCGTTAGCGGACAATGTTCAGTTTGATCCAAATTAACCCCATCGAACATAATAGTTTTAATTATAACATGTTTATCGTGGGTTTCGTCAAAGTCTCCAATTTTTTTATCTCTATGTACTATTTCAAGTCGATGATTCCCGTCAGGGATGTTTGTACTTAAACCAATATGCGATTGCACATTTCCACTATACAAAACTTTACTGTCAACTAGAATAGCAATTTGAGGACATCCAAATTTATCCACATAATCAAAATCAATTGATATCTGCATTAGCCCTCCCATACTTCAATATTTTCTTTGTACTTGTCAATGATAATTTTTAAGTGATCATCGCCTTTCCATAATGGGTATTTTAGCGCCGACACATGTTCTTGTAATAACACACGCCTACGCACACGCTCTTTGTAATCAAGGTCGGGAGTTTCTGTACACATCCAATTGATACCAATGGGACGATTTCCTTTTAACCCTACAAGATTGTATTTGTGATAGTTGTTATAAATGTCCGTGCCAGGCTCAATAGTGGCTGTGGTACCTAAATTGATACCAATAATTGCACCAGTAGCAACATATTTCTGCCATCTTGTTAGTGCAGTTAATGTTTCGTTAAAATCTTCTATTTGTTCGCCCGGTAAGCCTGCTATTAACATGAAGTAAAACTTCATCTTTAGCTGGCTAATACATTCTAAATTAAATTCTAGATCTTTATTGGTAAATCCTTTACGCATTACTTTACGCAATCGATCACTGCCGGTCTCTACACCTGTTACTAATGTTTCGCCGCCAGCGCGATAGAATTTTTCAAAGTCACTAAAATTAAACTGTTTTTGATTGCGTATGATCCAGTAACCGCTAAATGTAAAGTGGCGTTCGGGCAAATTGTTCTTTTTGTAGTATTCTAGTACGCAGTCAACAAAAAGATTAAAATCTTTAAGATTTCCGTTGATCAAGTCATCGTGAAAATAATAATGTTTTGATCCAAAGGTTTCGTAATAATGAATAATTTCGTTAGCTAGTACACGCCCATCTTTTTTGCGATATGCCCCGTGTTCCCCACTCATTTCACAAAACGCACAACTTCGTACACAACCACGACCGGATTCAACAGGAAGTACTCCACCGTCGTATCCGTTTTGATACTTGTTGATATTGGTATCACTAAAGTCCAACAAAGGGCCGGTATTTAAATTATGAAACACAACTGTTTCGCTGTTGTTCAATCCGGGCAAGTTTCTTTCGCCCAATAAAAATCGAGGAAAGGTTTCTTCAGTTTCGCCTTTAAGATAATAATCAATTAATCCTGCTGACAGCAATGAATCTGCGTAGGTAGGAGCAGTCCAATGACTGCTCATGTTCTGACTATTCACAAGCCCTTGGCCGCCAACAATTATAATTCCTGTGTATTGCGGACGCAAAACATTTAGAAGATCAATAACAAAACGCTGACTTTGCCAGCTAAACACACTTACAGCAATTATATCGGGACTGTATAATAAAACTTGGCTGACCCATTTGTGTATCCATTGATTGTATTGCTTCTGTGCTTCCGACGATAACTGCAAATTGAATTGAATAAAGTAGTCGTCAATTTCTTTTGAAAAAGTTGGGTATTCTTTAAAAAAATTCATAAAAAAATCTTGATTTAAATCAAGCACTTGGCTGGTCTTGCCAACTTGATTACACAAAGATTTTAACACAGCCGGCGCCGAACTTGGTCGTACTGGTGCAATACGGGGGACACTTAAAATTACAATTTCTTTTTTCATTTTAATTGTTTTTGTATATGCCATTGTTTCGAGAAGCTAGTTCCCTGTTCATCTGTACCGCATGTTTCGGAACAAATACGATGTGGATTCGTATCCCAACTGTCTGGAATACTGTTCCAATTGGACAACAACTGCTCGGCATGCTGGTCCAATGAAAATACCTCGGCGCCAAACCAGCAGCACGGAAGAATTCGCCCAGTGGCTGCTACATAAATGCTTTGTTCGTTTACAGCATGACAGTCAATCTTTTTTGTTTTGATTACGTTAGGTAACTGATACCCTGCAGGCGGATTCAAGAACTTGATTGGCGAAGTTGTAAATCGTTTACTTACTTTAGCTCTAAACCAGTTAAAGCCAAGCTCTCTTGCAAGTTGTTCTGCAGCAGCCAGTTGATGTTGATTATGATCAAATACTAACATTTCCCAATGCGCTGACCCTCCGGCGGAAATAAAGGCTTGGACATTCTTGATTAATTTGTCCCAGACGACATTTTTTCTATAAATGTGATTGGTATCTTTGAGCCCGTCGATACTAAAAACCACGTAATCGCCGTTTCCGGTGAACATTGAAGCTAGATTGCTCCACCATTCAGGATTATTGATAGCCCCGTTTGTATTTAAACCTAAAGTAATATTTTGATTTATACTTTTAAAATATTTAAAAATTTCTAAAGTATATTTTCCGGCTGCTGGGTCACCATAATTGCCGCACATAAACATTTTGTCTAAATTGCGAATAAATGTTTCGTCAAACATTGCTTGCAATTGCTCAACGGTCAGATGGTGTTTAATTGATTTGTCAAAGGCCGGATCAGTCTCGCGTTTGCATTGCGGGCATGCAGCTTGACAAACATCGGTAACTTCTAAATGCAATACTTTAGGATATTTCAACATCGGTGTTATAAGTGGTAAATCCATTTTCTTTAATTACACTTAATACATTGTTTACACGACCAGCAAGCTCGTCTTTGTGACTAACCAACCAAACTGAACGATTACCTTCCCTACTCATTTTCTTAAGAATAGCTAGACTGTTTTCTACGCCCGAACTGTCCATGCCAGTATCAATAACTTCATCAATAAACAACAAGTTAATTGGTTGGTATAAACTTTCCCAAACATCACGGAACGCCCAGCTTAAACTCAAAATAAGTCTGTTGCGCTCACCTCTACTCAAGTTATCAAAATCTAGTTCTCTACCCAACTCTTCGATACTAACAGTCAAGTCGTTATTGAATTTAACTGTATGTGGCAACCCAATACGATCTAGATACTGACTCAATCTTGAATTAAGATAGCTTAGATTTTGATCGATTATTCTTTTACGAATGAAACTGTCCTTGTTGGTTAATAGTTTGAGCAAGAACTCCTGATGCTCTTTTACATTAGTAAGCTCGTTAATTACATCGTAATTGATTTCTTCTAATGCCTGGGTTTCCATATCTTGAATTTGTTCAGCATACGGATCTACTTCATTTTGCTTGTTATCAAGTTGTTGTTTTAGATTAGCTACGGTATTTTTATGATTGATAGCATCTTCTTTCTTATCATAAAATACTGTAGGCACAGGACCCGGCTCGCCTAGCAATTCTAATGCACCAACATGTGCTGATAATTGTTCATCGTTGGCAAGATACTGCAACGAAGTTTCTTTAAGAGTAGTTCGCTTCTCGTTGAGGACTTCCTCGTGTTTGGCATCATGCATTTTCTGCCCGCAGGCATAGCACTCGTGCCGCTCAAGTTGTTCGATTTCTTTTTTTAGTTTATCTAGTGTCTTAATTAATCTAACTTGGTCGGCTTCACAAGAAATTTTCCACTTGTTAATTTCGTTACGATTTTTTACAAGTTGATTTCTAGCATCTAGTAGATCGTGATTGGCAAGTTCTTGATCGATGTCAATATGCCCAACAACCTCTAATGCCCGTTCTAATTCTGCAATATCGTTTAGACGCTTGTTATTCCATAATGTTTGGCGTCGTTTTGTTGCTTCAATTTGTTCTTGTATACGAGCATTTGCGTCAGTTACTGCTTTGATACGATACTCTTCTTGTGTAATGGCATCCTTGGTTGCTTTTAATTGTTCTTTAAGAGCATCGGCCTTATCAGAAAGCATAGTAATACCAAGCAACTGCTCGATAATAGTGCGTTGGTCGTTTGCTTTCAACGAAAGGAACGGTTCAGTATAAGTGTTAAGTGCAACAATGTGTTTGAACATGTCGTGGCTCATACCAAGCATGCGTTCAATTTCTGCTTGTGTTTCTCGGCTATCGCCTTGCGATTCGTCGGTGATTTCTTGTTCTTGTCCGCCTACATAAAATGCCATTGTGTTAGGCTTTCGGCCGCGTTCAATTCGATAATCAACACCGTCCTTTTCAAACTCAATAGTAACCAACATATTCTTACCATTCGTCTTATTGATAAGATTGTCTTTTTTGATGTTGGTTAACGCAGCACCGTACAAGGAATAACTTAATGCGTTAATAATGGTTGTTTTGCCAGTTCCATTCCTGGCTCCTGTGTCGTCTCCGCCTAGGTCCAGATTCTGTCCTAGCACAAGAGTAAGATCCTTGCGATCAAACTGAACAGCCTGGGTAGCATTGCCCACGCTCATAAAATTCTTTACTGCAAGTGTTTTAATTCGGAATGTCATAGATTCCTATAGATATCTAAAAGTAAGTTCTTATTATACTGTTCGCTTTGGATATTTGTAAGTTGATTGGTTACAATAGTATCAACTGATTCGAACATAATATTGCCAGTAATGTCGTAATTGATATCCTCGCTTACAGCTTTTTGCGGAATAAGTGTAATTTCCCTTAGCCGGTAAGTGTTAACAAATGTTTCTTTGATAAATGTGGCTTCTTCGTAACTAATGTCTACATCAAGATTAACACGCACATGCATGCCCGGATTTAACAAGGCATCTGTATTAGTTAACACATCGCTTAGTTGATATACACGGTAACGAGGTTGTTCGGGCCAAGCATGATATTCAGGTTCTTTGCCCCACTCTAATATCATCATACCACGATCGTCGTCGTGATTGTCTGCATAGTTGTGCGGGAAACAGTTACCTATGTAGGTAATGTTTTTGTGATTTTGCCGTTTATGGAAATGCCCACTAAACACATGCCCAATGCTGCCAAAATCCTCACGCCGAACATCACCGTGGTCGGGCATCTGCACCATGGCATTCATATAAAAATGCGGCAGTTCAAAATGCCCAAACATGTATTGAGCACTAAGCTTGGGAATTCGTTTATAGTCATCACCGACTAGCCACGGAGCAATAACGACATCGCCATCGTGTAGCCAATCATTACAAATAACCACATTCGGAAGATGTCTGGCCCATTCCACACTTTGTACATCACGCTTGTCGCGATAATACAAATCATGATTGCCGGGAATAAAATAAACACGATCAAAGTTGGCATTGAGGTGTTCAAGTGCGCGAAGGCTATAGTTAAGAGTAACAATATTGATGCTGGCGCGATTGTTGTGCCAATCGCCTAAAAAGAACGCTGTTTCACACCCTTCCTCCTTGGCTTTTGCTGTGAACCATTTGATAAAGTTCAAGCAGTCGTCATTGTGTGTCTGACTGTTGCTCTTTAACCCAAAATGTATATCTGTGCAGACTGCTGCTCGTTTAAATAGATTAGACATTAGTTGATTGTATACGATTCAATAGAGAAAAAGCAAGATTTTTATGACTCAAAGGCCCAAAGTGCATATTGTCTGTGCCCAGATCAACTCCAGCCCCATTGGCAAAATAATATTCGTTATATTTTGAATATTCTAACTGAAGCTGATAATCAGTTGCGTCAACGGATGTTAAAATAAATTTTGCTCCAGTTTGTTTTAAGCATTGAACTCCAATATTGATTAGACTGAAATGCATAAAATAACACTGAAAATTGCTATAAACTTCTATTAGATGCCGATTTTTTGATTGTGACAGAGCTATTTCTTCTACGTGTTTGCCATTAAAATAACTTAAACGTAAAGGAGATGTTAGTTGCCAAATAACAATATCAGATTTTTTAATTGGCGCATTTATTAGATGCCTCAAACTCCAGTGTAAGGAGCTTCCGGGCTTGGTTATCAATCTTAACTCTAGTGACAATTCATTGGCTAAGATTCGACCATATGGATCTTGTTTATCAGTAAGACCTACACCGTGACTATGACTGCACCCAAATACCCACAATACAGGATCAGACGAGGCTAAATTTATCAACGGGTGATCGGTAAATGATAAAGGTTCATTGGATACTAGTCCGGTAGTTGGTTTAATTGTGCGTAAAAAATTTATAAATTGTTCTGTTTCTTTTTTCAGCAAAGCATCATTCTCAAAACCTTTATTAACAAATTCAATGGAATCAAATTTGTTAATTATTTTTAATAGCTCGTTAGTTGACAAATCGCCAAGAGATGTGTGATACTCGGCATCAACTATGTCGGTATTTGTTTCTGTTAATAAAATTGATTTCTTATTAATTTTATTAAAATTAAATTTTGGGTGTATTAGGTAAAGTTTAGTCATCGTTGTATTCGCCAGAAGTTGGATTACCGCCCCAACTTCCTAGACCTTGTCGGGTATAACTTGGTGTGAGCCCGTTCATTTCCAAAATATCATCTCGAAGATTCTGGTTGCGCTTTTCAATGTTAAGGACTCTAGTAAAGGAATTAGTGATAGCAGCAGTATAATAAGCAAAAGGATTTTGCGATTTTGATTCATCAAATTGTAATCCTA
>JACCEA011669986.1_pt1 | contig 30816 bp, 32 predicted proteins | sample 7449851 | NCBI WGS metagenome assembly JACCEA01 (sample SAMN15323453, study PRJNA562643) | freshwater metagenome | isolation source: river surface water | place: USA:Blue River Watershed | collected 2017-08-18
GCCTGAAAATTGCTACTTCAATTTTAGCCAAAGAAAGATTTTGGCCAGCCGAGCTTTATCATCAAAACTACTACACCCACAACGGCAAAACTCCTTATTGTCATCGCCGCGTTAAGAGATTTTAAAAATTACAAATCGAACAACAAAAATTCCGAACCTTGTTGCGCCAAAATTTTAAGATTTGATTCATCAGAAATTGCTGCGGCATCACCAATTTCAAGCTCTGATCCATTAACAGAAATTTTTCCTGCGATCATTTGAATCCAGATTTTTCGATCTTGTTTTACGGCAAATTCAAAGTTTTTTTCCGCAGAAAATTTGCCGACAAAAATATCGGCATCTTGATTTATTTGAATCGAGTCATCTCGCCCAGAACCAGAAACCACGAGCACCAAATCATTTTTTTGAAAATCTTTTGCGAAAGATTTTTGGTCATAACGCGGCGCAATATTTTTCAATTTTGGCAAAATCCAAATTTGCAAAAGATGAGTTTCGCTGTTTTTTTCATGATTAAATTCCGAGTGATAAACTCCGGTTCCAGCACTCATAATTTGCACCTCGCCTGGCAAAATTGTTGAGGAGTTTCCCATAGAATCTTGATGCGAAAGAGCGCCCGAAATTACGTAAGTGATAATCTCCATGTTGTCATGCGGATGCTTGCCAAATCCGGCTCCGGCAGCAATAAAATCTTCATTAATCACGCGCAAATTTCCAAAATGCATGTGATTTGGATCGTAATAGCTAGCGAAAGAAAAGCTGTGAAAGGATTTTAGCCAGCCGTGATTGGCGTGGCCGCGTGCCAAAGATTTTCTGATTTTAATCATAAATTAATTCACTTTTGGATTAACGATTTGCAAACTCACGCAATAACTTTTGTTGATCAATTTCAAAATGAAAAAAACCCAAACCAATCCACGGACTATCGGCATTATCGGCGGCGGCCAACTTGGTCGGATGTCTTGTTTTTCTGCTCACCAACTTGGATTTCGCACCGTAATTTTTACCGATCAAAAGGAATCGCCGGCAAGTTTTGTTACCGACAAAACCATTGTCGCCGATTATTCTGATCAAAATGCCTTGCGGCAATTTGCCGAGTTGATCGATATCGCTACTTTTGAGTTCGAAAATATTCCGCTCGAAACCGCTGAATTTGTTGCTTCAATTACGCCACTTCATCCAAAGCCGCAGGTTTTAAAAATCGCCCAACACCGAATTTTAGAAAAAAACTTCATCAACTCTATCGGCATTCAAACCACTGAATATGCAGTTTCAGACTTCGAAAAAAACTTAGAAAAATTTGTAGCCGCTTCCTCTGGAGCGATTTTAAAAACCGCGACGATGGGCTATGATGGAAAAGGTCAATACGTCCTCAAAGCAGGTGATTCAATGCCGCAACTTGGATCAAAAGAGTGGATTTTGGAAAAATTCTGCCAATTTGATTCCGAAATATCGGTGATGGTTGCGCGCTCGACAACTGGCGAAATCAAGGCTTATGAACCGCTTACAAATATTCATAAAAACGGGATTTTGGATGAAAGTCATTATCCGGCAAAAATCTCCGATTCTTTGAAAATTAAAGCCAAAACCATCGCTGAAAAAATTGCCCTAGAGCTAGATTTGGTAGGAATTTTGGCGGTTGAGATGTTCGTTGTTGACGAAGATTTGCTAGTCAATGAAATTGCGCCAAGGCCGCACAATTCTGGACATTTTTCGATGAATGGCTGCGTAACTTCTCAATTCGAGCAAATGATCCGAGCAATCAGCGGAATGCCTCTTGGCTCAACCGACTTTCACTCAAGTGGCTACATGAAAAATTTGATCGGCAACGAAGTGACTGATATCGAAAAATTTTCACAAAATCCACGCGCAAAAATTCATCTTTACGGCAAAGAAATAATTGCCGAAGGCAGAAAAATGGCTCACATAAATTTTTTAAAATAATGAAAACCAAAAACTCATCTAAAGCCTTCTCTCTCATAGAACTTTCAATAGTGATATTGGTGGTTGGAATTCTAATCGCTGGCATCACCCAAAGCTCTAGCTTGGTTAGAAAATTTAAGCTCCATAGCGCAAAATCATTAACCAAAAGCTCGCCGGTCAATGGCATTAGAAATCTTGTTGTTTGGTACGAAACGTCGCTTGATGAAAGTTTGTTAGCCAACGAAGCAAGCAACAATAACCCAATCACGCGCTGGAAAAATATCTCACCTCAAACCATCGAAAATATGGATTTGGTTACAAGTTTTGCATCGCCAACTTTTATTGAAAACGGCATCAATCAAGGAATCCCAACAATTTCATTCAACGGCGGCCAATCAATGGTTTTAACTCCTTTTACCGCCTTAAATACGACCGGAAAAACATTTTTTGTTGTCGCCAAAACTAGATCGCCTTTGGCAAATGGAAGGGTTGTCGCTTACGGAGATGCGTCGTTTTTTAGAGGAATTTCATTCTTAAATTCCAACGCAGTCGGCTTTTTTGATTCCGCAACTGGAGGCGCAGTTATAACCATGCCATTGTCTTCATCAACCAGCTTCAAAATCATCACCGGATATCGCAAAAACGATGCAATTTTTATTTCACTAAACGGATCTCCTTCAGCTTCGCTTACTAATAACAACACTCCAAACACCAACGTTACAGCCCTATTTGTCGGAGCTGGATTTGGCGGAAATAGCAGCATGTTAAACGGCGAAATAGCGGAAATAATTATTTATTCAGAAACCTTGACTTCAGAAGAAAGAAGCTCGGTAGAAAAATATCTAAGCCAAAAATACGCCATTCCTCTTTTCTAAATTTTATTAACAAAAACATGAGCGAGAAAAAACTAAATCTGGTTTCACAAAAATCGGGCTTTCTTGGCGTCGAGGAAAAATACCTAAAATCGCCAGATGATGCAAAAGTTGTCGTGATTCCTTTTGGCTTGGAAAAGTCAGTCAGCTACGGCGGCGGCACAAAAAAAGGGCCAGCAGCAATTATTAAAGCATCTCAGCAAGTCGAGCTTTTCGACGAAGAATTTTGGTGCGAGCCATTCCGTAAATATGGCGTAGCCACAATGAAGGCGCCAAAAATTGACTACACTTCAGTTCCAAAATCATTAGATCAGCTCGAAGAAATTACCGAAAACGTTTTAGCCGCTGGAAAATTTCCGCTAATTTTAGGAGGCGAGCATTCAATCACCGCCGGCTCAATTCGCCCTTTTGTTAAGCGCTATCCAGATTTGGCAATTTTACATTTCGACGCTCACGCTGATTTACGCGACGGATATGGAGACGAGCACTACTCGCATGCGGCGGCTCTTCGTCGCGTGATGGACCATCCAATTTCAACATTAATTTCTTGCGGAATAAGAAATATTTCCGCGAGCGAGATTCCTTTTCTTGAAGCCAATCGTCATCGCATTCACATGCATTTTGGCAAAGATCGTCGCAGCTGGGACGCCAAGAAAATTGTCGCTCCGCTTAAGGGTCGCCCTGTTTTTGTGACTTTTGATTTAGATGGCTTTGATTCGAGCCTGATGCAAGCAACTGGAACTCCCGAGCCAGGCGGGGTAATGTGGGAAGACGCTTTAGATATTATTCGCGAAGCTGCAAAAATTTCTAATTTTGTTGGAGCCGATGTCGTTGAACTAGCGCCAGTCAAGGCTTTGCACTCTTGCGATTTCTTATCGGCAAAACTTTGCTACAAAATTCTTTCCTACGCTTTTTTAGCAAAAAATGTTAAATAAGCACGTTATCGACAATATTGAAATTAAGCCCGGGGAGCGCAAACGCATCAATATCGACATGGGCAGTATTTACGATTTCACCGACGTAAAAATGCCGATTGAAGTTATTCGCGGCAAAAAAGATGGGCCAACCCTTTTTGTTTCATCAACGATTCACGGCGACGAAATTAACGGCATCGAAATCGCGCGCAGACTCTTAAATCACAAAGATCTAAAAACCATTTGCGGCACATTAATTGTTATCCCGATAGTTAATATTTTTGGATTCAATGATCGCTCACGATATTTGCCTGATCGCCGCGATCTAAATCGATGCTTCCCAGGCATTAAAAACGGATCTTTAGCTTCACAATTAGCCTATAAATTTATGCGCGAAATTGTTCTAAAATCTGATTACGGAATCGATCTTCATACCGGGTCTTTCAATCGCCGCAACTATCCACAAATTCGCGCCGACCTATCCGACAAAAGAACTCTAAAAATGGCCCAAGCTTTTGGCGCGCCAGTTGTTGTTAATTCAAATTTGCGCGACGGATCTCTTCGCGCCGCAGTAGTTTCGGAAAATATTCCAATGATTTTGTTTGAGGCTGGAGAAGCTTTGAGATTTGACGAAAGCAGCATCAAAACTGGCGTCGACGGAATTTTGCGCGTAATGAAGCAAATTGGCATGATTAAGTCTGATCAAAAACACCGAATCACCAAAACTTTTATTGCCCAATCGAGCTCGTGGCTGCGCGCTCCAAAAAGCGGCATCAATATTCCAAAAATTAAACTTGGATCATTTGTTAAAAAAGGCGACGTTATCAGCGAAATCACCAATCCATTCGGCGACAGAAAAACTATTATCAAAGCGCATGAAAGCGGAATTATTATCGGAATTTCTTTGTTGCCGCTGGTTAATAAAGGAGATGCGCTATTTCACATCGCAACCGAAAAAATGAAAAAAAATCCAGATCTGATTTCGATCAACGATTACTACGAAAATATCGACCCAATTAACGTTCACTGAAGATTGCTTCCGATCAAAATTATCTAAGCAGCTATCTTGCCTTTTATTTTATCAAAACTACTTTGCGCCGCCTTCTAAATTTTTCCCTTTTCAAGTCATTTTAGAAAACCAATGCCAAGAGTTTCCGTTGTTGCCAAAAATTACGCCAAAGCACTTTTCCTAGCGGCTAGAAAAAATAACTCACTTGAAAAAACTTCTGACGAACTCGGTGTATTCAAACAAAATTTTAGCACCAATTTTGCTCACGAACTCAAGAATCCGGTAATCGCAAAAAATGATTTAGTTCGAATCATCAATGATGTTACCAAAAAGTTTGAGCTTAGCCCGCTTTCATCAAATTTCTTTGCGTCGATCGTTAGAAATCGTCGCTTAAATTTATTTCCAGAAATTTACGAAGAATTCACCCGTTTACACAAACAATATCAAAATATTGTTGAGGTTGAAGTAATCACCGCGGTTAAAGCTGACAAAAAAAATATCGATAAAGTCAAAGCCGTTGTCGAAAAAAAGTATCCCGGAAAAACAGTCGCCGTTAAAGAAACTGTGAAAGAGCAAATTATTGGTGGATTCCAAATCAAAATTGGCTCTGAAGTGATTGACGCTAGCCTCAAAAACCAGCTCGAGAACTTAAAAAAAGAATGCCTAGCGGCAATTAATTAACTCAATTCAAACACGAAAATGGAATTCAAAGTAGAAGAATTTTCCAATATTTTACAGCGCACAGTAGAGAATTTTCACAGCGCGGCCGAACTAAAAGAAGTTGGCGAAGTAATTAAAGTTGGCGACGGAATCGCTAAAGTTTACGGCCTTGATAATGTTCAGGCTGGCGAATTGGTTGAGTTTGATTCCGGCGTTAAGGGCATGGCTCTAAACCTCGAAACCGATAATGTTGGTATCGTGGTTTTTGGCGATTCTCAAAAAATTAAAGAAGGCTCAAATGTAAAAAGAACTGGAAAAATCGTTGAGGTTCCAGTTGGAAAAGGATTGCTAGGCCGCGTAATTGATGCGCTCGGCAACCCAATCGATGGCAAAGGCCCGCTTACCGACGTTGAATACAAAAGACTTGAAGTTAAAGCCCCGGGAATCATCGCTCGTCAATCAGTTGGCGAACCAATGCAAACTGGCATTAAAGCAATTGATAGCTTGATTCCAATTGGACGCGGTCAACGTGAATTAATCATTGGCGACCGCCAAACTGGTAAAACAGCTATCGTCATCGACACCTTCATAAATCAGGCTAAAGCTCACGAAGAAAACGACGAAAAAAAGAAGCTTTACTGTATTTACGTTGCGATCGGGCAAAAACGCTCAACTGTGGCCCAAATTGTCAAAACTCTTGAAGATGCAGGCGCTCTAAAATACTCGGTCGTTGTTTCAGCAACCGCGTCTGAAGCTGCGGCGCTTCAATTTTTTGCCCCATATACTGGCTGCGCCGCTGGGGAGTATTTCCGTGACAATGGAATGCATGCAGTAATCGCTTACGACGATCTTTCAAAACACGCGGTTGCTTATCGCGAAATGTCCCTCCTTCTTCGTCGCCCGCCAGGACGCGAAGCTTATCCAGGAGACGTGTTTTACGTTCACTCAAGACTTCTTGAGCGTGCAGCAAAAATGTCAGACGCAATGGGAGGTGGCTCTTTGACCGCCCTTCCAATCATTGAAACGCAAGCTGGCGACGTATCCGCCTACATTCCAACAAACGTGATCTCAATTACTGATGGTCAGATTTTCTTGGAGACTGAATTATTTTACAAAGGTATCAAACCAGCTGTAAACGTTGGATTGTCAGTATCTCGCGTGGGTTCAGCTGCGCAAACAAAGGCAATGAAACAGGTTGCCGGAACGATCAAGCTTGATTTGGCGCAATTCCGCGAGCTTGAAGCTTTTGCTCAGTTCGGCTCTGACTTGGATGCGGCGACTCAAAAATTGCTCGACAAGGGCCGCAAATTGACTGAGCTACTAAAACAAAATCAGTATTCACCAATGGGTTTCGAAGAGCAGGTTGCTTCGATATATGTCGGCGTCAAAGGCTTCTTGGATAAAGTTCCGGCAAAAGAAGTTACTCGCTTCGAAAAGGAATTTTTACGCAAACTTCACGGCCATCCCGAAATTCTTCAGTCAATCAAAAAAGAGCAAAAAATTACTGACGAAACTGAGGCAAAGTTAAAAACTTTAATCGAAGAGTTCTTAACCATTTTCTTAAACCACTCTAAGTAAAAATGGCCAATCTTAAGACCCTCAAGACCAGAATTAAGTCAGTCAAGTCGACTCAGAAAATGACTAAGGCGATGAAGATGGTTGCAGCTTCTCGCCTTAAAAAAGCAAAAAATGCAGTTGAGTCTTCTCGTCCTTATGCAGAAAAAATCGCAGAAATGATCGCAACTTTAGCGTCAAACGTTTCTGTGCGCGGAAATCTTAACGACAAATTTCCTCTCTTAACTGGAAAAGGCAAAACTGAAACCCATTTACTCTTAGTCATATCTTCTGATCGCGGTCTGTGTGGAGGTCTTAACGGATCAACCGTCCGCTTCACAAAAAGCAGGATTAACTCCCTTATTTCCAGAGGAAGAGACGTAAAAGTTATTTGCGTTGGTAGAAAAGCTTACGAACAACTCAGATCTCAATACAGCAAACAGATAATCGAGAATGTTTCTGGAGTCTTTAGAAACGCAATTACTTACCAAGTTGCTCAGGATATTTCTTCAAAGTTAGTAACTTTATTTGATGAAAATCAGTTTGACGTTTGCGAAGTGATTTACAGCAAATTCAAATCCGCAATTTCTCAAGAACAAATCTGCAAACAAATTATTCCTGCACCGATTAATCAAATTTCCGAATCGGTTTCCCTCGAATCTCCAATGCAATACGAGCCAAGCGAAGAAGAAGTTTTGTCTGAATTGCTTCCGAAAAGCTTATCTCTTCAAGTTTACAATGTTCTTCTTGAAAACAGCGCATCCGAACAAGGTGCAAGAATGGCGGCAATGGAAGCGGCCACAAATAATGCTGGCAAAATGATTAAAAACTTAACCTTGGTTTATAATCGCACTCGCCAAGCCAACATCACAAAAGAGCTGATCGATATCATCTCTGGAGCCAACACAGTTTAGTAACTATCCGATCTCTACTCTTAACAGGTTCGAGAGTAGAGAAGATTCCTCAAAACCTGAGAAAATCATGATGATCAAGTCGCGCTTAACTTTGGTATATTTTTGCATTGTCGCGGCACTTTGTCTGATTTGCTTCAGAATGCTCTTCATAATTACCCTGGGCGACAAAGTAACGGTTAGCAAGATTTACGACAAAAATAATCTTGGAAAACGCGGCAATATTTACGACAGAAACGGCACAATTCTTGCAACCGACTTAAAAACTAAATCGCTCTACATTAGCTCTGTTTTGGTAAAAAGCCCTGAAGCGCTGGCTCAAGGAATTTCTTCAATCTTTCCGGACTTATCAAAACAAGAAATAATCAAAAAAATCTCCGACAATAAAAGAAATCGAAACTGGATTTTAATCAGAAGAAATCTTTCGCCGGCCCAAGTTCAAGATGTCGAAAATCTCAAAATGGCCGGAATAATTTTTGAAGAAGATCGAATTCGAATTTATCCGCAAAAATCAATCGTTAGCCATTACGCCGGATACGTTGATCGCGATCGCAAGGGCTTGGCCGGAATAGAAATGCAATACGACAAAAAATTGTCCGCCAACCAAAATGTTGAAATTGCAATGGATGTTCGGGTTCAGGATATTTTGCATGACGAGCTTTTGGTGGCGATGCAAACTTATCGCGCCAAAGCCGCTTCCGGAGTTGTTATCAACGTCAATAATGGCGAAGTTATCGCCCTTTCATCGATTCCTGATTTTGATGCCAATTCGTCAAATAAAGCCGGTCCAGACGAGTATTTTAATCGGGTAACAAACGGTGTTTACGAGCTTGGATCGGTAATGAAAATTTTTACAAATGCCTTGGCGATTGAGGAAAATTTAGTTAAGCCAAGCAGTGTTTTTAACGTGAGAGACCCAATAAAATACGGCAGATTTACGATTAGCGACTATCACGCAATCAAGGATGAGATGACTGTCCAAGAAATTTTTTCTGAATCTTCGAATATCGGAACCGTTAAAATAGCCGATAAAATTGGCGCCGAAAAACAAAAAGATTTTTTGCAGAAACTCGGCTTATTAAAAAAACTCGAAGTTGATTTTCCTGGCCTCGGCAAGCCAATTTATCCAAGACTCTGGAGCCAAATTAGTTTGTTCACAATTTCTTACGGACACGGCATCGCGATCACTCCGTTGCACATGGCAATGGCCAGCGCAGCAATCGTTAATGGCGGAAAATTATACAAACCGTCATTTCTAAAAGTTGGCGACAATCCAGAATCGATTAGCGTTATTAAGCCCAGCACCTCTGAAACAATGCGGACAATGCTTCGCCACGTAGTTGAGCAAGGAACTGGAAAATATTCTTACGTCGAAGGTTACGACGTTGGCGGCAAAACCGGAACCGCCGAAAGAGCAGAATCGGGCAGCTACAACACCAAACTGACTACCGCCTCATTCGTTGCCGCATTTCCAATCTCAAATCCACAATATTTAGTCTACGTAGTATTTGATCGACCAAACTACATCTTCAACACCGGCGGAATGGTTGCCGCGCCAGTCGCTGGAAAAGTCATAAAAAACATCGCTCCACTACTCGGGGTTAAGCCGGTTTTAAAGAGATCTGGACAAAATGATCCCGCAAGAAATCGCAACATTTAAGCACCTCATTTGATTCTTCATCGGAATTACCACTCTTTGATGCGCTTTAGTCGCCACTTCATCCGGAACCCCAGAAGTTTCTTTGCCAAACATGACAAAATCATCCACTCGATATTCCAAACTTCGATAATCAACCGCACCCTTGGTTGTTGCTAGAATCAGCCTTTTATTATTTTGCAAAATTTGCTCTTTGTAAAAAATATCGAATGAAGAATGACGAAAAATTTTGGCATGATTTGCATAATCCATCGCCGATCTCTTAACCCGCTCCATATCAAATGGAAAACCACACGGCTCAATAATGTGCAACTCAACATCGAAGCAAACGCAAGTTCGAATTATGGTGCCGACATTGCCAGCAATATCAGGCTGGTAGAGAACAACTTTGCTCATTTTAATTTTGTTTTGGTAAATTTATTTTCTTTTTAAAAACTGATTTTTAAAAAAGCATCAATCCCCAGTAAAATCTTTTCTTCTCAGTAAAATCAATGTTTGGCAATGTCTGAAACCGTTAAAGTTATTTTCGTTGAAAAAGGCGAAAAAAAAGAATTTTTAGTTCCTGTTGGCACAAGTGTTTTGCAAGCAGCTCACGATAATAATATCGATTTAGAAGGTGCCTGCGAAGGATCTTTGGCGTGCTCTACTTGCCACGTCGTCGTCGAAAAAGAATTTTACGACAAACTTTCTCCGGCAACTGAAGATGAGGAGGACATGCTCGACTTGGCATTTGGCTTAACCCCGACGTCACGACTTGGTTGCCAAATTATTCTCACAAAAGAGTTGGATGGTCTAACTCTAATCGTTCCTGACGAAACAAGAAACGTTTCACTTTAAAGAGGTTTTATGGCTAGAAGCATCATCATTAAATTGGCAATCGTTCTAATAATTTCGGCTTTGGGTTATTGCGCCTTTTGGTTTTTCAAAATTGGTCAAGTTGAGAAGCAGGTAAACAAATTCATCAGCGACAACAGCCAATATATTTCTGGCGAAGTTTCGGTTTCCGGCTTCCCAGCTTCGCAAAAAATCACCATTAAAAATCTTAAAATAAGCCTGCCAGTTCTGGCTCTGGATAATAATGAAATAATCATCCCGCATCTTGAGGCAAAATCAGGCATTCTTGGAACTGAATACCTAGTTTCAATGATCGAACCCGCAACAATTCAAGATATTGACGGCAATCCACTGGCTGTTGAATTTGCGTCCGTCCCAGAAATTAAATTTACGATTGACGGCGGCAACATCAAAAGCTTCAGCTACAAAGACTCTGGCTACAAAATTTTGAATGCCGACAAAACTGTTGCTTACTCGTCATCTTCAAACTCAGTTTTAATCAGCAGTGTTTTCGAAATTGAAAAAACCAGCCACAAAGTAGTTGCTCAAATCTCTGAATCCGAAGGCTTCAGCGTGGTTGATTTCTACAAAAACTCCCTCGAGAAAAAAATCATCGACGGAATCAAAACTGGCGAAGTCACAATTAACAGTGCAGTAGTCGAGACCCATTCGGCAGTAGACGCGAATCAAGCAAACAGCTCAGCAGCACAAGCGCTTCAGGTTAACCAAGCAGCAGTGCCAAATCAGGTCGCACCTTCGGCAACAAATGCCAATTTAGCGACCGCAGAAAACAATCCTGCAAACGCCGCCCCTCAAGCTTTGGTTGCTGAAAATGCAGCTTCGGCAAATCAAGGTGTTGTTGGCAACGGATCAGCAGTGACTCCTGGCAATCCTCAAATCGTGCCAGACGCCTCTCAGCAAGGCGCAACAACAAATTCTGAACTTAAAAACACCGTAAACATTAGCTTCGAATACATTTTAACCCCAATCAAACAAGAAGGCCAAGCCAGCGCAATTCCTGATCCAACTCAAATCCAACAAGCTCCGTCGCACAACAACAAAATGTTAAAAATTGAAAACATCGAAATTTCTAACTCGATGTTCAAAATTTCAGTGAATGGCGAAATGACCTCTCTTCCAGACGACAATTTGCCGTCTGGCGGCGTGACTGTGAAAATCGAAAAAATGACAAATTTGACAGCATCTTTTGCGAAAGATCTGGCGCAAATTGCCAACAAATTGAAGTCCGGCGCTCAATTACAAATCAACGCCACTCAATCACCCGAGGCCGCAACTTCGGCAGAAAATAATGCCGCGCCTACAAACGCAGCCGACACAACTCACGTAGTAGCAAATCAAAACAGCTCTCCGGTTGAAGATCCTTACCAAGTATTTTTGGGCAAAGTTGCAGCAAATCTTGAGGCTGTTAGCAAAGAAATTGCCGCGAAAAACGCAGCGACCAAAGACGACGTTGCCTTGTTCGACATTAGAAGAGAAAAAAACCTAGATTTCTTAATCAACGAAACCCCAACCAGAGAAATTCTTGGCAAGTTTTAATGCGTGTCTTTGAGGCGCTCAAACAAAGCAAAGAAAAATTAGAATCGAAGGGCGTGAGCAACGGCGGATTGGATTCCAGAATCCTCCTAGCTCACGCCCTTTTAGTTTCTAAAGATTGGGTAATTTTTAATCCGGATTTCACCTTAAATCAGAAGCAAAAAGAGGTTTTTTTTGAACTCGTTAATCGCCGAGCAAATCGCGAACCAATTTCTCATTTAACTAACAAAAGAGAGTTTTTTGGCGAAGATTTTTTGGTTAACAAAGACGTCCTAGATCCGCGTCCTGATTCAGAAATTTTGATCGAAACAGCTTTGAAATATTTGGCGAAAAACTTCGCGCCCAGCAACTCAAACTCGCAGCAAATGCCGAGCGACAATCCGACCAATCCGACCGAACGCAAAATTAAAATCCTCGAACTCGGCGTCGGCTCTGGCTGTTTAATCATTACGCTGCTCAAAGCCTTTAGAAACGCGACCGGAACCGCGGTCGACATTTCTCAGCCGGCAATCAAAATCGCTCAAAAAAACAGTGAAAATCACCAGGTTTTTTCGCGCCTAAAAATCTTAAAATCAGACTTATTTTCGAATTTAAATCGCGCAGAAAAATTCGATTTAATCATTTCCAATCCGCCTTACATTCCGGCCGCTGAAATTGAAATGCTTGCGCCCGAAGTTAGAATCTACGAGCCTCGCGCCGCTCTTGACGGCGGAATTGACGGGCTTGATTTTTACCGCCGGATTGCCGCCGAGGCAAAAAATTTTTTAAACGATTGCGGAGCGATTTTTGTCGAAATTGGCTACGGCCAAGAAAAGTTAGTCAGCGAAATTTTCGTCAAAAATGGCTTTTCGCACCTAAGTTCAAGCCTTGACTTGTCTGGCGTCACAAGGGTTTTGCAATTTAAATAATTTGGCAAACAAACCTTCGACCCAGCCAGGTTTTACTTGGGGGCGTCGCCTTTTTGTGAAAAGTGCGCTCGCGAGCGCACTTTTTGCGTAACCAGCTCGAGACTTAGAGAGTCAAGGTCTCAAGCGATTTTAAATTTGGCGAAAAAAATAAAATTTTGGAAGAAATTTAGCTAAATTTGCCAACGCCACAATTAAACAAAATGTTTGTCGCAAAAACCGTAAAAGAAGTCAGAGATTTTCTGCAAAAAGAAACTGAATTTGGTAAAAAAGTTTCTTTCGTTCCAACAATGGGGGCGCTGCACCAAGGGCATTTGGCGCTGGTAAAAAAAGCTAAAGAAGTCGGCGAGGTTTCGGTTGTCAGTATTTTTGTAAACAAAACGCAGTTCAACGATCAGAAAGATTTTGAAAAATATCCGAGAAATCTCGACGAAGATTTAAAAAAGCTAGAGCCGCTTAACCCCGCGCTGGTTTTTGCGCCCGAGGATTTGGAGATTTTTCCCAGCGAATCTGCGTTTAAAATTATTCCGCAAAAATTGGTCGATTGCCTTTGTGGAGCAACGCGCCCTGGTCATTTTGACGGCGTCGGACTAATCGTCGCCAAGCTTTTTAACATTGTAAAACCTGACGTGGCGATTTTTGGCGAAAAAGATTTTCAGCAAGTGGCGGTAATTAAAAAACTGGTCAGCGACTTGAATTTTAATGTCAAAATTATTGCCCATCCAACTTTGCGCGAAGCAACCGGCCTGGCAATGTCGTCGCGTAATCAAAGACTGTCTGAGGCCGGTAAAATCAAGGCGGCGCACTTGTTTAGAATTTTGTCTGAAATCAAACAAAATCCGGAAATTTTGCCGCAAAAAAAAGCGGAGCTAATCGCCCTTGGTTTTGAAAAAATCGATTATTTAGAAATTCGTGACGAAGAAAATCTCGAGCTAAATTCAAATTTATTGCGACGAGTCTTTGTCGCCGCCTACCTTGAGGGCGTAAGGCTGATTGACAATCTCCCGCTCCACGACAATCGATCAAATTAATTAACAATGATTTACATTATTCTAAGCAACGTCGGAATGGCGCTAATGATGATTGTTCTCTATTTTCGTTATTCGCATTTTCGCATTACTTCAAACAACGAAATTAAGGCGCTGCGCAAGAAATTTGACGACCAGAACGACGCCTTGAGAGTGGCCGATCAAAAGCTGGTCGAGGTTACCAAAAACGACACTCAAAAAATTCAAGATTTACTCTCGGAAATCGACGAGCTGCGCAAAGACAAAGAAAACGAAATTAAACTTCGACTTGCCGCCGAAAAGCAAATCGCCCTGACTTTGCAAAACATGGAAAATCTTGAAAAACGAATGGAAGATTGGCGCGCCACCCAAGACGCAGTAATGCGCGACTCCAAAGAAGCGATTGTGAAAGTTGGCAACGACCTCTTCAAAAAACTCAATCAAAGCTACAATCAAAGTATCGAGACTAACAAAAATATTCTTGGCCGTTTCGCGCAAAATATTGGCAGTTTTTTCGCCAAAAATTCGCCTCCACAACAAAATAATTCGCCAAAAATTGAGTCAAAAAACACCGTCCAAGAACCCAAAAAAATCGCCAAATTTAATTTTGAAGGAACCGGCCTGACAAAAATTGTCGACGACTTAATTGAGACGATGAAAGCAGTTGGGATGCTTGCCAACAAGGATTATTTCCAGGCAAAAAATCTCGATTCAGAACTTGCAAAAATGATGCTTTGCGAAATGGCGGTCGTTAAAAATCACAACCTTTACTTGCTTGATTTTAAGCTGTCTGAAGCGCTGGCCGAATATCAAGAACAAAAATTGTCGAAACCGGATCAGGCCAAAAACGATTTGGCTTCAAAACTCGACGCTTACCTAAATTACCTTGTCGATCCAAATTATTTAAATTCGGTCACAAAATCTTTGAGCAAATCCAATGCCGAATTCAAAAAAACCAAAGTTGTAATCGCGGTTAATTCTGCAGCCGAAATCAATTCAATAAAAGAAATTGAAGCCTACGAAAAAATTCAAAAAAACGGCCTGGAATTAATGGAGACAAAGGACATCAACAACATCATTTTGTAAAATGCACCTTCTAGTTGGACTTGGAAATGTCGGTCGCGAATACGAGCTGACGAGGCACAATTTTGGCTTTTTGACGATTGATCAAATCGCCGAAGATTACGCCCTAAAATGCCTCGGCAAAAAGTTTAAAGGCGAAGTCTTTTCTGGCGAAATTGACAATAAAAAAGTGGTCGCGCTTAAGCCGCACACATTCATGAATTTGTCGGGAAGGTCAGTAATTGAAGCGGCAAATTTTTACAAAATTCCCCTGGCAAATATTGTTGTTTTTCACGACGAAATTGATCTCGAAATAGGCCGCGTCAAAACTAAAATCGGCGGCGGCAGCGCTGGTCACAACGGCCTAAAATCAATCGACGAAATTGTTGGCAAAAATTACGCCAGAGTTCGTCTTGGAGTTGGTCGACCGCTTAACCCAAATATTGCGGTCGCAGATTACGTTTTAGGTAAATTTTCCGCGGAAGAGCTGCAAAAAGTTGAGTCAGTCAATCAAAAAATATCGAAATTAATTGGCGATTTAATCAGCGGCAATTTCGACAAATTTTTAAACAAATTCTCATCAAATGCTTAGGTCAATTAAAACATTTTTTAAATCTGAAATCGCGATTGGAGTTTCGCTCTTCTTTGCAACGCTGGCCGCCATCCTTGTCGCCAATTCAGAAAATTATCAGGTCTACAAAGATTTTTTTAACATCAGCCTGCCTCTAAAAATTACAGCGATCGGCATCAGCAAAAACATGACTCTGCTTGAGTGGATCAACGATTTTTTAATGGCGATATTTTTTCTCCTCGTTGGCCTAGAGCTCAAAAAAGAAATAATGATCGGCGAACTTTCTTCGAAGAAAAAATTCATTCTGCCTTTAATTGGAGCCTTTGGCGGCGTAATTTTTCCAATCGCAATTTTCCTAATCGTCAATTTTAACAATCCCGAAAATCTTCGCGGATTCGCTATTCCGGCCGCAACCGACATTGCCTTCGCCTACGGAATTATTTCGCTGTTTGGCAAAAAATTCTCCAGCGCCCTCAAAGTATTTTTGGTCGCTTTAGCAATAATTGACGACCTGATTGCGATAATTTTGATCGGAGTTTTTTACACAAAAAACCTCGATTTTTCTTACTTTGCTTTAGGCGGATTTGCCTTTGCCGGACTTGTCGCGCTTAACTATTTCAACTCCAAAAAAATCAGCCTTTATTTGATTCTGGGCGCTTTTTTGTGGCTGATGATTTTAAAATCAGGCGTCCACGCGACTCTTGCCGGCGTTTTGGTCGCTTTGTCAATTCCGCTTCAAGTCGGAGAAAAATCTTTAGTGTCAAATCTTGCCCACAAAATCTCGCCAACAGTTAATTTTTTAATTCTTCCAATTTTTGCCTTTGCCAATGCCGGAGTTCAGCTCTACGGATTTTCAATGGCCTCGTTGCTTGAACCACTTACTCTCGGAATTATTTTGGGCCTATTCTTTGGAAAACAATTTGGGGTAATTTTGATGAGTTTTATTGCGGTCAAACTCCATCTGGCGCACTTACCAAAAGCAACAACCTGGCCAGAATTTTACATTGCATCGATTTTAGCTGGAGTTGGTTTTACGATGAGTTTGTTTATCGGCTCCCTTGCTTTTAGCGGAAACGATTTGGCTTTCGATCAAGTCAAAATCGGCGTAATTTTTGGGTCTTTATTCTCTGCAATTTTAGCAATTTTTATCGCCCAGACACTCAAAAAGAGAAATTAGATTTTATCGCTTGAAGAATAATTAGCTGATTTTATCCAAACCACCATCCCCAATCTCCAGCGGAGATTCGCACGGATCTCAAAACGAAAAAATTTCAAAAATATGATTAATCAGAAGCCTAAAACATCAAAAGCGTTTTCGCTGATCGAACTTTCGATCGTGATATTGATTGTAGGCATTATTATTGCCGGCATTACACAAAGCTCACGACTGGTAAGACAGTCCAAATTAAGATCTGCAACAGGTCTAACTCAGAGCTCTCCAGTGGCTAGCATCAGAGGCCTTTCTTTGTGGCTTGAAACTTCATCTGAAGATAGTTTCCCAGCTTCTCTTGATAACAATTCCAACCTAACTCAGTGGAACGACATCAACCCTCAAACAACCGCAAAACTTTACGCAATCCCAGCCAACGCAAGTAGCGCCAACGCAGCTGGAAGCAACGCAATAACCTACGTTTCTGACGGAATTAATGGGCTACCTTCAATTTCTTTTTCTGGAGCGGCTTCTACTACTGCCAACGTCCTAACTGTTGCCACTAACACTTTTGCTAATGTTACTTCTGGAACTGCAATTGCACACACCCCTGTTGTAACAAGCTCAGATCCTAACGCAGCAAACGCATTTACCGCATTCTTGGTTTACAGACTTAATGGAACTGCAGCTACCGCCTATACTATTCTTTACAATGGAGTGGGTAACGCAAATGGCTGGGGATATCAAAGAGCAGCCACTGGAGGAGTAAGAACTGTCATGCTTAACGGAACTGGAGCAACGGTTACAAGCACTGCACTCCCAACTTCGCAAGAAATTGCAACAATTGTATACAACGGCAGAACTGCAGCAAGCGCAACTCCAGCAGACGGAATTACAACGCTCTACGTTAACGGCGGAACTAATTTCACTAGCACTACTGGAAACAACGCCAGAGCCGGTACAGCTACAACCTTGGTTCAGCCAACACTTAATATGTATATTGGTGGTTTAACTGGAACAACAGCTGGAGCCGCTCCAACCGCAACTTGGAATGGATTAATTTCAGAAATCATCATCTTTGACACTCCGCTTAAAATCCAAGATTTAAGAGACGTTGCTAACTATCTAAACAAAAAATACGGCATCAGCCTTTCTTAATTTAGTTAACTAAGGATTAGCCTAGAAACCGGATCGCCTCTCAAGGGTGATCCGGTTTTTTACGTTAAAATACCGCAAAACATTCAAAAATATCATGAAATCGATCCTCAAATATATTCTGCGCAACGGCTTACGCGACCGATTATATCTTGGCCTGCTAATAACGCTGATCGTTTCCTTTGCGATATCGATTTTTCTCGGATCGACAATGTTGGTTGAGCAGCAACAAAGCACCGCAACTTATATCGCCGGATCGTCTCGAGCAATTTTGATAATCGGCATGATTTTGTTTGTTTGCCTCACCACCAGTCGCGCCTTTGAAAACAAAGAGGTCGAATTCATCTTGTCGAAAGCAATATCGCGCGAAAAATTTATTTTGGGATACATCGCCGGATTTTTTACCGCCGGATTTTTGATTTTTTTGCCGTTAGTAACGGCGATAGCGCTAGTTACAAAAGTTAACTTACTTGGCCTCGCGATTTGGTCTTCAACAATTCTTGCCGAGCTAATGATTGTTATCAGTTTTGCGCTTTTGGCCTCGATGATTTTGAAAAACTCATTTTCGGCAATCATCGCCTCGTTTAGCTTTTACATGATTTCGCGCTTAATGGGAATGTTCGTGATGGCAATCCAGCTTCCAGAAGATTTAAGCTCGGTTAAAAACAATATTTTGGCAGTTGTTTTGAAATTCTTATCGGCGGTTTTTCCACGCCTCGATTTATTTTCTCAAAGCTCTTGGCTTTCATATGGAATCCACGACCACTCAAATCTTCGAATCATTGGGATTCAATGCCTGATCTACATTCCGCTGATGATTTTCATGTCGTTTCACGACTTCAAACGCAAACAATTTTAGCCGATGAAAGCGCGCCTATTCTTTCATCTATATTCGCACAAAATCTTTTTTTGGCTTTTTATTGCGATGTTTGGCTGCCAAATTTTTTTTTGGAAACAAACCGAAAAAGTTAGTGGAGAATTTGAGATCATTCCGCCAGCGCCAAACCAATATTTAGTTTCGGCGCTTGCCCTGGGCGACGAAGAATTTCTCTTTCGAATTATGGCGATGAGACTTCAAAGTTCGGGCGATATTTTTGCCGGATTTGTTGCGCTGAAAGACTACGATTATTCGCGGATTTATCAGTGGATGAAGATGCTTGATACACTCAATAATCAGTCGCGAATGATCCCTTCGCTTGCGGCTTATTATTATTCCGAAGCCCCAAACAAAGATAATCTAAAATACGTTATTGATTACCTCGAAGAACACTCGTTGCAAAACCTTGATTACAATTGGTGGTGGCTTTTTCAGGCGATTTACATTGCCAAAAAAATTGGCGATTACGATCGAGCGCTCGAACTTTCTTACAAGCTGGCGCAAAATAACGCCAAAGACGCACCGATTTGGACTAAACAAATGCCCGCCTTTATCAGTGAAGAAATGGGTGAAGGCTGCGTTGCTTTTGGCGTGATTTCAAAACTAATCGCCGAGAGCGAAAGCGGACAAAGGCAGTTCAGCGCTGACGAGGTGAATTTTATGCGCTTCTTTATCAACAAGCGCTTGCTCCGACTTAAAGAAGGAAAATTTGATCCAAGAAAATGTTCGAAAAAATTATAAGCGCCGCGCTTAAGGAAGACAAAGCTCTGCGCGACATCACCTCTGATCTAACAATTCCGGCCAAACAGGCCGTAAACTTCGAAATTAACGCCCGCGAGGAAATTATTTTTTGCGGCAGCGAAGTGATTAAAGAAACTTTTTCACAGCTCAAAAAATCGGCAAAATTTAAAGATTCAAAACTGCAACTTATCCAAATTATTAAAGACGGCGACAAGGTTAAATCAGGCCAAACAATCGCCAAAGGTCAGGGCGATGCACGCCTTATTTTCGCTGCCGAACGAGTAGTTCTTAATTTAATTCAGCACCTAAGTGGAGTTGCCACTCAAACCCACAAAATCGTTAAAAAACTCAACAACAAAAAAATCAAAATTCTCGACACCAGAAAAACCATTCCTGGATTAAGAATTGCGCAAAAATATGCCGTAAAAGTTGGTGGCGGAAGCAATCATCGCCTTGATTTGGCGGAAATGATTCTGATTAAAGACAATCATATTGCGGCTGCAGGCGGAATTGAGATGGCAATAAAAGCTGCAAAAAAAGCGCTCGGCAAAAAAATCGAGGTCGAATGCGATAATTTTAAACAAGTTGTGCAAGCAGTTAAATCAAGCCCCGACATCATAATGCTCGACAATATGAACGCTGACGAAATTAAAAAATGCTCGGCCGAAATTCGTAAAAATAAAAAAATCAAAATTGAAATTTCTGGCGGAATCAACGCCCAAAACATCGATCAATTTTCCAATCTGGATATTGATTTTATCTCGATTGGCGCCCTCACTCACTCGGTTCGAGCCATTGACATCGGGCTTGATATCAAGAAATAAAAGCTTCGAAAGCTAGAGCCCGTTTTCAAACTCATCGCCGTAAACGGAAATTTTGCGCAGCAAGGCAAATAATCACTTCTTAAATTTGAGTTTGAAGACAGGTTCTAATCAGCAATAAATGCGTTATCTCTTCTTTTGCGGTGAGACATTATTGCAAAGCGATGCGCCTCATCACGCAATCTCTGCAAATAATGCAAAACTGGCGAGTTTTTTGGAAGCTGGAAAGGCTCGCGACCTTTCATAAAAAACCACTCTTCGCCGGCATTTCTTTTCTCGCCCTTCGCCATGCAAACAAAAGGAATTTTCAGAATTTCGGCGGCGACAGTAAATTGTGGCTTGCCGCCATCAATTATCACAAAATCGGGAAAACCTTCATGGGCTTTAGAAAATCTTCGCGTCAGAACTTCGCGCATCATTGCGGTGTCATCGCGATTTTCATGCTCGAAACGAATATTAAATTTGCGATAACCGCTTTTGATAAATCCTTCTTTGCCGGCGGCAATCATTGCGCCAACCGCATTTGTTCCGAAGGTGTGACTGTTGTCGTAAACTTCAATTTTCTGCGGAATTTCATCGAGATCGAAAAGCTTTTTAACTTCGATCAAAAGCTGATCGAGAGTAATTTTTTTCTCGAGACCTTTAACCCGACTATAAACCCGACTTTTGATCGCCGTGACTTTTTGCAAAGCCTTAATTTGATCGCGAACAAAGGCGGCTTTTTCAAATTCAAGCTTATCGCTGAGTCGCAACATTTTTTCTTCGAGAGTTTTTTGCAGCTCGTCATTTTTCCCACTTAGCGCATCAACAACACTTCTAACCGAAAGCTGATAATCTTGCGACGAAACCATGCCAACACAAGGCGCAGAACAGCGACCAATTTGATATTCCAAACAAGGTTTTTTGCGCGCCTTGAACTCGCTGTCGGGACAGCCTCGCAGCTGAAAACTTTTTTTGAGTAAATCGATTGTTTGCGACACATCGTAACCAGAAAGAAATGGTCCAAAATGCTTTCCCGCGCCAGATCTGTCGCCACGATAACGAGTGATTCGAGGAAATTGGTGATCAGTTATTAAAATTTGCGGAAAGGTTTTGTCGTCGCGCAACATGATGTTAAATTTCGGCTGAAATTTTCTGATAATTTCGCGCTCAAGAAAAAGGGCTTCGGTTTCATCTTTTGTTTCAGTTGTCTCAACACGAACTGCCAAAAAAACCATGTGCGAAATTCGATTCGAAAGGCCGTTTTCTTTGGCGTAACTTGAAACTCTTTTTTGCAAATTTTTGGCCTTTCCCACGTAAAGCAAATTATCGGCGGCATCAAAAAAACGATAAACCCCAGAAGTTTTTGGAAGGCTTGATATTTGTGATTTTATTAGGTCGATTGTCATGCAAAATGCCTTTCAAAAAAAGCAGAAAAACGAAAGAAAAACTGGGATTAAAAGTGATTTAGATTTTAGATTTCGGTTTTAGAAAGCTTCAAAAAAATTCTCCTCAAAATGGTCATAAAAAAAGAACAGCTCGATGAAATCGCTGCGTTGCGAACTCAATCAAATCAAACCCTCAGACCAGTTGCGCCTGAGCTAGAAGAAATTTTATACAAACCTTTTGAAGTTCTTGATCACGGCTTCGTCAGAGTTGTTGATTACATGGGCAACGATTCTTCGGTAGTTCAAGCCGCTCGCGTTTCTTACGGCGCCGGCACCAAAAAAATTAACGCCGATAAAGCGCTGATTAATTATCTAATCGCCCATCGCCACACAACTCCGCTCGAAATGTGCGAGATCAAGTTTCACATCAAATTGCCGATCTTTGTCGCGCGCCAATGGATTCGTCATCGCACCGCTTCAGTAAATGAATATTCAGCGCGCTACTCAATTGTTGAGGATGAATTTTACGTTCCAAAAGCCGAACACCTCTCAGCGCAATCAAAAATCAATCATCAAGGTCGCGATGAAAGCCAAACTCTAAACAGCGAAGAATCGAAGCGCGTATTACAAATTCTTAAAGAAGACGCTCTGAAGTCTTACGATCATTATCTCGAGATGATCAATCAGGATTCACTTGGAAACATCAACGACCCAAAAAAAGAAGGTTTGGCGCGCGAGTTGGCGAGAATGAATTTGCCGCTTAGCTGCTACACTCAGTGGTATTGGAAAATTGATCTGCACAATTTGTTTCATTTCCTGCATTTGCGCGCCGATTCTCACGCTCAATATGAAATCCGCGTTTATGCCGAAGTAATGCTTGATATGGTTAAAAAGTGGGTTCCACACTGTTACGAGGCATTCGTTAAAAATAATCAAAGCGGAAAAAATCTTTCCGGACCGGCTTTGGAAACCGTTCGAAGAATGATTAAAGGCGAAAAAGTTGAGCAAGAAAATAGCGGCCTCAGCGTTAGAGAGTGGGGCGAGCTCATGAAATTAATTTCTTAAAAGGAGGGAAAATGTCGATCGGAATGGGCGAATTATTATTAATCTTGGTCATCGTGTTTGTGCTATTTGGCGCAGGAAAATTGCCGCAAGTTATGGGCGACATTGGCAAGGGAATCAAAAGCCTTAAAAAGGGATTGAAAGACGAGGAAAAAAAAGCCGAAAAAATCGAGAGTAAATAGCTCGTGGATCAACATAAAATTATCACAACTCAAGTTATTGAAGACGTAGTTAACAGCTCTTCGTCTGATCGAATTCCAGTTAGAGATTTGGTTCACGCCATGGATTCGGTTGGATTTGGCCTGGTAATGATGATATTTTCTTTTGGCATCATCATCCCAACTCCGCCGCCATTTCCGAGCATCATTTCAATTCCTTTGGTTGTTTTTGCTCTTCAAATGACCATTGGCCATCAAGCGCCAAAACTTCCAAAAAAATTTTCTCAGCTAACCGTCAAAAGATCGGTTTTAGCGATGTTGGTTAACAAGTCTTCGCCTTACATTCGCAAGGTTGAAAGAATATTGCGCCCGCGCCTTCTATTCATGACTTCGCCATTTGCCGACAGAATTGTTGGTTTTTTTGTTTTGCTGTTTTCTTCGTTTGTTTTGTTGCCGATCCCGCTCTCAAATTTTATTCCGGGACTAGGCGTTCTAGTCATATCATTTGGACTTCTAGGCAAAGACGGGCTGGTTATTCTTCTTGGAATATTTATCGGAATTTCAGGAATTGCCATTTCTCTTGCCGCTTTGATTCTAGGCGCCGAATTCATCATTCGTTTTTTGCATTGACAGGGCAAAAAACGTTTTTACAAAGCGCGCCCACTTCACACCGCATCAACATTATCGTAGTTCTAGAGCCAATCTTCAAACTCAAATTTAAGAAGTGCCTATTTGCCTTCCTTCGCGACTCTTTTTCTCACCTTTCTTCGCAAAATTTCCGCGAAATAGTCACATATTTCTTAGAAATTTTTGCTAAAAATCCGAGAAAATAGCCTGCGAATCAAGGCAATGAGTTTAAAGACAGGCTCTGGCAAGAAGTTTTCCTTCTTAAATCATCATTTTGTAAATCTTTAATCATCTCAATGACCTCTTCAAACAGCACGCTTACTTTGCGTTATCCGCCTGCACAGGCCTCAAAAACTGAAAACGAACAAACTCAGAACCAGGAGCAAAAAAACAATCAACCAATCGTAACTAACGCCGCGATTGGCGGCTCTCCTCGTCTTCATACAGGAAATTTAATTAGCCGCGGAAACGCCCCTCAAAGCTATTCGGCTACACCAAATCAACCTCAGCAAAATCCGGCGCCAGCAGCCGCTCCACAACCAAATAACGCCAGCAATAACGGCAACGAAGAAGAAGATGACGAGCTAAACTCTCGCCAATCAAAAACTGGCAGCAACGGCAAAACTCTCGAACTAAAAACTCTCAAAACAAAATCGGCCGAAAAACTTGTTGAAATCGCCAAAGAATACGGCCTTGAAAATATCGGCGATTTCGGACGCCAAGATATTATTTATCACATTCTAAAAAATTTCTCAGACCAAAGCCCTGAAAACGTAATTATCGGCGAAGGCGTTTTGGAATTGATGGAAGATGGATTTGGCTTCTTGCGCTCGCCTGAAACCAATTATTTCGCTGGCTCAGACGATATTTACGTTTCGCCAAGCCAAATCAAAAGATTCGGCCTGCGCACTGGAGACACTATCAAAGGACAAATTCGCGCCCCTAAAAAAGGCGAGAGATATTTCGCGCTTCTTCGCGTGATTGAAGTCAATCACATGACTCCAGATAAAATCAGAAATCGCGTTCTTTTTGATGATTTAACGCCGCTTCATCCAAATAAAAAACTCAAGCTCGAGATGGATAGGCCAACCAGCGGCGATATTTCTACGCGCATAATTGACATGGTTTCGCCCCTTGGCAAAGGCCAGCGCGCATTGATCGTTGCCCCGCCAAAAACCGGTAAAACCAGCCTGATGCAAAACATTGCTCACGCGATCACGACCAATAATCCAGAAGTTACTTTGATTGTTCTTCTAATTGACGAGCGCCCAGAAGAGGTGACTGACATGATTCGCACCATTAAAGGCGAAGTTGTTAGCTCAACTTTTGACGAACCGGCAACTCGTCACGTTCAGCTTGCTGAAATGGTTATCGAAAAAGCCCGTCGTTTAGTTGAGGCAAAAAAAGATGTGGTAATTTTGCTTGATTCAATCACTCGTCTTGCCCGCGCATACAACGCAGTTGTGCCTTCGTCTGGAAAAGTTTTAACCGGCGGCGTCGATTCAAACGCACTTCAAAAACCAAAAAGATTTTTTGGTGCCGCAAGAAATATCGAAGAAGGTGGATCGCTAACAATAATCGCTACCGCCTTGATTGACACTGGCTCAAGAATGGAAGAGGTAATTTTTGAAGAATTTAAGGGCACCGGCAACTCGGAAATCGTTTTGGATCGCAAAATTTCCGATAAACGCATCTTTCCGGCGATCGATATCACTAAGTCCGGAACCAGAAAAGAAGAGCTTTTGGTCGATCGCAATACTCTTTCAAAAGTTTGGATGTTGCGCCGCATCGTTAATCCGATGAGCTCACTTGAAGCAATCGAATTTTTGATGCAAAAACTCGAGCACACCAAAACCAACGAAGAATTCTTCAAATCAATGAATAGCTAGAGTCTAGCTTCAAACTCATTGCCTTGATTCGCAGATTATTTTTCTCGGATTTCTTCGCAAAATTTCTGCGAAATAGTTAAGTAATTTTTTAGAAATTTTGCGAAGAAATCCGAGAAAAATAGTCGCGAAGAAGGGTAAATAGGCGCTTTTTAAATTTGAGTTTGAATACCGACTCTAAAGGTTTGTCGGCTTATTTAACGCCGGTAGACCCAAACCCAGCAGTTCCGCGCGCAGTTTCATCAAGATCAGAAACCTCAACCAGCGCCGCCTGCTCATGCTTTGCAATCACAATTTGGGCAATTCTCATTCCGCGCGTGATCTCAAAATCAATTTTCGAGTGATTAATCAAAATCACGCAAACCTCTCCGCGATAATCTGAATCAATGGTTCCGGGAGTATTCAAAACCGTAATTCCATTTTTCAAAGCCAGCCCTGAACGCGGCCTAACTTGTGCTTCAAAGCCTCTTTCAAGTGCGATTGAAATTCCGGTCGGAATTAATTTTATCTCGCCAGATTTTATAATTACCGACTCAGTAATCGCCGCCAAAAGATCCATTCCGGCACTTCCGGCGGTCTCATACTTTGGCAATGGCAAGTCTTTTCCGTGATCGAGTTTTTTAATTTTTAAGATCGTCATTTTGATGAATTTTATAGGATTTTACGGGTTGATAGTTTGCTTCTGAGAAATAAAAAGCGCGACCCAAATTTTTCAGAAAAACTTCCCAAATAAAATGACCAATTCAGTTAAAGACGAAAGCCGCCGTAAACTGCTTACAACAACAGCTTACGCAACTGCTGGCGTTGGCGCAGCTTGTGCAATTTTACCTTTAATCGACAGCATGAATCCATCAAAAGACGTGCAAGCGCTTGCTTCGGTTGAAGTTGATATTTCCGGCGTAAATCCTGGCGAAGAAAAAAAGGTGATGTGGCGCGGAAAGCCAGTTTCAATCCGTCGCAGAAAAGCCGAAGAAATCGAAGCTGCAAAATCAGTTGATTTGGCCGAGTTAAGAGATCCCCAAAAAGACGAAGATCGCGTTAAACCTGGAAAAGAAGAATGGCTAATTACAGTCCAAATTTGCACTCACTTGGGATGCGTTCCAATCGGCGGAGAAGGCGAATATAAAGGCTGGTTCTGCCCTTGTCATGGTTCGGTTTACGACACTTCAGCGCGCATCAGAAAAGGCCCTGCACCAAGAAATTTAGAAGTTCCTCCTTACGAATTCATTTCAGACACAAAAATCAAAATAGGCTAAAATATGCACATTCAGAACGATTTCGAAAAATCATTAACTGAAAAATCTAAAGTCGCTAAATGGATCAATGATCGCCTACCGATTATTGGATCGCTCGAGAACACTCTATTCAAACATCCTTACCCAAAAAACCTTAGCTATTGGTGGAACTTCGGCTCTATCGCTGGAATTGCCTTGCTTGTGCAAATCATCACCGGCCTGTTTTTGGCAATGCATTACACGCCAAACACTAAAATGGCCTTTGATTCAGTTGAGCACATCATGCGCGACGTTAATTATGGCTGGTTGATGCGCTACATCCACGCGGTCGGCGCCTCAATGTTTTTTGTCGCTCTTTATGCACACATTGTCCGTGGGTTATTTTACGGCTCTTACCGCTCTCCGCGCGAACTTTTGTGGTGGGTCGGCATCATCATCTTTTTGCTAACAATGGGAACGGCTTTCATGGGATATGTCTTGCCTTGGGGTCAAATGAGTTTTTGGGGAGCGACAGTTATTACGAATTTATTTTCAGCCATTCCTGTGGTTGGAAAATCAATCGTAACTTGGCTTTGGGGCGGATATTCGGTTGATAATCCAACGCTAAATCGCTTTTTCATAATTCACTTTTTGCTGCCTTTCGTAATTGTCGGAATTGTTTTGTTGCACCTTGCGGCGCTACACACAGTTGGGTCAAACAACCCGTCGGGCGTAGAAATAAAAAGCAAAAAAGACTCAATTCCTTTCCACCCATATTTCACCATAAAAGATATGGTTGGCTTCGTCGGCTTTTTCTTGGTTTTTGGATATTTCCTATTTTTCTATCCAAACTCACTTGGTCACCCCGATAACTACATTCCAGCCAATCCAATGGTGACTCCAGCACATATCGTTCCGGAGTGGTATTTCTTGCCATTTTATGCGATTCTTCGAGCTGTCCCAGATAAACTGGGCGGAGTTTTGATGATGTTTGGCGCAATTATTATTTTATTCTTTTTGCCTTATTTGGACAAATCTCCAGTCAAATCAGGGGCTTACAGACCAATGTTCCAGAAGTTCTTTTACGTTTTTGTAATCAACTTCATCTTTTTGGGCTATCTTGGAAAATCTCCGGCCGAAGGTTGGTACGTCTGGGCTTCACGCTTAGCAACTTTATACTACTACGCTTATTTCCTGATAATTTTGCCTTTCTTGCCAAAATTCGAAAAATGCCTTCCTTTGCCAGAATCAATCGAGGCCGACTTCAAAGCTAAACATGGCCATTAATTCGAGCCAAGTTTACAGTCTTCTTTCGCAAATTCCGCAGGGCAAAGTTACGACCTACAAAGAATTAGCAAAAAAGCTAAAAACCAAAGGCTATCAAGCCATCGGGCAAATCGTCGGGGCCAATCCAAACGCCCCCGAAGTTCCTTGTCATCGCGTCGTCAAATCAGGCGGCGGAATTGGTGGATACGCCTTCGGAGTCGAGAAAAAAACCAAGATTCTAGCATTGGAAGGAATCGATATTTCTAACGGCAAAATCACTGATTTTGAGAAAAAATTGTTCAAGTTCTAACATGAAAAAACTTCTTTTTATCTTGTTAATATGTCCCTCATTGGTTTTTGCCAACGAGCCAGAAAATACTGAAGGCGTCATCGACACGCACGCACACCATCCAAAACAAATGAAATGGAATTTTGATGGATATTTTGGCTCATTTGATCGCGCCTCGATCCAAAGAGGTTTTCAGGTTTACAAAGAAATTTGCTCGGCTTGTCACGGTCTTTCGCGAGTTGCTTACAGAAATCTTCAAGAAATTGGATTTAGCGAAAATGAGGTAAAGCAAATTGCTTCCGAAGCCTTGGTTACAGACGGGCCAAATGATGAAGGCGAAATGTTTGAACGCGCCGGATTGCCGTCGGACAAATTTGTCGGCCCTTACGCCAACGAGCAAGCAGCCCGCGCCGCCAACGGCGGAGCTTATCCGCCGGATTTATCTTTAATTGTTAAAGCTCGTCACGATGGTCCGAATTATGTCTATTCGTTGCTAACTGGCTACGAAGAAGCTCCGGATGGCTTTCCTTTGACCAACGGCAAAAACTACAATCCTTATTTCGAAGGTCGCCAAATCTCAATGCCTTCGCCAATAAATGATGACGGTCAAGTTGAATATAAAGATGGCACTTTTGCCGCCAAAGAACAAATGGTGATTGATGTCGTTAACTTCTTGCAATGGGCCGCCGAACCAGAAACTGAACATCGCAAAAAAATGGGCGTCCGCACCATGATTTTTCTCGCGATTCTTTTTGTAATTTTAATCGCCGCCAAAAAAGCGGTTTGGAAAAACGTTAAATAAAATGTTCCAGTTCAACTCCGAAAACCAAACAAAAGTTCAGCAAATTTTAGCCAAATATCCGGCCGAAAGAAAAAAATCTGCAGTAATGCCGCTTTTAGATTTGGCGCAGCGTCAGAACAATAATTGGGTGTCAAAAGATATGATTGCTGAAATCGCCAAAATTTTGGAAATGCCTGAAATTAAAGTTTACGAAGTCGCCAGTTTTTACACGATGTACAATCTCAAACCGGTTGGAAAATATTTACTGCAATTCTGCAAAACCACGCCATGCATGCTTCGCGGCATTGATCAAATTATCAAAGATTGCAAAGAAAAATTCGGCATTGAAATGGACGAGACTACAGCTGACGGCCTTTTTACTTTCAAAGAAGTTGAGTGTTTGGGCGCCTGCGTCAACGCACCAGTCGTTCAAATTAATGATGATTTTGCCGAAGATTTAACTTCTGAAAATTTCCTAAAAATCCTCGAAGATTTAAAGGCTGGCAAAGAATTTAAAGTTGGTTCGCAAATCGGCAGACAGTGCTCGGCGGCTTCTAGCTAAAAAGCTCATCAATTTTACCGGTAGGATGATAATAAATATTTCTGCCGTTTCTGACTTTGCTTAAAAATCCCTGCTCGACCAATTTCTTCAGATCCAAAATCGCGCTTAATCGTTTAATCTCGCTGTTCGCCAAAGAGTAACTCTGCACCGAAGTAAATTCCTGCTCGCCCTTGGATAAATTGTGTAACAGCCTTAATTGGCGCTGATTGAGTTGATAATTTTTTCTGATCGTCTCGTTAACCCTCTTATTGTCAGAAATCTTCTGCGAGATGTATTCCTGAAAATGCTGACGGGCTAATTTTATTTTTGAGACGTTGTAGTGAATAAAATAATTCAGATCGTTGTCATCTTGCTCTGAATTGATGTAGGCCATCGCGTAATCTTTTTGCGACTTCAATATTCGTTCCGAAATCGATAAATAAGAAAAAGCCCAATATTTCTTACGCAGCATGTACCAGTAAAAAACTATGCGCGCCAACCTGCCATTGCCGTCCTCGAAAGGATGCAGCAACCCTATCCAGAAGTGCAGCATTATCGCCTTGATCAAAGGATGTATGAATTGATCGCTCTTTTTGTCGTTAGCAAATTCAATGAATTTCTTTATTTCTTTCTCGACGAATTCTTTGGCCGGAACAACGTAAGCAATTGTAGATTCATCAAACGGCTTAACGACCAAAGGATTTCCTTCTCGATCAAGCGTCTCGCGCAAAACACCCTGATGAACCTGATCAATTGTATTGAATGTAATTCTGCGATGAAGTTCTTTCAGATTATCCATCGACAATTCGTGATTCTTCAATTCCTCCTCAATCCACTTCATTACTTCGTGGTTATTAACAATCATTTGCTCGCTTTTATCGCGAGGCTTTCTGCCTTCTTCAAGCATCATTCTTGCTGCTTTGCGAGATGTATTAGCGCCTTCAAGTTGAGATGAGGCTATCGATTCTTCAATGAGATTGCGTCTAATAAACCAGCGCTTGTCGCCATCATTAAGACCGCCGATACCCATAAAACTACCTCCGAGCTCCAGATCAATATAATGGAGAAATTCCGTGTAAGCTCTTGGGTTAAACATAAATTCACGACCATTTTGATCAACAATGCCGGACTTAACTCCACCAAAACTACGCTGCATTTTAACGAGCGCCCAAATTTTTTCTTTCTTGTGCGATGCCCAATCTTTATTCCTAAATTCCTGCCAAGAAAGGTATCGCATTTGCACCTCCGCAATAATTTTACGGACTTCGGCATCATCCATTAACTTCTGAAGCTCAGTGGGGTCTAGCTTCTCCAGCGCAGATCCAAGATTAAAACTGGCTATTTTGTAATATTGCTCTTTCACGGAAAATATGTTTAAAATTAAACCTATTTTAAATCTTTGGTAAACCAGCTCAGAAGTTCAATAGGTTTAATTTTAAACTTATTTTAAA
>JACCEA011107726.1_pt1 | contig 30790 bp, 18 predicted proteins | sample 7449851 | NCBI WGS metagenome assembly JACCEA01 (sample SAMN15323453, study PRJNA562643) | freshwater metagenome | isolation source: river surface water | place: USA:Blue River Watershed | collected 2017-08-18
GCACCGCGACCGCGGGCGCCGTCGTGGCGGCAGCTCCAGCGGCCGGAGCCGCGGCGGCGGGCGCGGGCGCCGGCGTCGCCGGAGCGGCGATCGTGGGCAGCGCGTTGCCGGCGGCGGCATTGGCGTGGGAGCGTTCGTAGATGCGGCCCAGGTAAAGTCCGAAGGCCAGCACGAAGAAGAGCACGGAGGCGTAGATCGTCGACTTGCTCAGGACATTGGTCGTGTCCGCGCCGAAGGCGGCCTCCGCCGCACCGCCGCCGAGCGCGGCGCCCATGCCGCCGTCTTTCGACTTCTGCATCAGCACGATGAGAACGAGAAACAGCGAGACGAGGATCAGGACAAAGGTGAGGAGACCGAGGACGATGCTCATGGAAAGCGGTCAGAAGTGCAGGGCCGGAATTCGTTTGTCAACCCGGCTGTAGCCCGCCGCCCCGCGGCGACGGCGGTCTCCGTTGCCAAGGCGGAGAGACCCGTCGGCACCGGCGAGCCGCCCCGCATCCGCTCAGGCCTCGATTCCGAGCTTTTCCAGCACCCGCTGCAGGTCGTCGTTGCCGCGGTATTCGATCACGATCCGGCCCTTCTTGGGCGAATGCAGCACCGCCACCCGCGCGCCGAGATGCGAGGTCAGCTTCCGCTCGATGCCCGCCACCGTGGTGGCGTCCTTGGCGGACAGGCCGGGCTTGGCGGCGCGGGTCGCGGGCGAGGTGGTCGGCGCGGATTTGGCGGCGCCGGTGAGTTTCTCCGTCGCCCGCACGCTCAGGCCTTCCTCGATCACACGGCGCGCCAACAGCGTCCGCTGCGCGGCATCCTCGACGCCCAGCAACACCTTGGCGTGCCCGACGCTCAGCAGGTTCTTCGCGACGTAACCCTGCAGGTCCGCGTCGAGCGCCAGCAGCCGGAGCGAGTTGGCCACGGTGGCACGGCCCTTCCCCACCCGCTCGGCGGCGCTTTCCTGCGTGAGGTCGAAATCCCGGATCAGGCTCGCGTAGCCGTGCGCTTCCTCGATCGGATTGAGTCCTTCGCGCTGCAGGTTCTCGATGAGACCGAGGGCCGCCGACGAGGCGTTGCTGGCTTCGACGATGCGCGCCGGGATCGATTTGATCTTCAGCAACTGGAACGCCCGCCAGCGGCGCTCGCCGGCGATCAATTGATATTTTTCACCGGCCTTCCGGACCACGATCGGCTGCAACAAACCCTCGGACCGGATGCTTTCGGCCAACTCGTTGAGCTGGTCGGGCGTAATCTCGCGACGCGCCTGATAGGGGCTCGGCTCGACGGTGTGGACCGCGATCTCCAGGTAGCCGGGCGCACCGGTTTTCGCCGGTTCGGCGGGTGCCGCCGCGGGTGCGGCCGGGGCCGCGCTGGGGGCGGCGGGTGGAGGGGTGGCGGGCTTGGCCGCGGCGATCAGGCCGCCGAGACCACGGCCGAGACGGGATTTGGGTGCTGCCGACATGAAAGGTTATTTGCCTCCGGGGATGAAGAGGGTCTGCCCGACGACGATGCGAGAAGGATCGGCCAGCTTGTTGGCGTTGACGATATCCTGCTGCTTCGCCCCGGTCTTCTTGGCGATCACGGCCAACGTGTCGCCCTTCTGCACCGTGTAGCTGACGCCCTCCTTCGGGAAATCCTCGGCAAATTTGATGGTCGGCGCGGGCCGCGGGGCCGACGCCTTCGCCAGCGAATCGATCGCGGCGTTCGTCTGCTTCGCGAGTTTTTCGATCTGCGCCGCGACATGCTGGAGCGTCTCGGTCTTCGACGTCGCGATCGCTTCGCGCGCGGACTTGCCGGCCTCCGCGACCGCCTCCTGCAACTGCGCGAGCGTCACCCGCGCGCCGGCATCCGCGGCCGCGCGGCGGCGCAACTCGGCGTTCTCGCGCTCCGCCTGCTCGAGGCGCAGGGTCAGCTCGGCCACGCGCTGGGAAAGCCCGCGCACGTCTTCGCGCAGGTTGGCGAATTCCAACTGCGAGGGGGACTGCGCCCAGGCCGTCGCGGCCAGAACGCCGCCGGCGATCAGACGTTTCCACATGGCGCGGCAGCTTGGGGAATCGAGTTCCGAAAACAAGCGGCTTGTGCTCCCGCCGCCGGCATTGACCCCGCGGGCACGCCGGCGACCATCGGGTGCACCCGCCATGGCCGCCGTCCTGCGCCTCCTGCTTCTGGCCTTGGTGCCGCTTTCCGGCGGCGCCGCCCCGCCGGCGCCCCTCGCCGCCGCACTCCAGCAACTGCGCGACCAGAAATCGTATTCGTGGGAGTCGATCAACAGCGACCCCGGTCCGGTCGCCCGGCGCATCGAGACCCGCCGCGGCACCGTCACGACCGTGCAGCAGAATCTCGCCCCGAACGTGCAGGGCCAGATCGACCGCCAGGGCGACATGCTCATTCGCCGCGAATGGTCCGACGGACTCGTGCTGGAGACGGTCATCACCGCGACCGGCGCATCGGCGACGAAAACTCCGGAAGGCTGGATGTCGGACCGCGAGATCCTCACCGCCCAATCCGAGGAGCGGCTGCGCAACCGGACCGCCACCGCGCGCGCCCTCTGGCTGCGTCGCGCCGACCGGCCCGACGTCCTGCGCCCCGACGTCGAATTGGCGCCGCTGTTGAAATTCACCGCCCCGTTCACCGGGTCCGGCAACACCTACCAGGTCAGTTTCCGCAGCCGCGCCGGCGACACGCTCACGGAGGATCCCGACGACGGGGAACCGGCCACGACCGTCGCGATCACGCTCAACCTGCGCGGCGGCGTGATCCGCGACTACGAACTCAAGCTCGAGGGCGTGCGCCGCGTGCAGCGTTCGCGCATCCAGATTCCGGTCAGCGAACAGCGGATCGTGGTGTTGAAATACCTGCCGATCTCGAAACTCGATCTGCCGCCCGAGGCCCGCGAAAAGCTGAATGCTCCGCGCGGCGCGCCGCCCCTGCGCGCGCCGTGACGGTCCGGCGCCCTCAGCCCCCGTCGAGACCGGCGAAAAATCCGGCGTCCAGGTCCAGCGCCGGCCCGGCGCGCCGGAGCGACCTGCCCGGTATCCAGGTGCCCGCGACCAGCGTGTGCATCGCCTGGGCCGGGGGCCCGGACTCGCCGCGGTGCAGCTGGGACACCACGAGGTCCACCGCCGCCGCCCCGGTGTGCTCGCTGTTGCCGTAGACGCCGGCGAGCCGCCGGTGCTCGGGCAGCCAGTCGAGGTGCGCCAGCCCCACGTCCCCCGGCACGCGGACGCCGGCCGCCGCGAGCCACTCCCCCACCCGCACGTTCGTCGCCAGCACCACGTCCGGGCGATGCCGGCGCAGCCACGCCACGACGGCGGCGCCCCCGGCGTCCCCGACCCGGCAGATCGGAACCCGGCCGACCCCGGCCACGTATTCCTGCACCGCCCAGAAACCCGCGGAACAGCGGTGCGCCATCGCGCTGTCGAATGCGTTCACCACCACCAGGCCCGGCCGCCGGTAGCCCAGCGCCAGCACCTCCCGCGCCGCGACGACCGCCCGCATGAACTGGTCGTTCGCGACGTAGTGCAGCGCCGGCCGCGCGAGCGGCACCCCGAGCGAGGCGGTCGCAAACGCCCCCGTGTCGAAGGGCAGGACCCGGCCCGGACACAACGGCCCCGGCACGTGTTCGATCACCAGTCCGCCGATGCCCCGGGTATCGAGCACGCGGGCGAGGCGCTTGGCGCCGCCGGCGCCGGCCTCGAGGTAAAACTCGTCGAGCGTATAGCCGAGGTTCAGCGCCCGCGCCCGCGCCCCGGACACGAAGTTGCGGTGCACCTGCCCGGCCAGCCGCGGCGTCCCCGCCGGCACGGTGTGCACGTAGCCCAGCGTCCCGCGGTAACCGCCGTCCCGCCGGCGCACGCGGGCCATCAGGAGCGAGACGAGGGGATTCGGCGCGTAGCCGAGGCGTTGCGCGATCCCGCGGATCCGTTCGCGCGTCGCCGCCGGCAGCCGCGGATCGTTGCGCAGCGCGAGCGACACCGTGGAAAGGTGCACCCCCGCCGCCGTCGCCACCATCTGCTGCGTCACCGTCGGTTGGCCGATCTTGTTCAACGGCTCGCACGCTGCCCCGCCCCCTGCGGCACGCAACGGGATTTCCCGCCCCGACGCCCCGCCCCGCGCCCGTCACGCCAAGGCCGGGCGCGGCTCGATCCGTCCGACCGCCGCCAGCCTCGCCGCCCCCACCGCACCGGCCACGCACACCGCCGCCGCCAGGAGGTAGCACACCCGGTATGAGCCCGCCCCGTCGGCCAGCAATCCGGCCAGCACCGTCGCCGCGCTCGCCGCGCCCGCCCGCGTCATCTGCACGGCCGCGAAGACCGACCCGATCCGCTCCGGCGCCACCCGCGCAAACAGCAGCGGCACCACCGGCAGATGCACCGCCACCCAGGCCACCCGGAAGAGCACCCCGCCGACGGCGAGCGACCGGAAGTCGTCGACCCAGAAAACAAACCCGAGCTCCACCGCCGCCAGCGACGCAAATCCCGCCAGCAGCACCGGCCGGGCCCCGAAGCGCTCCACGCATCGCCCGATCGGATACGGCGCCGCCAGCCCGACCGCGAGGCCGAGGGTCGTCGTCCGGCCCAGGTCCGACTTGGACAACCCCAGCGTCTCCGTCACGAACAGCGCGTGGAGCATCTCCGTCAGGGCCAGCACCACCAGCACGGCCGAGGCGCACCAGGCCACCCGCCGGGTGTGCGGATCGCGCAGTTCGGCCAGGGGGCGCAACGGATGATACCGCCCGCCGTCACCCGACGGCGGCACGGAGGTCCGCGGCACGGCGAACCGCGCGGCGCCCCAGGCCAGTGCCACCAGCAGCGCCGCGCCCGCGTAGGGCCAGAGCTCGTTGACGTCGCCCAGCGGCACGAAAACCAGCGTCATCAGCATACCGGCGACGGCCGAGCACACGAGCCGCACGCCCGTCGCCCGCACCAGACTCTTCCCGCGAAAAAGATCCCCGTAACACGGGTCGCCCGCCCCGTAGCACACGTCCAGCGCGGCCTGCAGCACCAGATTGACCAGGAAAAATCCGACGAGCGCGGCCGCCGTGCCTCGGCCCGCGTCCGATACAAGCCAGGGCAGGGTCCCGAGCGCCACGAGGGAAACGAGCACGAGGGGCCAAGCCGCGAGCAGAAACGGATGGCGCCGCCCCTGCGGCCCGCCGCCGCGATCGCTCGTCCAGGCCACGTAGGGCTGCACCAGAAAACCGCAGATGCGGTTCAGCGCCACCATCACGCCGATGAGCGCGAGGTTGTCGGTGAAGTGGCGGGCCGTGATCGGCAGCAGGTGCGTCGTGATCGCGTCGACCGCCCCGGCTCCGGCCATCATCACGCCGAGGCCGGCCATCGGGCGGGCGCCCGGCGGGAGGGCCCCCGGCCCGGCTGTCGCTGCCGTGGGCACCGGCACGGACGCCTCAGACCTTCCAGCCGTCCCGCGCGGAGATCTCCACGTAGCGGTTCAGCGCGGGCAGGTTCGTCACGCGGCCCGCCTTGGCATCCCACTCGAGTTTCTTGCCGGTGCGCATCGCGAGCACGCCGAGCAGCACCATCTCGGAGAGCGGCACCGAGTATTCGAAATTGGAGCCGGGCATCGGGCCCTGCTTCGCGATGGCGTCGAGCCATTCCTTCATCGGTCCGCCCGCCACCCGCCGCAAGGTCGGCGCCGGCCGGTTCTTCTTGAACTCCTCCATCACCGCGGTGCCGAGCAGGCGCGGGCTGTCGGGCCGGCCGCCCGGGGCGTAGAGCGTGTGCTTCGAGCCGACCATGAACATGCCGCGCTCGGGCACGCCGGGCTTCTTCGCGTCGTCCTCCCAGTCCCGCGGCGCGGGCGGCTTCATCCCCGGACCTTCGTGCCAGACGAGTTTCACCGGCGGCCGCTGCCCGCGGGCCGGAAACTGATACGTCACGGTGGCGCTGCGCGGCGCGATGACATCGCTGACTTCGCTGACCTTGGCCTCGACCGAGGTCGGCGCGCCCAGCTCCAGCGCCCAGAAAGGCGCGTCCAGCGTGTGGCAGGCCCAGTCGCCGAGCATGCCGTTGCCGAAATCCCACCAACCGCGCCAACGCACCGGCGCGATCGTCTCGTGATAGGCGCGCTTTTCGGCCGGACCGCACCAGAGATCCCAGTCGAGGGTGGACGGCGGGGTCTGCGCGGCGAGCGGCAGGGCCGTCGGGCGGAGAAAATAGCGGTCGTTGAACTCCGGCGACCAGCCGTGCACCTCGCGCACCTCGCCGATCACGCCGGCGCCGACCCACTCCTTCATCAGCCGGATGCCCTCGGTGGCGCGTCCCTGGTTGCCCATCTGGGTGATCACGCCCTTGCGTTTCGCCGCATCGCGCAGCGCGCGGGCTTCGCCGACGGTGTGCGTGAGCGGCTTCTCCACGTAGACGTGCTTGCCGTGTTTGATCGCGAGCGCCGCCGCCGGATAGTGGTGGTGATCCGGAGTCGAGACCGTCACGGCGTCGATCTGGTCCGCCATCGTGGCGAACATCTCCCGGTAGTCGCGGAAGAGCCGGACGGTCGGCAGGTCGGCGCAGGTGAGCTGGGAGCCTTTCTTGAGTTCGGCCCCGCGCTTGTAGGTCGCCTCCACGAGCGTCCGGTCGACGTCGCAGAAGGCGACGAGGTTGACCCGCGGATCCTTCATCAGCTCGGAAACCGCGAAAAAGCCGCGGTTGCCGATGCCGATGCAGGCGACGTTGATCTTGCCGTTGGCCGACCCGCCGGCCTGGGCGATGCCGAAGCGCGGCAGCGCGAAGGCCGCGGCGGCGGCGGCGGACGTCTTGAGGAAGGTGCGGCGCGGAAACGCCGAAGCGGAGGCGGAGGTCGGGGCGGGGTGAGGCATGCCTCCCCATGCGAGCCGCCCCGGGCGGATTTTCAACCGCGGAATTGTGACACGACGGCGGCGACGGCCCCCGCCGGGCTCAGAGGTCCACCGAGAAGGTCATGCGCCACGAACGCGGTTCGCGCAGGTAGATGCGCCGGGCGCCGGAGAAATCGGCGTTGTAGCGCGCGAGGCTCACGAGGTCGGAATTGAAGATGTTGCGGCCGTTGAGCTGGACGCGGGCGTTGGCGCGCTTCCACCACGGGAGCCGGAACGGATAGCCGACGAAGGCGTCGGTGAAGAGCGTGCCCTCCGTGAAGTAATCCTTGCCGGTGCCCCCGGCCGACGCGGCCCGGGTGTCCTTCTGGCTGAAGGCGCCGGACTGGTAGCGCAGCGCGCCGCCGACAAAGAGACCCTTGAGCGCGGTCTCCGCGAACCGGTAGCGCGTGGTGAACGTCGCTTTGTGCGGGATCGAGCCGAAGCCCTGCTCCTGCGCGACGGCGCGGCCGTCGAGTTCGTTCTGCTGGATCTGCGTGATGTTGGTCTCGACCGTCGCGAGCAACGCGGCGTTGCCGGCGGCGAGCGCGCGCCACTCCGCGAACTTCGTCGCGAAAAAGGCGTAGCCTTCGGCGAAGAAGTTTTCGCGGTCGCGCTCCGAGTGCGAGTAGTTGGCGCGGATCGTCCAGTTGCGCGTCGGATTGGCGACCAACTCGACTTCGTAGCCTTTGCTGGCGGTGTCGATGATGGCGGCGTTCCAGTTGAAGCCCGCGGCATCGGACTGCGCCTGCGTCATGCGGCCGGCGGCGACGAACGCGGCGTTGACCGCAAGGGTCTGCGACCGGCCGAGGGCGGCGGCGTTGGTCACCGCGCCGCTGGGCGAGACGGCGGCGTCGCCGATCTGGGCGGTCTCGAAATAGGTGGCGCGCGCGAAGAACCGGTCGTCGCCGAGCAGGTCGAGCATGAAGCCCACATCCTTCGTTTCGCCTTCCGGCGGAGGCGGGATGCGGCCGTCCGGCAGAATGCGCCGGTCGAAGCGCGGCGCCCCGTGGTTGGTCGACTGGTTGTAGAAAACGGAAAAGCGCTTGTGCAGGTGCAGCACGCCGCCGGTCGTGAGGGTGTCGGAGGTGAACGTATTCTTCGTGTAGCCCGGCAGCGCGACGACTTCGTTGAGCACCATCGCGCCGGCGGTCACGCGCGGGTCGGCGGCATCCGTCACGCGTCCGGACGTGCTGTCGAGGTAGACGATGTCGTCGCGGCGGTAGCCGAGCGTGGTCGTCACGCGCCCGTCGAGCCAGGTGCTTTGTGCCGCGAGCATCAGGCTGTCGATGTCCTTCACCGAGTAGAGCTCGCCGGTCGTGACGAGGCGCGACGACACGCTGAGGCCGTTGTAGGTGAACGGCGCGAGCGGCGTGTAGAGGCCGGTGTGCGCGTAGGTCGAGTAGTCGCCCTCCTTCACATAGGAGCGCCGGTAGAGGAGGTTCTGCGCGTTCTCGGGCGCCCCGGCATTGGCCAGCGGACGGTTGTTTTGGTCGGCGAGAATCTCGCGGCGGGAACGCGTGTGCTTGTCCTGCCGCGCATTCTCGAACATCCCGGCCAGCCGGTGGCGGCCGAACCACTTCCCGAGCTTCAGTTCGTAGGCGAGCGTGAGGCGCTTCACCTCGTTCTCCGTCTCGGTGCGGTCGTCGAGCTGGTTGGTCTCGAGGTAGAGCTGGCCGGCGCGGGGGTTGGCCACGGTGCCCGTGCCGCTTTGCGCCGGGATCGTGAGATTCGGATCGCCGAGGAAATCCATCACGTTGCCGTTGTAGACGAAGGAGCGGGCCCGCGAGTCCGTCGCGTTTTTCAGGTAGATGGCCTGCGCGACCAACGTGTCGGTGAACCGGTGCTCCAGCGCGATCTGCCGGCTGGTGAAGTCGCGCCACAGCTTGGTCTGCGGGCCGGCCCAGTTGACATCGTAGGGAAAGACCGACGGCGGCAGCAGCGTGTCCGCCGTGCCGGGCGCGATGTTGGTGCGGTTCTCGTTCCGCATGTTGGCGACGAAACCGTCCTGCGTGTAGAAGGTGAAGCGCTGGTTGGCCCCGAAATTGGAGAGGCCGCGGGTCGTGTCCGCGGCGGTCGCATCCGTCACGGCGCGGCCCGCCGCGATCCAGCGCGAGACCTGGTCGGTGGTGTTCCAGCGCAGGCCGACGCTCTTTGCGGTGAGGCCCTGCTCGAAACTGGCGTTGAGCGTGGTGGCGGCGAAGGGCTTGTAGGTGGCGGCGACGGTGCCGCGCTTCACGTCGTCGAACTCGTAGCGCCGCCAGCTCTTGGCGTTGCCGTAGAGCCCGTTGAGCCGCAGCGCGAGCACCCTCGGCACGAGCACCTGGTTGAGGTCGCCCGTGTAGCGGCGGTAGGCCCAGGACCCGAACACGGCGGAGCCGGAATATTTGTTGCGGTTCACGCCGGCCTTCTTGCTCGAGAGCGAAACGATGCCGCCGGCGTCGCCGGAGCCGAACAGGATGGAATTGGCGCCGCTCGCCACCTCGGCGCGCTCGATGTTGTAGAGATCCTGGGGTGCGGCGTTCTCGACGTAGTCGGTGGAGACGCCGCCCGGGATGCCGCGGATGCGGAAGGGCTCGCCGCCGGCGGAGTTGAAATCGCGGGGATTGTTGAACCCGGCACCCTCGGCGTCGCCCGCGTTGAGCTCGGCGTTCGCCGCGTAGTTGAGCATCTCGCTCACGTTGGTCGCGGCGATGTCGCTGAGAAACTCGGGGGTGAACGGCGAGATCGACGCCGCCGTGTCCTTGAGACTGGTGGCCAGCCGGCTGCCCGACGTGGTGTTCATCGCCTGGTAGCCGGCGTCGTCCTCGGCGCGCACCTCGAAGGGCGACAGCTCGATCGTCTTTCCTTCGGCGGCCGCCGCGGCGGCGGGTTTCGCGGGCGGAGTCGCCGGGGCGGCGTTCTGGGCGCCGGCCGCAGGCGCGAGCACGGCGGCCAGCGCGGCGGCGGCCGCGATTCGGGCGGGGGAGAATTTCATGGTGCAGGGAGTGGTCGGAAACAGCGCCGCGGTCGGATCGCGGCAGGGTTGCGCAGAGGTGAGGCGGAGCCGGCGCCGCCTTCAACGCCGGCCGCATTCGAGCCGTTGAATCGCTCGAGCGCCTAGACGAAAAAGTCCGCCGTGCGCTCGACGGTCTTGCGGCTTGCCAGCACCCGCACCACCGCGGTCGCGGTGTGCCGACCCGCCGCGAATCCCTCGAGCGGGACGAAGTGGTAATGGTCCGGACGCAGGCCGTTGGCCCGCGGCGCGGGCGCATGCAGGGCGGGCGACACCTCGCGTCCGTCGACTGAGAGCCGGACGAGTTCTGCGAGTGGGGCCTTCAGCAAGCCCTGGGGCGTGTTTTCCCAGGCGCACCGCACCCGCAGGAACGCCCCGCGCTCCGGCCGCGCCGGCTCGAGCGGATCGTCGGCGCGCACGGCCACGAGCGACACCATGGGTCGCGCGATCGCCGGATTATCCCACCACCGCCAGTCGGCCTCGCGCGCCCTCACGTAGTCCCGCACGACGTCCGAACCGCTGTGCATCCAGGTGCGGCCGCGCGTCCAGACATCCCGCCGCACGGCGACGACCCAATTTTGCCGCAACGCGTGCAGCCACGCATCCCACGTCGGCTCCGTGCCCAGGAACAAGGTGCGGAATCCCGTCGTCTGGTCCGCGAACCACCACGGCTCCGGTCCGTGCGAGTCCTGCAGGCCGACAAAGGGGATCCGGCCGCGCCACCGGTTGAGGAACGGCTCCGAATTCATGAAATCGGGATTGCCGAAATGATACGTGCTGATCGCCGCGTAGCCGCCGCGCTCCACCGAGTCGTCGAGAAACATGCGCACGAGTTCCTCGTTCTCGCCGAACTGCCAGAATAGCCGCCCGCGTCCCCGCTCGAGCGGGACGAGGCGCTGCTCGCGAAACTCCGGCCACGTGACCGCGCGCGAATTTTCGCCGCGCCGCCCGAGCGGGGCGCCGATGTCGGTGTCGCCCGGCGCCATCAGGTCCGCGGTATGGCTGTAGGTGCCCAGCCCTGGGATGTGCACCCACGTCCCGTATTCCTCGTCGCCGGTGAAGAACGTGACGGGCACGCGCCGCTCGGCCGCCAGCGCCCGGACGCGCGCGAGCCACTCGGGTTTGGCGTTTTTCGCCCCCCACAGATCGATCTTCAGCGCCTGCGCGAGGTCGACCGCCTCCGCCGGACTGCCCTGCCCGTGCGCCTCCACCTGCAGCGAAAACACCTTCAACCCCGCCGGCAGCGCCGGCTCGGCCCGCGGCGCCCGGCGCGCCGCGGCCGGCACCCGCTCCAGCGTGTCGAGCGCGCCGAGCGCAGCGAGGGCGTCGAGCGCGCAGTAGGTCGCGTGGGCGTTGCTCAGCCAGCCGGCCCGGTCGGCGAAGCCGCCGTCGCGCTGCCACAGTCCGTGAATCTGCGCGATGCACGCCGCCCGGTCGGCCGGTTCGGCCCCGAGCAGGTGCAGCGCGCGGGTCGCCGCCCGCGTGTAGGCGATGTCGTCGACGCCGCCGAACATCGGCTCGGGCTGATAGGTGAAGCCGCCGCCGGGCCGCTGGCACGCGCGCAGCCACGCCACGAGCGCGGCGCGGTCCGGCAGGGTGCGCAGGTCGCGGCCGAGCGCCCGCAGCGCCTGCAGTCCCCAGAGCGTGTTCATCACGTGGCCGTCGCCGCCGTCGGCCGCGGGGGTGTTGTTGTAGCTGCCGTTCGGCCGCCGCCGTTCGTCGATGTAGCGGCCGAACGCGCCCGCAATGCCGTCCGTCGGCAAACCGAGCAGCACGTGGGAGAGCACCACGCCGAGTTCGGATTGAAAAATTGGATACCCGTTCCGCTCGTATTGCTTCAGGTAGCCCAGCGGCTGGGTGAACGCCGCGATGCGGGATTTGAAGTCCGACGTATCCGCGCCGAGCCACGCCAGCGCCTGGATTTGCTGGAACTCGAAGATCCGCCGCTCCTGCTCCAGTTTCTTCAGTTCGCGGGGGTGGTGCGTGCGCACAAACGCCACGAGTTCCGCCCGGCGCGGCGGTTCGATCCCCAGCAGCCGGCAGCTCCCGATCACCGCAAAGGTCGGGCTGAGGTGGGAGATTTCCTGGTCGCCCCAGGCGTAGCCGTGGTCGGCGCGCGCCAGGGTGGCGAGGTAGCCGGCGATCACACGCGTCGCCGCCGGGGGCGCGGCTCCGGCGGCGGTCCCGCGGCAAGCCGCGGTCGCGCCGGCGATCGCCAGCCACTTCAGGACGGCCCGACGCTCCAGCGGAACGGCGGAAAAGGGACGAGGGGTGGACATGGGGTAATACGGCTCGCTTCTGCTTCGCCGCGCCGGCACTGCACCGTCAATCCTGCGCCGAGTCGAGCCGTTGAACGGCGCGTCGCCTGTCCTTCGCAGGACCGCCCACCCGATCCCGCCCGGCATCACGAACGCCTGGACCCGGTCCCGAATTTTCGGCCGCGGCGCCCGACGCTCACTTGATCAGTTCCGGCTTTCGATCCGGCTCCCCGGCGCCGGCCCCGGCAAACGTTCGACCGGTCGCGGCCGCGAGGGGCGCCAATTCCTGCTCGGCCGCGGCGATCGCCGCCGAGAGGTCGTCGAGACGCTGTTTCTGGCGCGCTTCGACCCCGTCGAGATGGCGCCGGGACTCGCTGTCGCCCGGGCGGGTCACCAGCCGCAGATTCGCATTCATGGCCCCTTTGAGGCCCGCGAATTCGCCGCGCAAACGTTCCAGCCGCAACTCCACGCCCCATTGCACGACCTCGCGCAGCGGGCGGCCGTCGATCCGGCGCCGCAGTTCGCCTTCGATCGCGGCGCTGCCGGTCGCGGCCCGGTCGCCCATGATCTTGAAGCGAATATCCTGCAGCGCCTGGTCCACCTGCTTCCGCCTCTCCGCCGGCATGTTTTCGGCGACGCGCGAATGCCACGTCGTGTAGGCGGCCGCACTCGTGGACCGCACCGGCTCGGTCCACGGATCACCGCGGGAACAACCCGCCCCGGCGGCGCCGACGACGAGCAGCGCCGCCAGCAAAAGCGCACCGGGCCGGTGCCGGCGCCCCGCCCGGGGTCGGGACGATGTTGGGCCGCGCGGCGCCATGGCTTACTCCGCCTTCTTGTTCTTTTTGCGGCTGCCGTCGGCTTTTCCGCCGGTCACGCGCACGGGCCAGTTCGATTTGATCAGGGCCTTCAGCTCCGCGACGGTCGCCGCATGCCGCGCCTCGCCGGCCAGATTGTGCATCTCGCCCGGGTCGGACGCATGGTCGTAGAGCTCCACGCCGTCCTTGCCGTCGTTCCATTCGGTGTAGCGCCAACGCGCGGTGCGCACGCTGCGGCCCGGGGCGTTGCCGCGTTCGACCTGGGTGAACGCCGGCCGATCCCACGGCGCGTCGGGCTTTGCCAGCAGCGGCCGCAACGAGGCGCCGGGCATCGGCCCCGGCAACGGCTGCCCGGCCAGATCGGCCAGCGTCGGGTAGACGTCGATCAATTCGACCGGCCGCGGCGACACGCCGCCGGCCGTGAGGCCCGGAGCGGCAACGATGAACGGCACGCGGGCGGAATCCTCGAAGCAGCTCTGCTTCATCCAGAGGCCGTGCGTGCCGAGCGAGTAGCCGTGGTCGCTCCAGAAAACCACGATGGTGTTGTCGCGCAGGCCGAGGCGGTCGAGGGCGTCGAGCATGCGTCCGATCTGGGCGTCGACGAACGAAATGGTCGCGTAGTAGGCCTGTTTCGCGCGGCGCGCCTGCTCGTGCGTGACGCCGAAATTCGGCCAGGGACGCGTCGAGTGCAGCGCTGCGGCGGGCACCGACTTCTCGTAGCCGGCCGGCATCGTGGGCACGTCGATCTTGTCGAGCGGATACAGGTCGAAATATTTCTTCGGCGCGACGTAGGGCGTGTGCGGTTTGTAGAAACCGACCGCCAGAAAGAACGGGCCGCCGCGGTAGCGCTCCAGCAGGCGGATCGCCTCGGTCGCGACTTTGCCGTCGGTGTGTTCCTCGTCGGTGCCCTTGGGGTCGCTCAGGTAGGACATCGCGGAGCCGAGGCCGCGCGAGGGCGTGTCGTTGGTGATCTGGGGCTCCAGCGTGGTCTTGTCCGTGCCGGCGGGATTAACGAACTCCTGCCAGGACGGCGGATCGTCGAGGCCGCTCGTGCCGATGTCGCCGGGGTTGCCGTAGTGGTAGATTTTTCCGACGCGCGCCGCGCGGTAGCCCGCCTTCATGAACAGCTGCGGCAGCGTCACGACGTCCGGCAGGCCCTGGCGGAAGTGATACTGCAGGTCGAACACCCGCGTCTGGTCGGGCCGGAGGCCGGTCATGATCGAGGAGCGGCTCGGGCTGCACAGCGGGAACTGGCAGTAGGCGCGCTCGAAGCGCACGCCGCGCGCCGCGAGTTTGTCGATGTTCGGCGACTGCACGACCTTGCTGCCGTAGCAGCCGAGGTCGTTGTTCATGTCGTCGACGGCGATGAACAGCACGTTGGGCCGGGCGGGCGCGGCGGCAAAGGCCGCGGCGGCGACCGCGAAGAACGCGGCCGCAAGTCGGAGGTGGGGTTTCATGGGGAAGGCGACCCGGCGGCGGGTCAGGGCTGCTTCTTCTTGTTCTTCTTCGGCGCCGGGGCGCTGCCGTCGACCGGCTGGTTGCCGTAGAAGCGCGCGGGCGTCTGCTCGGGCACCTTCAACTCGGTGCGGAGCTGGGCGAGCTGCCGCTCGAGCGAGGTCCGCGTCGCCGCGTAGCCCGGATCGGCGATGACATTGCGCACCTCCTGCGGGTCTTTCTCGCGGTCGTAGAGTTCCCAGTAAGCCGGGCCGCCGACGGCCTCGAAGTGCACGAGCTTGTAGCGGTCGGTCACGACCCCGTAGTGCGGCCGCACGCGGTGCGGCGCGGGATACTCGTAATACTGGTAATAGAAACCCGTGCGCCAGTCCGCCGGCTTCTGACCGCGCAAAATCGGCACCAGACTGCGGCCCTGCATGTCGGCGGGAATCGGCGCGCCGGCGGCCTCGAGGAACGTCTCGGTGAAATCGACGTTGGCGACGAGGTCACGGTTGACCGTGCCCGCCTTGGTCGCGCCGGGCCAGCGCACGAGGAAGGGCGTGCGCACCGACTCCTCGAAGACCCAGCGCTTGTCGAACCAGCCGTGCTCGCCGAGATAGAAGCCCTGGTCGCTGGAATACACGACGATGGTATTTTCCGCGAGGCCCTCCTGCTCGAGGTAGTCGAGGATGCGGCCCACGCTCTCGTCGACCGCCTTCACGGTCATGAGGTAATCGTGCATGTAGCGCTGATAGCGCCACCGCACGAGATCCCGGCCGCTCAGGTTGGCGGCACGGAACTTCGCGTTGCGCGGCTCGTAGTAGGCGTTCCAGACCTTGGTCTGCTCCTCGTTGATGCCGGCCGGCAGCACGAATTTCGCGTCGCGGTCCGTGAAGGTCTTCTCGAGCGTCATGTCCTGGCCGGCGACGGCGGGGCCGCGGTTGGCGTAATCGTCGAACAGCGTGGGCGGCTCGGGATAAACGCGGTCGCGGTCGGCGCCGAGATGCCGCAGCGCCGGCGCCCACTCGCGGTGCGGCGCCTTGTGCTGCGCCATCAGGAGAAAGGGCTTCGATTTGTCGCGGTTCTTGAGCCACTCCAGCGAGCGGTCGGTGATGATGTCCGTCACGTAACCGGGTTCGACGACGCGCTGGCCCATGCGAATCATGGGCGGGTTGTAATAGATGCCCTGGCCGGGAAGAACCTGCCAGAAATCGAAACCGGTCGGATCGCTGCCGAGGTGCCACTTGCCCACGATGGCGGTCTGGTAGCCGGCCTTCTGGAGCAGCTTGGGGAAGGTGACCTGCGAGCCGTCGAAGGTGGAATTGCTGTTGTTGGGAAAGCCGTTCAGGTGGCTGTATTTCCCGGTCAGGATGACGGCGCGCGCCGGGCCGCAGATGGAGTTGGTGACGAGACAGCGGTCGAAGCGCATCCCCTGCTTCGCGATGCGGTCGATGTTGGGCGTCTCGAGCAGTTTGCGCGAATCGCCGTAGGCGCTGATCGCCTGGTAGGCATGGTCGTCGCTGAAGATAAAAACGATGTTCGGCTGCTTGGCGGCGGCACGGGCGAGGCCGGCGGCGGCGAGCGCGAGGGTCAGGGAGAGGAGGTGGCGGAGCATGGGGTGAAAAACAGGGAGATCCAAACGGGTGGGAGCGGCGGGAAACAAAAGAGGCGGGCCCGCGCCCGCCTCCGGGAAAAATCCGGCTTACTTCTTCACGCTCGCCGCGAAGAACGCCTTGGCCTCGGCGACCAGACGGTTCGGGTCTTCGGCGAAGGCCTTGCTGTCGGTCTCGATGGCGAGCACGCCGGACCACTTGCTCTTCTTGATCTCGGCGAAGAGCCCGGCGTAGTTGGCCTTGCCCTTGCCGATCTCCGTGTCGACGGGCGTCTTCTTCCCGTCGGCCGACGTCTCGACGACCTTGTCCTTGAAATGCAGGTCGAACACCCGGTCGCCGTAGCCGCGGAAAATCTCGGCCGCGTCGAAGCCGGCCGCCGTCACCCAGCCGACGTCGAGACACACGCCGATGCGGCGGTCGCGTTCGGCGAGCACTTTGCGCACCGTCGCCGGGTCGCCGTAGACCGTGCCGGTGCCGTGGTTGTGGATCGCGAGCTTGATGTCGTATTCCTTCACCAGCTGCTCGAGGTTGTCCCACTCGGCCATGTTCTTCGGTTCGACGATGATCACTTTGATGCCCATCAGCTTCGCGAACTCGAAGAGCGGGCGGTTCTTCTCCTTCTCGGTGGAGGTGCCGTTCACGCCGAAGGTGTAGACGACAAGGCCCTTCGCCTCGAGGATCGCCTTCTTCCGCAGCGTCTCCTCCTTCGGCGCGCGCGGATCCATGTGTTTCGCGATCAGCTGGAGGTGTTTGATGCCGTGCTTCTCCGCGAAGGCCACGACTTGATCGAAATCCATGTTGCGGCACGTCCAGCTCTGCAGACCGAGCGACGGCCCGGCAGGCGCGGCGGCGACGGCACGGGGCAGCGACGCGGCGAAAACAAGCGCTGCAAACGCAGCAAGACGAAGAAACGAAGAACGAATCATGTGTTGGGGGGTCGGCCGGCGACCGTAGAATTCACGGGACGCGACGCAAGCGCGACGCACGCGAACTTTGGTGCGACCCGTTGAACGGCACACGGCCGCCGCCGCGCCCGACCGTTCCGTGCCGGCCGACCGGACCGCCCCGCCTCGCCACCGGCGCCGAATCTTCAGCGCGCCTCGTTCACCACCGGCTGCACCCAGGCCGTCTCCCGCTCGCCGGCCACGCTGCCGTCCGGCTTCACCTTCGAGGAAACGATTTTCGCCCGCACGTAGAGTTCGTCGCCCTTGAACTGGTAGGCGGCCTCGGTGCCCTTCACCTCCGCGAGCACGATGCCGATATCTTTGCTGTAGCGCCGGTGCGGAAGCGTGCGTCGCGGAGTTTTTTCCGTCGCCGGCGCCGCCATCACTTCGCTGCTGCGGTCGAATCCTTTGCGCGTCCCGATGAACTGCGTCGTGTAGGTCACGCCGGGCTCCGCCGCGATCGCGACCGAGATGCCCTTCGGCGTGCGGCGCACGTCCCGCAGGGTCACGCCGGACGAGGCGTAGAAGTCGCCGGACTCCATCGCCAGGACCATCGACTCCGGCGTCAGGTGGCGCGCCCGCACCATCACCCACCCGCGCCCGGGGTTGCTCTTGCCGAGCGCATACTGGTGGTAGTGGTGCGAATCGTCGACCCCCACGCCGTAGACGACGCCGAGATTCAGCTCGCCGATCCGGAAGGCCAGCATCACGTCCCACAGCGCATCCATTCCGAGCCGCGTCGCGTCGCCCGCGTTCTCGACGCCGGGGTGGCCGTTGTAGACCTCGAAAAACTTTTCGCCCTGCACCCGCATCATCTCGTCCGGCGTGATCCCCCAGCGGAAATTCGGATGGTTGATGTGGACGAACATCGGTTGGCCCGTCCGCTCCCGTTGCGCCTGCACCGCCGCGATCACCTTGTTCATGATTTCGAGCGCGTTGTCCGCTTCGACCGGCGCCACGAGTTCGCGGGCATTGGTGAAATTGATGTGCACCGGACCCGACATTGCCGGGTGCGATTCGGTCTTGGGCCGGGTCCACGTCGAGGTGATCTCCTCGCTCGGGATCATGAGAAACTTGCCGGGCTCCTCGAGCCGCACGCGGTATTCCGCCAGCGGCTTCAGCCGCACTTCCTTCTTCGCGCCGTTTTCGCGCTGCTCCACCCACTCGGCGCCGAACCGGGCGAGATATTTTTTCAGCACCTCGCCCCCGCCGCGCTGCACCACTTCGCCCTTCACCGAGACCGGCTGCTTCAATTCGAACCACGCCGTGCCCTCCTGCATCCGGTTGTGATCGGAGATCGCGAGAAAGTGGTAACCGTGATCCTTATACCACGCCGCGATCATCTCGGGATAATCGTCGCCGTCGCTCCACAGGGAATGCGTGTGCAGGTTGCCTTTGAACCAGCGGGCTTCGGCCGGCGCCCCGCCGGACGCCGGCCGGGCGGGACCGGCGACGATCAAAACTGCGGCGAAGGAAACCAGCACACGACGAAGGGAACGGTGGATCATGGGGGTCGCGCGACATCAGCGGCGCGCCCGCGGCAGGTCAACTCCGCGCCCGCCGCCGGGCCCGATCGTCGGGTCGGCGAGGCCGGTTCGCGCCGCGGGGTCGCCGCGCCGGCCGCTAGACATTGCGCCGCGCCCGATTATCGCTGCCCCGTGCTCCCGTCCGTCCCCGGCCCCCACCCGCTTCCCGCCGTCTGGCAATGGTCCGCCGTCGTGCCCGGCCCCCCGTCCCCGGAAACGGACGACTTGCCCCGCGCCTTTCTCTGGATCCCGGAAACCTGCGCCCGCGTTCGGGCCGTCGTCCTCGCCCAGCACAACATGGAGGAGGAACCGATTCTGGAACACGCGTTGTTCCGCGACGCGCTCCGCGACCTCGGCTTCGCCGCCATCTGGGTCACCCCGCCGTTCGACCTGGCTTTTCGTTTCGACCAGGGCGCCGGCGACGATGTCGATGCCTTGCTCGCCGCGCTCGCCGCCGCGTCCGGCTACACCGAGCTGGTCCATGTGCCCGTCGTGCCGCTCGGGCACAGCGCCGCCGCCTCGTTCCCGTGGAATTTCGCCGCGTGGGCGCCCGCCCGCACGCTCGCCGTCGTCTCCGTCAGCGGCCAATGGCCGATGTGGTCCGATCCGTCGATGCCCCCGTGGGGCGATCGCACCGTCGACGGCATCCCCGGGCTTGTCACGATCGGCGAATACGAGTGGGCCGACCAGCGCGCCGCCGACGGCCTGAAACTCCGCGCCGCGCACGCCGCCCTCCCGCTCACTTTGCTCGCCGAGGCGGGCGCCGGCCATTTCGACGTGTCGGAAGAAAAGGTCGCCTACCTCGCGCTCTACCTGCGCAAGGCCGCCGCCTGCCGCCTCCCGCCGGACCCCGCGCCCGACGCTCCGCCCGCCGCCGCAAGGGTCGCGCTCCGTCCGGTCGATCCCACCGTCGACGGCTGGCTGGTCGACCGGTGGCGCCGCCACGACCTGCCCCGCGTCCCGGCGGCACCGGTGGCCGAATACGCCGAGCCGGACGAGGCCTTCTGGTGCTTCGACGCCGAACACGCCCGCGCCACGGAAAAATTTCGCGCCGACCAGCATGGCAAACAGGTCGCGCTGCTCGGCTTCGTGCAGAATGGCGTCGTGCTGCCGCAGGAACCGGGCGCCCACCACCAGGTGGCCATCCCGTGGCGTCCGCTGGCCGACGGAGTCACCTTCCGCCTCTCCGCCGCCTGGCTCGATACCGTGCCCCAAGGCCGGCCCGAACGCTGGACCGGCCGCAAGGCCGGCGAACGCGTCGCCCACCCGCCGGCGGGGATCGGCCCTGCGCCGGCGATCGACCGCATCTGCGGCCCCGTCGAACGCCTCGCCCCCGACACCTTCCGTCTCCGCTTCCAACGCGTGGGGCTCGCCAACCGCAAGCGCTCCGCCGAGATCTGGTTCGCCGCCACCCATCCCGGCGACGCCACCTTCCGCCGGGCCGTGCAGCAGGCCGTCCTGCGCGTGCCGCTGCGCCACCTCGCCGGCGCGCCGCAGACGATCACCTTTGCCCCGATCCCGGATCAACCCGCCGGCACGCGCACGCTGCGTCTCGTCGCGACGACCAATGCCCCCGACGCGCCCGGCGTCGGGAGCCCCGCGCCGGTTCGCTTTTACGTGCGCGAAGGGCCCGCCTTCCTGCGCGACGACACGACGCTCGAGTTCACCCCGCTGCCGCCGCGCGCGCGCCGCCCGGCCCGCGTCACGGTCGTCGCGTGGCAACACGGCCGCGCCGAACCCGTCGCGTTGCAAACCGCCGCCCCGATCGAGCGCTCCTTTCTGCTCCTGGGCTGAGCCCACCCCGGCGCCGGCCGCCGCGCTCGTGCACGAAAGTGGGATGCGCGCGCACGTGTCATTCGCCCGGCGGTGGCTTTCGTCTCGGCCAACCTCACCCCGCCGCGCCCGCTCATGTTCCGTCCCTTCCGCGTCCCTGCTTCGATAATCGCGACCTGCATCCTGCTGTGCGCCGGGCCGATTGCCGGCGCCGCCACGACCCCGCCCGAGGGCCGGGTGCTGGTCGAGATCTGCGAGGAAGGCATCCCGACCGACAACTCGTGGCCGACCGCTCCGCGCGTCACCGAGCGTTACGAGGAAGATCTTTTCGGCCTGTTCGAGCTCCCGCAGAAATACATCTCCACCGGCGTTCGCGCCGACCGGCACTTCCCCACGCTCGTCCGGGCCTCCGCCACCGTCGCGCTGCCGCCGGGCAAACACCAGGTGCTGCTCCGCGCCCGCGGCGCCACACGACTCTTCGTCGACGGCCGGATCGTCGCCACCACGCCGTTCGACCAGCCCCGCCAGTTCGCCGTCGGCAACGCCGGCGAGCTGCCGGTCGAGGAGCAGAACACCTACTTCGATATCGGCGCCGGCTACCGCTACGCGCCGCCGGGCAACCGCGACGCGACCGCCGAGCTCGAGGTCGCCGCGCCCGCCGCCGGCGCCGCCCCCGCCCCCCTGCGCATCGTCCTCGAAACCCTCGTCGGCGGCCGGCTCCCGCCGAAGCACCAGGTTCCTTTCCGGGCCGAGCTCGGCGAAACCGTCGTCGCGCTCCGGCTGGCCGGCACCCGCGACTGGCAGGTGCTCTCGCCCGGTCCCCGCCGGCTCCGCTACACCGATGCCGACTGGGCCGGCTACGAAGCCGAACGCCGCGCCCGGCTCGCCGCGTTGAACACCGCCGCCCGCGCCGCCCGTCGCGCCGAACAGGCGCCGTATTGGGCGCAGCGCCGCGCCGCCGCCCGCGACTGGCTCGCCGCCACGCCCGAGACTCCCGTCCCCGCGCTGCCCGCCGGCTATCCCGCGCACAATGCCGTCGACCACTTCATCGCCGCCCGCATCGCGGAGGTCGCCGCCGCCTACGGTCCCGCGCGGACGGCCGGCGTCGATTTCCACCGCGACATCAAACCCATCCTCGAGGCCAACTGCTACTCCTGCCACCAGGGCGCCAAGGTAAAGGGCGGCCTCCGCCTCGACACCCACGCCGCCGCGCTCCAGGGCGGCAAGGCCGACGGCCCCGCCGTCGTCCCCGGCCGGCCCGACGCGAGCCCGCTCTTCCAGCGTATCACCTCCACGGATTCGGAGGAGATCATGCCCGCCAAGGGCGATCCCCTCCCCGCCCGGGACATCGCGCTGCTCCGGCGCTGGATCGAACAGGGCGCCCCGTGGCCCGACTTCCCCGCCACCCGCTTCGAGCTTACTCCGCTCGCCGACGATCTCGCCTGGCTCCGGCGCGTGCACCTCGATGTCGTGGGCGTCACCCCGAGCGAGGCCGAGATCCGCGCGTTCCAGACCGACCGCGCTCCCGATCGCCGCGCCCGCGTCATCGACCGGCTGCTGGCCGACGAACGCTGGGCCGACCAGTGGATGGGCTACTGGCTCGACGTGCTCGCCGAGAATCCGAACCTCATCAACCCCACCCTCAACAACACCGGCCCCTTCCGGTGGTGGCTGCACGAGTCCCTGGTCGACAACAAGCCGCTCGACCTCTTCGTCACCGAGCTCGTGCGGCTCGAGGGCAGCGAACGTTTCGGCGGCCCCGCCGGCTTCGGCGTCGCCTCGCAGAACGACGTCCCCATGGCCGCGAAGGGCATCATCCTCGGCTCCGCGTTCCTCGGCGTGGAGATGAAGTGCGCCCGCTGCCACGACGCCCCCACCCACCTCGCGAAACAGAAGGAGCTCTTCGAGTTCTCCGCGCTCCTCGCCACCAAACCGATCAAGCTCCCCGCCACCAGCAGTGTCGTCCTCGACAGCCTGCGCGTCGGCGGCCGCGAACCCATGATCGAGGTCACGCTCGCGCCCGGCACCTCGGTGGCGCCCGCCTGGCCGTTCCCCGCCTTCGTCGATCCCGCCGTCGCCGCCCCGCTCGCCCAGCGGCCGGACGACCACCGCGACCGCCTCGCCGCCTTGATCACGGCCCCGCAGAACGAGCGCTTCGCCCAGGTCATGGCCAACCGCATCTGGCAACGGTTCATGGGCCGCGGCCTCGTCGAGACCGTCGGCGACTGGGAAAAATCCGTCCCGTCCCACCCCGCGCTGCTCCGCTGGCTCGGCCGCGAACTCGTCCGCTCCGGCTACGACGCCAAGGCCCTCGCCCGGCTCATCCTGAATTCCCACGCCTACCAGCGCGCCGCCGACCCGACGCTCGACGCCCCCGGCCCGCTCTTCGTTTCGCCCGCCCCGCGCCGCATCGGCGCCGAACAACTCGTCGACTCCCTGTTCGCCGCCACGGGCAAACCTTTCGAGATCGAGCCCGTCGCCCTCGACATCGACAGCATCCGCACCATCGACAACGCCCTCGACCTCGGGCGCGCCCGCCGCGCCTGGATGCTCGCCTCGACGTCCAACGAGCGCGACCGCCCCAGCCTCATGCTGCCCCGCACCCAGGCCGTGGCCGAAGTGCTCGAGGTCTTCGGCTGGCGCGGCGCCCGGCCCGATGCCGCGAGCGGCGTCCGCGAAAACGCCCCCAACGTCCTCCAGCCCGCCCTCCTCTCCAACGGCACCATGATGCATTGGCTCACCCGCCTGAGCGACGACCACGGTCTCACCGCCTTCGCCCTGGAAGATCAGCCGCTCGAACGCTTCGTCGACCGCCTTTTCCTGCGTCTCTTCACCCGCACCCCGTCGGCCGCGGAGCGGGAAACCTACCTCGCCGCGCTCGCCCCCGGGTTCGCCACCCGCGTCGTCTCCCGCGTCGCCCCGCCGCCGCCCCCCCCGGGCCACCGCAAGTTCGTCGCCTGGTCCAACCACATGAAGGCCGAGGCCAACTCCCTCCGGCTCGAAGAGGAGGCCGCCGCCCGCAAGGGCGATCCCGCCACCGCCCGTCTCGATCCCGCTTGGCGCCGCCGCTTCGAGGACGTCATCTGGGCTTTGCTCAACGCCCCGGAGTGGACCCACATTCTCTGAGCCCCTGTTTCCGCCCCATGAACCGCCGCACTTTTCTTTCCCGCACCGCCGCCGCCGTCTCCGCCGTCTCCGCTTCGGCCGCGCTGCCCGCCGCCCTCCGCGCGAGCACCGTTTCGCATCCCAAGGGCAAGGCCGAACACTGCATCTTCATCTGGCTCGGCGGCGGCATGTCGCAGATCGACACCTTCGACCCCAAGGTGCGCGGCAACCCCAAGTCCAAGCCGATGACCTCCGGCTCCGACTACGCCGCCATCGACACTGCCGTGCCCGGCGTGCGCTACACCGAACACCTCGCGCAGACCGCGCGCCTCGCCGAGCGCGTCACCGCCGTCCGCACCGTCAACCACAAGCTCGGCATCGAGCACGCCCTCGCCACCAACTTCGTCCACACCGGCCGCGCCGTCAGCGGCAGCACGATCTATCCGTCGCTCGGCTCGGTCGTCGCCCACGAGCGCGGGGCCGCCGCCGACAACGTGCCCGCCTACCTGCTCGTCGGCTACCCGAGCGTCAGCCGCGGCCCGGGTTTTCTCGGCGCGAAGCACGGCTACATCTACCTCGTGGACACCGAGAGCGGTCCCGCCGGCTTCACGCCGCCCGACGGCCTCGACCCCGAGCGCGCCGCCGCGCGCCAGCGCCTGTTGGCGCCCCTCCAGGGCCACGCGCCCAAGGACTCCGCCCTCGCCGACTACGAGGAGGCGCAGCGCGAGGCTCTCCGTCTCGCCGGCCCGGCCTTCATGCGGAATTTCCGCCTCGACCGGGAGCCCGGTTCCGTCCGCCAGCGCTACGGCGGCGAATTCGGCCAGCGTTGCCTGCTCGCCCGCCGCCTCGTGCAGGCCGGGGTGCGCTTCATCGAGGTTTCCCACAATCTCAATTTCATCAACGGCGCCGGCTGGGACACCCACAACGCCGGCCAGCTCAACCAGCACGTCCTGATCCGCGAGTTGGATACGGCCCTTTCCGCGCTCATCTCGGACCTCGAAGCCAAGGGCCTGCTCGACAAGACCCTCATCGCCATCGGCACCGAGTTCGGGCGCCCCGGCCAGTTCGACAGCGGCGGCGGTCGCGGCCACCAATCCGCCGCCTTTTCCCTCGTGCTGGCCGGCGGCGGGCTCAACCACCGCGGCGCCTACGGCGTCACCGACACGTTCTCCAACAAACCCGTGGAAAACCCCGTCTCCGTGCCCGACTTCCACGCCACGATCTACGCCGCGCTCGGCATCAACCCCGCCAAGGAACTTGTCGCCGCCTCGCGCCCGGTCCCCGTCACCGACGGCGGCAAACCCATCGCCGCCCTCTTCGGTTGACGCCTGCCCGGCCCCGGGCCGCGCGAGCGGCGGACCGGGGAAATCCGCCGGCGGCTTCTCGTCTTCTCTCCGCCCGGCAATCTGTCCAACGTCGACCGACTCCTCCGCTCCCTGTGCTGTCCCGGCTCCGCCGTTTCTTCTGTCTCCTCGCCGCCGCTGTCGTCGGAGGGGCCGCTGCACCCGCGGCGGAACGCGTCCTGACCACCGCCCTTGAAGTCCGCTCGCTCACCCCCGCCGAAGCGGAGCGGGGCCTGCCGGTCCGCCTCCGCGGCGTCGTCGTCTTCGTCGAAAGCACCTCCGCCATCTTTGTGCAGGACGCCACCTCCACGACGTTCTTCCGCCTCGCGCCGCGCCAACGGCTCCCGTCGATCGGCGACGAGATCGACCTCGTCAGCACCACCCGCATGGGCCTCTACCTGCCGGGGCTCGCCGACACCACCTACCGGGTCGTCGGGCGCCGCGAACTCCCGCCCGGTATCGCTGCCGTTTACGACGACCTGTATTTCGGCCGCTACCATTACCAGCGCGTCACGGTCGAGGGCATCGTCCGCTCGCTGCTCCCCTTCCGTCAAAACAACCAGGACCGCGCCCTGCTCCGCCTGGCCATGGGCTCCCGCGTGATCGAGATCCGCGTCGAAAAACCTGCCGCCGGTGCGCCCGCCCTCGTCGGCCACCGCGTGCGTATCACCGGCCTCTCCGCGGGTCTCATCAACACCCCGCGCCGCCAGCTTGTGCAGCCCTACCTGCGGGTCCTCGACTGGCCCGCGATCGAAGTCGTCGCCCCCGCGCCGCCGGCCGCCGACGCCCCCCAGATCTCCGCCGAGGAGTTGCTCGCCTTCCGCGTCAGCGGGCTCGGCGAACAACGGATCCGCATCGACGGCGTGGTCGCCGCCACCCTCGCCGACGGCCAGGCGTTCCTGCAGCAGGGCGCCATGGCCTTTGCCGTGCGGCTTTCCCTGCCCGAGGTGCTCCTGCCCGGCGACCGGGTCACCGTCGTCGGCTTTCCGTCGATGGACCGCTTCAGCGCGTCCGTCGTCGACGCCGAACTGCTTGCCCGCGCCGCCGGCCCCGCCCCCGCCCCGCTCGACATCGATTCCTTCGAGGAACTCTACGGCAAACCCGGCGACCTCCACCCGGGCAAACACGACGCGCGCCTCGTCCGCGTCGAGGCCGTCGTCCGGGATTTCTTCCGCAGCGAGGACGGCACCACGCTGCTCGTGCAGTCCGGCAGGCGCACCATCCAGGCCCGCGTGCCCGACGACGCCGCCGTCCCGCCCGCCGGCGCGCTCGTGCGGCTCACCGGTATCTGCCAGGTGGAGACAGCCGTCACCGGCTCCGGCTTTGCCAGCCGCCCCGGTCTGGTCAGCCTGCGCTCCCCGACCGCCGCCGACCTCGAGATTCTGCGCACCCCGCCGTGGTGGACCCCCACCCGCCTCGCCATCGGCCTCGCGCTGCTCGCCGGCCTCACGATCCTCGCCGGCCTCTGGATCGCCAGTCTGCGGCGCCAGGTGAACCGGCAGACCGATGCCCTGCGCCACCGCATCGAGGCCGAGGCCGCCCTCGAGGAGCGCCAACGCATCGCGCGCGAATTCCACGACACCCTCGAGCAGGAGCTCGCCGGGGTCAGTCTCCGCCTCGACGCCCTCGCCACCCGCATCTCGGACGAGAAGGGCCGCGGACTCGTCGCCGCCTCCCGCAGCCTCGTCTCGCGCATCCAGATCGAGACCCGCGACCTGATCTCCGACCTGCGCGATCCCGCCGAGACCGCGGGCGACCTGCCCGCCGCGCTGGAGCCCGTCGCCGCGCGGCACTCCGGCGACGGCGACCTCGAGGTCGTGATCGAGGCCGCGCCGGGCATTCCGATCCTGCCGGCCACGATCGTGCACGACCTGCGCATGATCGCCCGCGAGGCCGTCACCAACGCCCGCAAACACGGCCCCGCCACCCGCGTGACCATCGCCGTCACCGCGACTTCCGACCGCGTGATCCTGCGCATCGCCGACAACGGCCGCGGATTCGACCCCGACGCCGTGCTTGCCAACCGCCGCGGCCGCTTCGGCTGCGCCGGCATGACCGAGCGCGCCCGCAAGATCGGCGCCACCGTGGGCTGGGACAGCGCCCCCGGCCGCGGCACGGTTGTCCAGGTCGACCTTCCGCTCCGCGCTCCCGGCGCCGCGTCGCGCCCGGCCGTCCCGCCGCCTGCGCCCGCACCGGATTCCTCCGCCGGGGATCCGTCCGCGACCCCGGTGTCGCGCCCGGTCTGAGCCTCACTTCGATCCCGTTTCCTCTTCCGTCCCCGTGCCCCCCGCCCCTGCTCCCCTTACCGTCCTGATCGTCGACGATCACTTTGTGGTTCGCAGCGGCCTCGCCGCCTCCCTTGAACTCGACGACGCCATCCGCGTGGTCGGCGAGGCCGAGCGCGGCGAAGAGGTCGTCTCCATCTACCAGCGGACACGCCCCAAGGTGGTCCTCATGGACCTGCAGCTCCCCGGCATCGGCGGCATCGCCGCGACCGCCGCCCTCCGCGCGGTCGACCCGACCACCCGCGTGCTCATCTTCTCCACTTTCGCGCGCGACGACGAGGTGCAGGCCGCGCTCGACGCCGGCGCCCTCGGCTACCTGCAGAAATCCGCCTCCCGCGACGAACTGCTCACCGCGCTCCGCAGCGTCGCCGCCGGCAACCGTTTCCTCCAGAGCGATCTCTCCCGCCGGCTCGCCGCCCTGCGTCTCGGTCCCGCGATCACCCCGCGCGAACGCGAGATCCTCACCCTCATCGCCGCCGGCCGCGCCAACAAGGAAATCGCCGCCGCCCTCGACGTCTCCGAGGACACCGTAAAGCGCCACGTCAGCCACATTCTCGAGAAGCTCGACGTCAACGACCGCGCCCAGGCCACCGCCGAAGCCATCCGCCGCGGCATCGTCAGGATGACCGACTGAGCCGGCGCCGCCCGGCTCCACCGCGCCCGACGGCCCCCCCTCCGCGCCGCCGCCACCGGCTCGCATTTTACCGGCGGCCGATCCGTCCGGCCGCGTCCCGACGGAGCCCGCCGCACCTTCGTGCGGACGCCGCACGAAAGTGGGATACGCGCGAGCGTGCGCTGCGCGCATCGGCACCCTCCCTTCAGGGCCCAATCCCGACGTCCCGCGCTCCCGCGGCACGCTACCCCCACCAAGCCCGACCGCCCACGCCCATGCGATCCCTGCTCCGCTGTCTCCATTCGCTCCGATTCGCCTTCGCCGGCGTCCTGCTCCTGCCCTCGCTCGTCCTCGCGCAAGCCGTGACCGGCACCGTCGCGGGCCGCATTTTCAATCCCGCCACCGGCGAATACGTGCGCAACGCCCAGATCCGCGTGGACGGCACCGGGCTCCTCGCCGTCTCCGAGGACGGCGGTGCGTATTCACTTCCCGGAGTCGCCGCCGGCGACGTCCGGATCGTCGTCACCTACACCGGCTACCGCACCGAGACCGCCAGCGTGCGCGTCCCCGCCGGCGGCACCGCCACCCGCGACTTCGAGCTCGTGAGCTCCCTCCAGGCCGCGGACGCCAAGGACGGCACCGTCCGGCTGCAGAAATTCGTCGTCGCCTCCGACCGCGAGGGCAACGCCAAGGCCATCATGGACCAGCGCAATTCCATGAACATCACGAACTCCGTCGCCTCCGACGTGTTCGGCGATGTCGCCGAGGGCAACGTCGGCGAATTCCTCAAGCACATGCCCGGCGTCGAGCTCGACCTTACCCAGGGCGAGATCCGCACCATCCGGCTCCGCGGGCTCGATTCCGAATACACCCAGGTCACGCTCGACGGCGTGTCGCTCGCCAGCGCCGACGCCAACCAGGGCGCCTCCGGCAACGCCCGCGCGTTCTCCTTCGAACAGGTCTCCCTCAGCTCCATGGAGTCGATCGAGGTTTCCAAGACCATCAGCGCCGACGTCGACGCCAACGCTCCCGCCGGCACCATCAACCTCAAGACCAAGCGTGCGTTCGACCGCTCCGGCCGCCGCATCTCCGCCCAGGCCAATCTCACCGCCTTCTCCAGCCGCTTCAATTTCGACGATTCCTACGGCCCGGACGACCGGCAGTCCCGCAAGATCCATCCAGGCGGCATTTTCGACTACTCCGAGGTCTTCTTCAACAAGCGCCTCGGCGTGAACCTGAACATCAGCGAGTCGATGGCCTACTCCGCCAACGCCCGCACCACCATCACCTACAACTACGCCCCGACGGCCGCCGACCCGCGCCCGGTCGTCCCGACCTCGCTCGCCTTCCTGCACGCCCCGCGCACCAACCGCCGCTCCACCGTCAACCTCACCGCCGACTTCAAGGCCACCCCGCGCCTCGTCCTGTCGCTCACGGCCCTCTACAATTACGCCGACCTCAACAACCCGCAGCGCGCCCTCACCTTCGCCACCGGCGCCCGCAATCTCGTCACCGGCACCGACCCGCTCCTCTCTCTCCGCTCCAGCACCGCCGGCACCGTCACCTCCAATCCCGCCGCCATCGTCAAACAGGGCCAGACGCTCTCGCTCGTGCCCAAGTTCGAATATCGCCTCGGCAACTTCACGCTCGAGGGCAAGTTCTCCGGCTCCAATTCCATCAGCTGGTATGACCCCCGCGGCCGCCGGGGCTCCATCCGCGACTCGGGCGGTCCCGCCGCTGCCGGCGTCCAGTTCACCGCCGTGCGCTCCGCCTACAACAGCGCCGATTGGAAGATCGCCCAGGTCGCCGGCCCGGACTGGGCCGACGGTGCGAGCTACACCAACCCCACCATCACCATCGACGACGGCCGCTACGCGCTGACCGACGTCTACGGCGGCGAACTCGTCGGCACCCTCCGCACCACCAAGGTGCTCCCTGTCGTCTGGAAGGCCGGCCTCAAGCGGCGCTACGAGATCCGCGACTTCCGCCTCGATACCGAATCCCTCCGCTACAACCTGAACGGCCTGCCCGCCCGCGGCGGCTACGCGGCCTACAAGTCGCCCTTCGACTTCGACATGGGCGCCACCAACACCGACAGCAGCGTCCGCTCCATCGGCGGCGGCACCGTCTGGGTGCCCGATCTCGCCCGCCTCGGCGGTCTCTACCGCGACAACCCGAACAACTTCACCCAGACGATCACCGCGGCGAACTTCTACAACGCCTTCATCGGCAACCGCCGCAACTACGAGGAGACCATCGACGCCGGCTACCTCATGGCCACGACCACCCTCGGCAAGCTCGTCGTCCGCGCCGGTCTCCGCCGCGAGGAAACCTCCACCGATTCCCTCGAGTTCAATCCCCGCTCGGTTCAGGAACTCGCCGCCGCCGGCTTCGCCGAGACCTCCGGTCGCGCCACGACCATCGACGGCCTCAAGTATCAGTTCTTCTCCCAGCCGAAGGTCCACCGCACCGGCGACTACGGGAACAATTTCCCCAGCGCCTCCCTGAAATACAAAATCAACCACAACTTCGACGCGCAGCTCGGCTTCAGCTCGACCATCCGCCGTCCCACCTTCCGCGATGTCGCCGGCGTCTGGGTCATCAACGACGACGCGCTCACCGTCAGCGCGCCCAACACCAGCCTCAAGCCCGAGACCTCCAAAAACCTCGCCGCCCGGCTCGCCTACTATTTCGAACCCGTCGGCATCCTCGCCGCCAATGTCTACCAGAACAACGTGAAGGGGCTCTTCGTCACCAACCGGCTCACCGCCGCCGAATTCGGCTACACCGGCGACCTCGATCTCTCCAACTACGAGTTCATCACCACCACCCCGAGCGCCAACGACGTCACCGTCCGCGGCATGGAGCTCGAATACTCCCAGTCGCTCTCGTTCCTCCCCCAGCCGTTCAAAGGCCTCAATGTCCGCGCCAGCTACACCCGCAGCTACGCGAGCATCCCCAAGGCCAACATGGTGCCCCACTCGGTGAACGGCGGCCTGAGCTATTCCTACCGGCGCTTCAACGCCTACACCTCGCTCACGTGGCGCGACAACTACCCGACCACCATCACCGGCAACCCGCGCTTCTACCGCCATCGCACCAACCTCGATATCGGCGGCGGCTACCGCATCACGGACAAGATCAGCTTCTTCTTCTCCGCGCGGAATCTCTTCAACGAACCCTACCTCATCATGGAGCAGGTCGGCGCCAACGCCCCCGTGGTCCAGTTCTACGAGGTCAAC
>JACCEA010800136.1_pt1 | contig 30780 bp, 7 predicted proteins | sample 7449851 | NCBI WGS metagenome assembly JACCEA01 (sample SAMN15323453, study PRJNA562643) | freshwater metagenome | isolation source: river surface water | place: USA:Blue River Watershed | collected 2017-08-18
AATACTTACGATTTGCCAATCCCTTTTCGATCATTATTTTGACGATTATCGGCTTCTTGGTTTCTGCTCGAAAAGCGCGAGGAGGCGTAGGGTTCCAAATTGCTTTAGGGTTTAGTTTGGCCTTTGTGTACATCTTATTTTTCATGATGAGCAAGGGGATTGCAGAGGGTGGCGGGATGCCACCGATGTTGGCCGTTTGGTTGCCTAACATCGTCTTTTCTGGCGTAGGCCTCGGCTTATATTACACCATTCCGCGTTAAGATGAAGTCGGCCCCACGCTTGCTGGATTATCTGAAAATCCATTTCATCGTAGTGCTTTATGCGTTCACGGCCATTTTGGGCAATGCGACGCAGGCGAATGCGCTGACGATTGTCTTTTTTCGTTGCGTGATTGCGGCGGTGGGATTAGTCGGGATTCTGTATTATTCCAAAAGCACTTTTCGCATTAGCCAAAAAGTCTTGAGCGTCTGGCTCTTGAATGGCGTTTTCATTTCCTTGCACTGGCTATTGTTTTTTGGAGCTGCCAAAGTCTCTACGGTGGCGATGTGTTTGGCGGGATTATCGACGCAAACCTTCTGGACTTCGGTGATGGAACCTATCGCGAAGAAGACGAAGATTTCTTGGGAAGAGGTATTCTTGGGGGTGCTGGTGATTGTGGCATTGGGGATTATTTTTTCGGTCCAACAAGCGCAATGGCTGGGATTGTTGATGGGTATCGGAGCGGGATTTTTTGGCGCGCTGTTTTCGGTAATCAATGGCAATTTTACGCATACACATGATCCGAAATTGATTACCGCGTACGAGATGACCGCCGCGGGTGTTATGACTGGATTGGTTTGGGCTTATGGATTGCTCGAAGGAGGCGTGGGCTATATTCCGCTGGAATGGGACTGGTTGTGGATTGGAATTTTGGCAGTCGTTTGTACCGTATATGCCTATACGGAAACGATACATTTATACAAGGTATTCTCGGTCTTTTCGATCAACTTGGTTATCACGCTGGAACCGGTTTATGGCATACTCTTAGCCGTGTTTATTTTTGGACAAAAAGAGGTGATGTCGGCGGGATTTTACTGGGGTACGGCATTGCTGGTGCTGACGGTGATGGTGCAGCCGTTTTTGCAGAAGCGAAGTCGCTAGTCGTTAGTCACTAGTCATCAGTCCAGAGGGAAATAGTTCGAAGGGGATCTGGGGACTAGACACGACCCAAAAATCACTAGTCTAAAGCTTAGGGTTATAAACTTAACCCCAGGTTTTAACCTGGGGACTGTACACACGACCTCAAAACCCTATATATATATAACCCTAGACTTCAGTCTGGGGGCTATAGACGCGATATCGAAACCCCTAATAAACCTAGGAAGTAGTCACGACACTATCCCTTAGGACTCCGGACTTGGGACTCCGGACTCCTCTCCCTTTGCTCCTTCGTAAAAATAAAGAAGCGCAAACCAAGCTCATGTGTCTGATTACTCACCTTTGAAATCTCCGAAGTAGGCATTTCATAGACGTAGCCAATGTAGGTCTTTTTGCTCGCTTGAACGCCGAGGCGGAGGCCCCAACTATCCTGATGGCGATAGGTTAAACCCACATCTAATTTGTGTTTCACGTTTGCCATCAATTGCGCATCCCAGCTCAATGGAACATCCGTTGCAATGCGCGCCATCGCATTCGGATATAAAGTCAAATCCTCATTGATCTCAATTTTATTCCCGAGCATCACATAAACGTAACTTGCATCTTTGTATCCGCCCGATAAGTTTCCAAAATCATACTTGAGAATCCGTGGCATGGAAACACTGGCAAAAAATCCTTGGTTCTTCCGAGCGATCCTTACCCCCCAACCCATATTAAACATCATACCCGTACTGCGACTACCCGCAAACAAAACATCGTTCGGACTCGTTAATTCCAAATTGGCAAAATCCAAACTGACATTTCCCACACCTAAGCGAATACCGCCGGATAAATCCCAGTTTTCGTTCAACTGTGTATGATAAGCAAAATCACCTGAAACCATCGTTAACTTCACAGGTCCGGCCTGATCAAACATGGCATTTACACCAATTCCCCGCTTCTGTTTCCATTTGAAATTTCCGTTGAAATACATCGTCCGCGGCGCCCCTTCGATGCCCAACCACTGTTGGCGATACATCAAATGCACCTCACTGGTGTCCTTGCTACCCGCTTGTACGGGAGTCAAAACTTGTGGATTCAAGCGGTACAAATTATACATTGTTTCAATCTGCGCTTGGGACTTAAAATTCCCAAAACAAAGCAGGAAAACAAGGGCACAAAAACCCTTGATTCTACTTGATTGACTATAATTCAATTCTCTCATATTCATCCTATTTTTCTAAGCGATTGATGTACACATATTGGCCCACTTCTGGATATTTTCCTTTGAAGTCAATCACATAGTAATACGTTCCATCAGGCAATAAATGATCATCCGCGGTCATAGTAAACGCGCGGTCGGTCTGACCACCCCAATCGTTTTGGTAGTTATCTTTTTGGTAAACAATATTTCCCCAGCGGTTGTAAATTGTTAAGGTATTGTTCCCTTTACCCATAATACCAGGAATGATTAACACATCATTTTGACCATCTCCATTCGGTGAAATACCTTGCGGTGCAAAGGTCTCACATTGATCTGGGTCAATGCGGTTCTCGATGCCGTCGTGGTCACAATCAGGCAAGGCTCCGTAATTCAAATCATCTTCCAATTTGTCAGAAATGCCATCTGCATCCGAATCCAAATCACGGTAATCCGGAATGCCGTCCTTATCCGTATCGACTGGATTTGCTGGATTCGCGCCGGCTTCATGTTTATCTGAATAGCCGTCATTATCGGAATCAACATCCAAATAATCCGGCAAGCCGTCACCATCCGTATCACGTTTTCCTTCCACCGCATCTGGAATACCATCATTATCAGAATCCACATCACGATAATCTGGAATACCATCACCGTCGGAATCCACCGGATGTTTCGGATCTTTTCCTGCTTCTACCGCATCGGGAATGCCGTCATTATCCGAATCCAAATCACGGAAGTCGGCAATTCCATCGCCATCCGTATCACGTATCCCTTCAACTGCATCTGGAATACCGTCATTATCCGAATCTAAATCGCGGTAATCTGGCGTTCCATCGCCATCGGTATCTACCGGATTGATTGGATCTTTGCCAGCTTCAAACGCATCTGGAATACCATCATTGTCGGAATCTAAATCCAAATAATCGGGGATACCATCTTTATCTGTATCCACGGGATGCATAGGATCTTTTCCTGCCTCTACGGCATCTGGAATACCGTCATTATCGGAATCCAAATCGCGGAAATCTGGGATGCCATCTTTGTCTGTATCCACAGGATGTGCAGGATCTTTTCCAGCTTCTATCGCATCTGGAATACCGTCATTGTCGGAATCCAAATCACGGAAATCAGGGACACCATCGCCATCCGTATCAACCGGATGTGCGGGATCTTTCCCAGCCTCCACAGAATCCGGAATTCCATCATTGTCAGAATCCGTATCCAAATAATCCGGCTTCCCATCGCCATCCGTATCGCGAATTCCTTCTACAGCATCCGGAATGCCATCATTGTCAGAATCTACATCTAAGTAATTTGGAATACCATCGCCATCCGTGTCCACCGTCCCTTCAATCGCATCTGGAATACCATCATTGTCTGAATCTAGATCACGGAAGTTTGGTACGCCATCACCATCCGTGTCTACGATTCCTTCCACTGCATCCGGAATACCATCATTGTCGGAATCTAAATCCAAATAATCCGGCAAGCCGTCTTGATCAGTATCAATTGTCCAGCCCAACGAAGAGAACTCATTTCGGTCATCCCAACCATCTTCATTATTATCCACGCGATCAGTACATGTAACGCAAGTGGTAGGACCTTCAATCCGATCCAAGATTCCATCGCCATCACTATCTAAATCCAAGAAGTTTGGAATTCCATCTCCATCTTTGTCAATGGTGGTTTCTACAACGTCCCCCAACTTATCTCCATCTGAATCTAAGTCCCGGTAATTAGGCAAGCCATCGCCATCCGGATCACCTCTTAATTCAATGCTATCTAAAATGCCATCATTGTCGGAATCCAAATCTAGAAAATCAAGTATGCCGTCACCATCGGTATCAGGAACCTCGAAGGAAGCACCTCCCATCGCAGTTTCGACGCAATCCATCAATCCATTTCCATTGGCATCTATTGTGCAATCCACCCGACCGTTGTTATTGTTATCCACTTGGTTACGGAACTTGATCAAGCCTTCAAAGCTATCCAAGATCCCATCGCCATCAGCATCAAAATCCAAATAATTCGGAACACCATCACCGTCCGAATCTCTTGCCGTTTCCCGACTATCTAAAATACCATCATTGTCGGAATCCAAATCCACATAGTCCATCCTGCCATCACCATCAGAATCAATGTATCGCTCCGAATAATCTAGAATTCCGTCCCCATCACTATCGATATCCATGTAGTCAAATGTTCCATCGCCATCCGTATCCTCGCAACGAGTTCCTCCATTGTGACATTCGAGTCCATTCGATATCCCATCCCCATCACAATCCGCATCGCGGAAATATTCATAGGCTGGCGTACCATATACAGGTATTTGACCCGACCCATCCACACAGAAATCCAACGGCGCCGAATCCGTTCCATTCGGATTACCATCGCCATCACAGTCGGCAGCTAACCAACCCGAGCTTGCATTCGCACGCACCTGGCTCGTCAATAATAAACTACATGGATCCGTTGGGTCCGTGCGATCCGTGCGCTCGACGCCATTCGTTACACCGTCGCCATCGCAATCGGCGGCCAACCAAGCGGAACTTGGAATTAAGGTTTGTGAACGGAAATTCAAGCTACATGCATCGTTTGGATTCGTTCCATCGATGGCCTCTTGACCATTCGTCACGCCATCCCCATCACAATCCGCTGCCGGATCATTTGGATTACAGAAACTCAAGGTAATCGTCGCCGTCGCGCAAACCGAATTATTGCATACTTGGTACACAATCGTCTTCGTCCCACTCGTCTCACCCACCGCTGGTGTATACGTCATTTCACCCGTCACATTATTAAAACTAACGGTTCCTTGTGCTGTTCCGCCCGCATTTCCAATCAATCGCGACATGGTCGAGTGGCCCGCCAAGAAATCATCATTTGCCAAAATGTTGAAGGTCTGTGCCCCTGTTCCCGCAATTTGAACTAAATCATTATTGGCAACAGCGGTAGCCACGTGTGGATCCGTACTGTTTGGGTTACCATCGCCATCGCAATCCCCTGCCGACCAAGACGCACTTGGTGTCAGCGTTTGACTGCTACGAAGCAATGAGCATGCGTTTAACGGATCGGTTCCATCAGTCGATTCCTGTCCGTTCGTCACCCCATCGCCATCACAATCCACCGTAGGGTCATTCACATCGCAGAAATTCAAATAGGCCGTCGCCGTTGCACAAACGATGCCTTTACACACTTGATAAACCACCGTTTTCAAGCCGGATATTTCGCCTGGCGCTGGAGTATAGATCAACATGCCCGTGTTCGCATTAAAGCTCACCGTTCCCAATGCCGTTCCACCTGCAGACCCAACCAAACGATTAATCGTAACGCCTCCACCAGCTAAGAAATCATCATTCGCTAAAATGTTAAAGGCTTGTTGGCCCGTACCCGAAATCACGAAATTATCATTCTGTGCCGTTGGCGCATTCATGTGCGGATCCGTACTATTTGGATTGCCGTCGCCGTCGCAATCGCTTGCCGACCAGCCTGGTGCCGACACGGTCTGATGTGCAGGAATTAATGAGCAAGCATTGGTTGGGCTCGTTCCGTCAGCTACTTCGGTGGCATCCAAAACACCATCGCCGTCGGAATCCAAATCTCGGTAATTTGGAATGCCATCCCCATCCGTATCCACATTGCCTTCGGCAGCATCTAAAATTCCATCATTATCGGAATCCAAATCCAAGTAATCCGGAATGCCATCGCCATCCGTATCGCGTGGAATATTTCCGTTGGTTCCTTTTTCAGCTGAGTCTGGAATACCATCGCCATCAGAATCTACATCGTATGGATTCAATCCACCCGTTCCATCGGTGTTTGGCGGCGTTAATCCACCATTCGCCGCGGTAGGAACACCATTCGCATCTACCGGACCATCCACAATGCCGTCCGCATTCACATCTAATCCATTTGCCTCACGAACATCTTTGATGCCATCACCATCCGAATCTAAATCAAAGCGATTCGGAATGCCGTCGCCGTCCGTGTCGCAGTTTAACGAGGCAGGACTACATGCCGCATTTTCAATCGTATCTAAAATGCCATCATTATCATCGTCATAATCTAATGAATCATTGATGCGATCGCCGTCGAAGTCGGTCGGACATCCGTTGTTCGCGACATCCCCTACGTTGACCCGACAAGTATCCGTCGCATCCAATACACCGTCGCCATCGGAATCTAAATCCAAGTAATCCGGCATGCCATCGCCATCCGTGTCCACATTTCCTTCAACAGAATCTGGAACTCCATCGCCGTCTGAATCCGTATCCAAATAATTCGGGATACCATCACCATCCGTATCGACCGTTCCTTCGATCGCATCTGAAATACCATCGCCATCTGAATCCAAATCACGGAAATTCGGGATGCCATCTCCATCCGAATCTACCGTTCCTTCGATCGCATCCGAAATACCGTCGCCATCTGAATCTAAATCCAAATAATCCGGTGTTCCATCGCCATCCGTATCGCGCGCTCCTTCAATCGCGTCGGATATGCCGTCGCCGTCCGAATCCAAATCCTTGTAATTTGGCATACCGTCACCGTCGGTGTCCATCGTACCTTCGATCGCATCGGAAATACCGTCGCCATCTGAATCCAAATCTTTGTAGTTAGGAATGCCGTCGCCATCCGTATCGACTGTTCCTTCCACGGCATCTGGGATACCATCGCCATCGCTATCTAAATCGCGGTAATTCGGGATGCCATCGCCATCCGTGTCGATAGCTCCTTCCGTTGCATCCGGAATACCATCACCATCGGAATCCAAATCTTTGTAATCTGGAATGCCATCACCGTCCGTATCGATCGGACTCAATGGATTTGGTCCTTTTTCAACCGAATCTGGAATGCCGTCGCCATCGCTATCAACGTCCAAGTAATTTGGAATGCCATCGCCATCCGTATCGACCGTTCCTTCGATAGAATCAGGAATACCATCGCCGTCAGAATCCACATCGCGGAAGTTAGGAATGCCATCACCGTCAGTATCTGTCGTTCCTTCCACTGCATCTGTAATCCCATCGCCGTCGGAATCCAAGTCTAAATAATCTGGCGCTCCATCACCATCTGTGTCAGCAATCGCCGTCCCTGTTCCGCGTTCAATCGAATCCGAAATGCCATCGCCATCCGAATCGGTATCCAAATAGTTCGGGATACCATCGCCATCTGAATCCAAAGGCGCATTGCCGTTCGGTCCTTTCTCAATGCTATCTGGAATGCCATCACCATCCGAATCGGTATCGTATGGATTTGAAGCACCCGTTCCATCGGTATTCGGTGGCGTTAAACCGCCCGAAGCTGCTGTAGGCACACCATTCGAATCCACGGCGCCATCTACCACACCATCTCCATTCACATCCGTACCATTTGCTTCACGCACATCCGAGATGCCGTCATTGTCTGAATCTGGGTCCAAATTGTTTGGAATGCCATCGCCATCCGTATCGCACGTAGCTGCCGCGGGTACGCAAGCTGCATTTTCTACCGTATCTAAAATGCCGTCATTGTCATCATCAAAATCCGTTACATCCGGAACTCCGTCGTTATCGCTGTCGAGTGGACATCCGCTCGCCAAGTTTCCAGCAAGAAGCGGACATTGATCCACCGCATCTAAGACACCGTCGCCGTCAGAATCTAAATCTAAATAGTTTGGAGTACCATCGCCATCCGTATCAACCACGCCTTCTTGTTGGTCTGGCTTCCCATCCCCATCCGAATCCAAATCACGGTAATTCGGGATGCCGTCCCCATCCGTATCGGTTGTTCCTTCCTCGGCATCCGATATGCCATCGTTATCCGAATCCAAATCGCGGTAATCTGGAATACCATCACCGTCCGTATCAACAGGGTGTAACGGATCTGGCCCTTTTTCAACTGAATCTGAAATACCATCATTGTCTGAATCTGTGTCCAAATAATCCGGCGTTCCATCGCCATCAGTATCCAAAGGATGCAGAGGATCGATTCCTTTTTCGATCGAATCTGGAATACCATCGCCATCTGAATCTGGATCCATGTAATTAGGTAGACCGTCACCATCGGTGTCGGTCACTCCCTCAATCGAATCAGGGATGCCATCGCCATCCGAGTCCAAATCTTTGTAATCTGGGATGCCATCGCCGTCCGTATCTCGAGGGGACAATGGATTTGCTCCTTTTTCAACGGAATCAGGAATGCCGTCACCATCGGAATCCGTATCCTTGTAATTCGGGATGCCGTCGCCGTCTGTATCGATTGTTCCTTCTACGGAATCTGGAATACCGTCACCATCAGAATCTAAATCCAAGTAATTCGGAACGCCATCGCCATCTGTATCCGTTGCGCCTTCCGTTGCATCCGGAATACCATCGCCATCAGAATCCGTATCCAAGAAATTTGGTCGGCCATCCGTATCGGTATCCACAATACCTTCCGTTGCATCTGGAATACCATCGCCATCAGAATCTAAATCGCGGTAATTCGGGATGCCGTCGCCATCGGCATCGGCGGATCCTTCGATCGCGTCTGAAATGCCGTCCCCGTCTGAATCTAAGTCTTTATAATCGGGTGTTCCATCACCATCCGTGTCGCGCGTTCCTTCGATGGAATCTGGAATTCCGTCGCCATCGGAGTCAACGTCGTAAGGATTCGAAGCACCTGTTCCATCCGTATTCGGAGGCGTTAAACCGCCATTCGCGGCTACGGGAATTCCTTGCGCATCTACCGCACCGTCTACTTTTCCATCTGCATTTCCATCGATTCCGCCCGCCTCAATCACATCGGAAATGCCATCGTTATCGGAATCTAAATCCAAGTAATTTGGAATACCGTCACCGTCAATATCACAAGGCATGACCGCTGGAACGCAAGCGGCATTTTCTACGCTATCTAAAATTCCGTCGTTATCCGAATCCAAATCCTTGTAATCCGGAATGCCATCGCCATCCGTATCCGGCGCGACACCTGGTCCTTTCTCCACCGCATCTGGAATACCGTCACCGTCAGTATCGAAGGTAATCGTTAAAGCCAAAGTTGCCGAGGCTGTACCGCCCGCACCATCCGAGATGTTATAGGTAATCGCCGGTAAGGTGCCCGCATAATTCAAGGCCGGCACAAAGGTATAAGTACCGTCGGCGTTCATCGTCACGGTTCCTACATTTGGAATCGTAGCCGTTTGACCAGCAGGATACGTCGTACCGTTAATGACAAAGTCAACGACCGATAAGGTACCATTTTCTACATCGGTATCATTCGTCAAGACATTACCTGCCACATTCGCATTCACTTCACCCACCTTCGTGTCATTGACCGCGACCGGTGCATCGTTCACGGAAGTAACTGAAATTGTTAAGCTTCCCGTGGTTGTCGCCTGTCCATCTGAAACCGTGTAAATCACTGGAGGAACATTACCAAAATAATTCGCCACTGGGGTAAATACATAAGCACCTGAACTCGAGATTGTCACAGTTCCCACACCTGGAATGGTAGCCGTTTGACCGGCTGTATAGCTTACACCACCTACCAAGAATTGCGTAATGCTCAAGGTAGTTCCTTCCGGATCGGTGTCATTTGTCAAGACGTTTCCTGTTGCTGGGGTATCTTCCGGCGTGATGACCGTTTCAGAAACAACCACCGGCGCATCGTTCACATTTTGAATCGTAACGGTCAAGGTTCCTGTGCTCACTCCACCTGTTCCATCAGTTACCGTGTAGGTAATCACAGGAACGGGACCACTGTAATTTGCTACACCTGTGAATGAATAAGTGCCGTCTTCATTCATGACAAACGTGCCCACGTTAGGAATCGCTACGATCGAACCATGCGTATAAATGACCCCATTAATCGCGAATTGAGTGACCAACAAGGTGCCATTTTCCACATCGGAATCATTCGTCAAAACATTGCCGGTTCCCGTGGTTCCTTCCGGTACCGTAATCACATCATTCACCACGACTGGAGGGTCATTCACCGGAGTTACCGACATGTTCAAGGTGGCATTGGCAGATGCACCTGAACCATCCACGGCTGTGTAGGTAATCGTAGGAACTGGACCAAAATAATTCGCCAAAGGCGTAAAAGTAAAGGTCCCATTCGCATTGATGACCAAGGTACCTTTGCCTGGAATCGTGGCCGTTTGGCCTGCAGTAAAGGTGCCCACCACACCCGCAATCGTAAATTGCGAAACGCTGATAGGAGTACCATCTGGATCCGAGTCATTCGCCAAAACATTGCCGGTAATAGGGGAATCTTCTGGTCCCGAAACGTTGTCGTCATTCACGGCAATTGGAGTATCATTCACCGCAGAAACCGTGATATTCAAAGCGGGCGTTGATATACCACCTAGCCCATCCGTGATGGTGTAATTCACCGCAGGAACCGTGCCATTATAATTCGCAAATGGGGTAAATGTAAAGGCCCCATTCGCAGCAATTGCAATCGTTCCCACGTTTGGAATCGTCGCGGTAGATCCTGCGGGATAGGTCGTTGAGCCAACCACAAAACTGACGACTGAAATCGCATCGCCATTTGGATCGGAATCATTTGTCAATACGTTGCCGGTTCGTGGCGTATCTTCCGTCGCTGCCACAACATCATTCGTAGCCGTTGGCGGCGTGTTTGTATCAATTACGGTAATGTTCAATAAGCCCGTATCCGTGCCACCGTTTCCATCGCTGACGGTATACGTCAAAGCTGGAACCGTTCCTGAATACGTGGCCAATGGCGTAAACACATAGGTTCCATCGGCATTTACCCGCATGGTTCCCACACTCGAAATTGTAATAGTAGACCCTAAGGTAAATGGCCCCGTTACACCGTTGATGCTATACGAAGCAATCGTCAAGGTATTCGATTCTGGGTCCGTATCATTGCTGACCAAATTCCCAGAAACCACCACATTTTTACCTACTGTCGCTGCATCATCCGTGGCGACTGGCGGCTCAGGCACATCAGTTACCGTCAGGATAAAGGTTCCCGTCGCGGTTCCGCCATTGCCATCAGAAATCGTGTACGTGACCGTTGGGACAGTTCCCACATAAGTGGATAAAGGTGTGAAGGTATAGGTTCCATCGGCATTAATGACCAAGGTTCCTACGCCCGGAATATTCGCCGTAGTTCCCGCTGAATAGGTCACTCCGCCGATGCTGAATTGCGTAAGTGTCAAGGTATTTCCGTCCACATCCGTATCTGCCACAGTCAAAATATCACCTGTTTTCACAGAACCTTGCGGCGTTGTTTCTGTGTCATTCGATGCAACAGGCGCGTCATTCACAGCCGTAATATTGATCGCTAAATTCGCCGTAGCCGTTCCGCCATTGCCGTCGGAAATGGTATACGTAACTGCCGAGAAGGCTCCGTTGTAATTCGCCGCCGGGGTGAAAGTAAAGCTTCCATCCGCATTCATTTGCAAGGAACCTACGCCAGAAATATTGGCTGTTTGGCCAGCGGTATAGGTTTGACCTCCCACGGTAAATTGGGTTAAGGTCAAGGTATTTCCATCCACATCGGAATCGTTGGTTTTGACATTACCTGTCAACGCCGTGTCTTCCGGCGTGGTGGCTTGGTCATTAACCGCCACGGGCACATCATTCACCGCAGAAACCGTAATGCTGAGTTGGCCCGTCGCCGTAGCCCCTGCACTATCCGTCACTAAATAGGAAATTGAAGGAACCGTTCCGTTGTAATTTGCTAAAGGCGTAAAGGTGTAAGTACCATCCGCATTCACGACCAACGTACCCACGTTCGGGATGGTTGCGGTCGTTCCAGCAGGATAGGTTTGGCCGCCAACGGTGAATTGGGTAACAGATAAAACATCACCTTCCGCATCGGTGTCGTTACTTAAAACGTTGCCCGTCGCAACACCATCTTCTACAATCGAATTGGCATCTGCCATCGCAACGGGTGCCGTATCGGTCGGTTGCACGTAGACTGTCAAAGTTGACGTTGCAGTAGCCGTTCCGTCACTCACCGTATAGGTCAATGCCGGAGTCGTACCTACATAAGTATTCAGTGGCGTAAAGGTATAATTACCGTTAGCCGAAACAACATAAGTTCCCACACCCGCCAAGGTATAGGTTCCCCCATTTGTTGGATCCACCAGTGTGGTTACGCCATTAACCACAAATTGTATAATGGTTAAAGCATTGTTGTCGGAGTCGGTATCATTGCTCAATAAAGCACCTATCGCTGGAGTATTTTGATTGATCGTTTTCTCGTCGCGGGCTGCCGCAGGAGGATCATTGACATCCGTCACCGTGATGACAAAATTGCCCGTATCCGTTCCACCGTTTCCATCCGAAATGGTATATTCCACGGTAGGAACCGTTCCCACATAAGCCGGAACCGGTGTGAAGGTATAGGTTCCATCCGCATTGATTTGCAAGGTTCCTACGCCTGGTATATTGGCCGTAGAACCTGCCGCATAGGTCAAGCCGTTGATTTTAAACTGGGTTAATGTCAAGGTATTTCCATCAACATCCGTATCTGTTACGGTCACAATATCCCCCGTTTTCACGGTTCCTTGTGGCGTGTTTGCTACATCATCGGACGCAACTGGAGCGTCATTGACCGGTGTAATATTGACGGTCAAATCACCCGTATCCGTTGCTCCATTTCCGTCGCTAAGCGTATAAGTTACCGTAGGAACAGCTCCCGAATAATTTGCATTTGGGGTAAAAGTAAACGTCCCATTGGCGTTCATAACGAATGTCCCTACGCCTACCAAGGTGGCTGTTTGGCCGGCAGTATAGGTCGTTCCGTTAATCACAAATTGCGTGACGCTAAGCGTATTGCCCTCCACATCCGAGTCGTTCGTCAAGACATTTCCAGACACCGGACTGTCTTCCGTCGCCGTCGCCACATCATCTGTTGCAACCGGTGCATCATTCACAGGAGTGATGCTGAGCGTCAAGGTTCCGCTGGCCGTTCCGCCATTTCCATCGCTAATCGCATAGGTAATCACGGGAACGGATCCTGCATAATTCGCCAAAGGCGTGAAGGTATAGGTTCCGTTCGCATTCACAACGATTGTCCCTACGCCAGTAATTGTTTCCATTGTGCCGGCAGGATAGGTCCGACCGTTCATCGTAAACGACGTGACGGTCAAGGTATTTCCTTCGGCGTCGGTATCGTTCGACAAGACATTGCCGGTTGCTGGGGTATCTTCAGTCGTGATTTTCGTATCTGCTACCGCCACTGGGTTCGCATTAACTAAGGCCGTTACAGCAACTTTCAACGCTGCCGTTGAGGTCGTTGTTCCGTCACTCACCGTATAGGTAATGACTGGCGCCGCACCCGTAAAAGTTGAGGTCGGCGTGAAGGTATACGTTCCGTTGGCATTCACCACAACCGTCCCCACATTGGCAATTGTAGCCGTCGTTCCGGCTGGGTAATCCACGCCCGCAATGGTGATTTTGGTGATGCTTAAGGTATTATTTTCCGGGTCTGAATCGTTGGTCAACACGTTGCCTGAAACCGGAGTATTTTGTAAGGTCGTTGTGATGTCATCAGCTGCCAAAGGCGCATCGTTAACGTCCACCACATTGATGGTCAAGGTTCCATTCACCGACGAACCATTGCCGTCGCTGACGGTATATCCGATCACAGGAACCGCACCTGAATAGGTGGCGATTGGGGTGAAGGTGAAGGTTCCATTCGCCGCAACGGTGATTGTTCCTTTGCCAGGAATTGAAACCACATCGCCTACGTTATGTGCCACACCGTTCACGGTGAATTGGGTAATAGTCAAAGTATTTCCATCGGCATCGGTGTCATTGGTCAATACTGAACCCGTTGCTACGGTGCCTTGATTCGTCGATACCGTTTCATTTACCACGACCACCGGATCATTCACCGCGGTAATGGAGATGCTCAAATCTCCCGTGTCCGAACCGCCGTTGGCATCTGTCGCCAAATAAGAAATCACCGGAACCGCGCCATTATAATTGGCCGCCGGGGTAAAAGTATAGGTTCCATTCGCACGAAGAGTAAAGGTTCCTACGTTTGGAATGCTTGCTGTTTGACCGGCCGTATAAGTTGTACCATTAATCGTAAAACTTGTGACCGTAATGGCAGATCCGCCGGAGCCAGTATCGTTTGTCAAGACAGAACCATTCAGCGGTGTATCTTCGATCGCCGTGGCAACATCATCTGTCACGGTAGGCGTATTCGTCATGATCAAACGCGCGGCGGAAGAAGTTAAGTTTCCGCAGATGTAGTCCGACTGTGCGATGTTCAAGCGGTAGCGGTATTCCTTCATCGCAATGGTCGCGGTGCTGATGGTTAAGCTAGCCGTTGTCGCGCCGGAATAGGTTGCGTTGTTTGTGATGTTCGTCCAGGTACCTCCCCCGTTTGTACTGACTTGCCATTGGTAAGTTGTCGTTCCCGAACCTGGGGTTACGGTTGCAGCATAGGTAATGTTGGTGGCATTGGGCAATGTGTTGACATCCACGGGCTGAGCGGTAATAACCGAGGCGCGGCCAACGGTCAGGGTATTCGCGCTCGTCGCGGTATAGCTTGCCGTGGTTACTTTACCGCTTGCGTCTACCGTAGGTGGCGTACCCGTTCCGTAATACGAATTGCCGTCGGTGCCTTGCGCCGTCGCGTTATTGTATGCCTCGTTGGCATCGGAACATCCATCGCCGTCGGAGTCGAGGTCGAGGCTATTAGGGATGCCGTCACCGTCGGTGTCTAATTTCGTATTTAAAGAAGCAGGGGCATTGGTACAAACGAAACCCGATCCTGCTTCAATTACCATTAACGACAAATCCGTGCTAAGACTATTTATATGGGCAATAGCAATCGTATGAGTTGTTGAAGTCGCTACAAAAGACAAATTAACCGTTTGTTGTGTAGCTTGAAGCAGCTGATTGGGAGCTTGCGACACTTGGACTCCATCTTTTAGCAACACAAAACTTGCCGATGTTGGTGTTGTTTCGTAATTGACAGCTGCAACTATTCCTGGACTATGCGTAAATGCCCCTCTAAATGAAATGTGGTATGTTGTTCCTATGGTTAAACAGTTCAATGTTTGTTGAAATGATTCACCAAATGGCGCCCAGCTTCCTAGGGTTCCTCCCCCTCCTTTACTCATTCCATAAATAAAATACGTACTTGCGGTAGAATTAGGAAACAACGTTCTAGATGGTGTTGCTTGACCATAACTAATTTGCCAATTACCTTGATTTATATCTACAGATCCACCATTTGGAAAATTTGACCAACCAGATGGTGGTACTCCAATGCCTGAGACAGTCGAACTCAAAGAAGGATTTTGAATACAAGAAGGAGACAACATACAAGCCACAGGTCCATATTCAGCTGTATCTAAAAGCCCATCATTATCGTCATCCAAATCATCAATATCAGGCACACCGTCAAAGTCGGTATCTGTACATGCTTTGATACTCGCATCAGTTGCACGGGAATACAAGTAGGTTCCTGTATATACACCGCTTTCGGCGGCGGTTTCGATGGAATTGGCGAAACCGTTTGCGCCATAAGGAGATGCGACGGTCGACTGTGTTAATGCTGTAACAGTTTTGGCTTCGACGGCATCGAAGCAACCATCGCCATCGGAGTCAAGGTCAAGGCGATTGACTACGCCATCGCCATCTGAATCTTGGTCAACACATTTGGCAACAACGGAAATTTCATCTAAGTAAAAGTCGTTTCCTGAACCAGTGAATGTTAAATTGGCAATCGCCAAATCCAAACTCGTACTTCCTCCACTATTCCATAAATAGGTATACTTAACCCATGAAGTTGTAATTGTTACAGCATTATGTAGCTTGACTCCGTTAATCCATGTTTCTACTCGAGGAAACGATACACCATTCTGATCTTTCATGTAGTAACTCACTTCGTAAGTACTATATGGTTTTACAGTAATTGGTGTTTTGGTACCCCAAATAATATCGCCGGCAGCATAAGTACCAGCACCTGTATTGTCAAATAATGCTTTGTTTGTTCCATTGGCTCCTGGTGTCACTAATTGACCATTCATTGAAACCCCTGGCTGATAAAGTGGAGAAGAATCATAAGGATTGACAACTGAAGTTTCAAAATTCTCTAAAAACATTTGAGCAGCAGATGTATTACATTCATTTGTATCTAAGACACCATCATTATCATCATCTATATCATCCACATCTCGAACTCCATCATTATCTGTATCGGTACAGGCATTTACAGATGTGGTTACTGCATAGTTTGCATACGTTGAAACATAATTAATTTCACCTGCTGTCGAACTTTCATAAGCGTCTAATAGACCATTCCCGTTCGTGTCAGTCCCTGTTGGGAAAACAGATGTACTCGTGGCTGTATTAGAACTCGAGGCTTCAATCGCATCTGAACATCCATCGCCATCGGAGTCTAAATCCAAATGATTGGGGATATTATCTGCATCATTTGAAACGGTACACGCACTTGCTTTTGGATAGGCACTGGAAATGGATGAAGTATTCAGCATGATATTGCTTACGCCGCCATAACCAGAGGTACCCGCCACGCCAACTAATCGGAAATATTTGAATCGGGTAGACGGCGCAAGGCTATTCGTGATCGTAAAACTACCCGTTGTCGCCGTCGAATAGGTGGCTGCAGATAGGTCGGTCCAATTGGTATTGTCTCCAGAACCTTGTAGTTTGAATGTACTTGTAGTGGCGGAGGAAAGTGGCCAACTAGCCAAATCGAAAGTGATGCCAGAAATGCTTTCAAAAGTTGGCGCCGTCATGCGGAAAATCTCTTTACCTACCCAGTTTTGGCCAGTCGCAAAACCGGAAGTTGTCACAGTTCCAGTAGGCGTATCAATCGCATTTGCAAGTGCATAAGTCGAATAAGGGAGCAATTCAGAGCTAATGGCAGATACGACTTTAAGTTCATTCAAGCTGAAGAAACATGAAAATGATTCAATCGCATCTAAGACACCATCATTATCATCATCTATATCTGTTACATCTAAGACACCATCGCCATCGGTATCACGGCAGCTTTTGATCGCATTCGAAATCGCATAATCATAGGTATACAATCCGTTGAAAATTCCGCTTTCTGCGCTTGTTTTTTCCACAGCATTGTAGAAACCATTTGTACCAAAATCGGCATTCGCTCCGGTGAATTGAAAGTTCGACGATGTGTTTGTCGAAGACCCCGACTCAAAAGCATCACTACAGCCATCGCCGTCGGAATCCAGATCCAAGCGATTCACTATGCCATCACCATCGGTATCAAAATCTTGACAGGTAATTAAAGCTGGATTTGTAGCATCGGAAATAGAGACATTTGTAAATGTAGCTGGAGTACTCAAGGCTGATAATACCAAGCGATAGGCTGCATTTGTCCCTTGAAATCCTGCTTGTTGAACACCATTAATTTTAACCGTGACATAGCCCGTCGAGGAAATATCAAGGCGGTACTCATCATTTGCCGCCGCTGTATTTGTATAGGTCCATGCATTGGGAAATAATCCATAATCGGTCGCTTGATTCGGATAAAATTTATACCCCCCATCACTCCAGTTGGCCGGTGTTTGTGTTTCATTCACAGAAATCAAACCAAACATGGCAACACCGCTAGTCGGGCTTTGCCGTTTAAACACAAGTGAAATAGGCAAAGTAAGCGTTTCATTCGAATAAGAAGATATCCATGTTCCGGAGGTAGCTGATGAGATACTATTACTCGTCTTGGCAGAAACCGCTGTTCCATTAAAGGTGAATTTTGTCAGATCAATTCCTGTGGAAGTACATGTACCTTGTTCAATCAAATCCAATACTCCGTCATTATCATCATCTAAATCAAATACATCACGGGCACCATCGGAATCGAAATCAGAGCACGCATTGATCGAATTTCTTACTGCGTAGTTTGAATAATAATTGCGGTAATTCACGACTCCAGGAGTCGCGCTTTCATACACATCCAATAACCCATTTACCACGGTATCTGAACCCGTTGGATATGTGGACGTACTTGTTGCAGTAGTCGAACTACCCGATTCAATCGCATCGGAACAACCATCTCCGTCCGAGTCTAAATCGAATTGATTTAAAATACCATCGTTATCGGTGTCGGTCGTACACGTGGGTTTTGGATTCGCACTTGGTGAGACCGATGTTGCCAGATTGAAACGAGCTTCTTTTACCCCGCCATAATTTGATGTCCCCGCAACACCAAGGATTCGGAAGTATTTAAACTTGGTATTAGTGGCTAATGTATTGGAAATGGTAAATGTACCGGTCGTACCCGTTGAATAGGTCGGTGTAGATAAATCGGTCCAGTTAACATTATCGCCTGAACCTTGTAACTTGAATGTATTCCCTACAACACTAGATAATGCCCAATTGACCAAATCAAAATTCATGCCTGAAATAGCGATGTAATTATTCGCCGTGAACTTGAAAATTTCTTTATTAACCCAGTTTTGAGATACATCAAAAGCAGATTGCGTCGTACTTACATTATCGATTGAACTGGTAATTAAGTTGGTCGAATAAAGTACTAATTCTGTGCTCACTGCGGTAGGAATGCTCATCTCCTCCGAAGAATAAAAACAGCTAGGCGCTTCGATCGCATCTAACACACCATCATTATCATTATCCAAATCATTCCAATCCGGCGTGCCATCTCCATCCGCATCTGTACAAAAATTAATGGCATTATTTGTCGCAAAGAAATAGGTATACACACCATTATAATAGCCACTTTCTGCATTCATTTTTTCCAGGCCATCCTTGAATCCGTTTGCCCCAAAATCTGTTCCTGTAAAACTAAAATTGGTCGTTCGGTCTGTTGTCGTACTGGCTTCCAAAGCATCCGAACATCCATCTCCATCTGAGTCTAAGTCGAGGTGATTCGGCAATGCGTCACCATCTGCTGTTCCCGTTGTACAGGTAGGTTTGGTATATAGACTACTGATAACGCTGGTGGATAATACAAACTTAATATCGGACACACCGCCATAATATGTTGTTCCAGCCACCCCGATGACGCGGAAATAATTGTATTTCGTCGCTGTTGATAAGGTATTGTTTATAACGAAACTTCCGGTCGTACCGGTAGAAGCAACTGCAGTGGATAAATCAGTCCATGTTGCATTGTCGTTCGAGGCTTGTAGTTTAAATGTATTTCCAGCCGCACTAGAAAGGGCCCAAGTAGACAAATCCAAGTTTAAGCCCGAAATCAAAATCGGTTTCAATGCCGTTAGCTTAAAAATTTCTTTGTTGACCCACGAGACAGATGGTGCAAAAGCTGAAAGCGTAGATGAACTTCCGTCAGTCGAATTTCCAATCACATAAGATGAATATTGCGCCAATTCGGTACTAACTGCCATCGGTTGGGCTAATTCTGCTAGTGAGAAGAAACATGCGGGCGATTCGACGGCATCTAGAATTCCATCATTATCATCGTCGATATCCACTAAGTCTCCAATGCCATCAGCATCAGTATCTGCACAGGCATTTAGGCCTTTGTAAAAGGCATTGTCATAATTATACGTTCCTGTATAAATCCCAGATTCCGTTGCTGTCTCTAAGGCATCAGCAAATCCATTATCGCCATAAGTGCCATTCGCTATGGCGTTACTTACCCCTGATGTGGAAACAACAGTAGTTGTCGAACCGGAAGCCAAGTTTTGAATGGTGCCGGCCAACAAAGTTCCGGGAATGGATGTTTCTTTCGCATCCGGACATCCGTCGCCATCAGCGTCGAGGTCTAAATGATTTGCAATATTGTCACCATCTACATCACTGACGCAAGCAGATTTCGGATTTTGACTTGCTAACGTAGCTGCCGTCAAATTGAACGTCGCATTCGCTACTCCCCCATAGTTACTTGTTCCCGCAACTCCATACAGTCGGTAATATTTATATTTCTTGCCCGGCTGTAAATCGTTATTCAGCACGAGTGTCGCTGGAGGCGTGTAGGTCAAAGAAGAAACTGGAGCCGAATTTAAATTGTCCCAAATCACATTATCGGACGATCCCTGGAAGCGGAAAGTTGAGGATGCATCCGTAGAAATGGCCCTAAAGTCTAAATCTAGTTTAAGACTTGTAATCGCGATTTGACCATTAGCCGTGTATTTTAAAATCTCTTTATCAGCCAGATACTGTCCCGACGTAAATGCCGAATACGTCGTGCTTGACGCATCGATGCTATTTGATAAGGCATAGGTGGCTGTTGCGTTGTACAAAGTTAATTCCGAACTAACCGCGGTTGGCTTGGCTAATTCCAACAAGGTATAAAAGCAAGATGGCGATTCGATATCATCTAGAATACCATCATTATCATCGTCGATATCAGTTACATCTGGAATACCATCGGTGTCCGTATCCAAACAAGCTTTTACGCTTGCTGTGATGGCAAAATCGTAGGGATAATAGCCGTTGTAGATGCCATTGTCCGCTGTCGTTTCTTTGGAATCTACAAAGCCATTCGTACCAAAACCTGATGTAAATTTATAATTAACGCCTGTGTTCGTGGTCGTTTTAGCCTCATAGGCATCACTACAGCCATCATTATCTGAGTCTAAATCTAATCTGTTTTCAACGCCATCCCCATCCGTATCGCAGAATCCTGTGCCGTTAAAGGTGTTAAATTCGGCATTTAAATATGTGGGGTTAAAGCTTGGATTTTGGCCAAATACTACTGTATTGCTCCCGTTTAGGTTGATCGGAACTTGTTGATATTCAGCACTCACGAGCACCATTTCTTGGTAATTTCCGGTACCGTTAACCCCGTCCAAACCGAAAATTTTCACCTGGCCATTTTTGGAAATGCGCACACGCATCAAAGGTCTTTGTGCCCCAGCTGGATATGTCCAGACAGAACCTGTTGGCTGTTGTAGCGCGCGTCCACTTGGCAAAACGACATCCGTAAAATTCGGATAAACGGTTGTTGAACCCATAGGTGCAAAGTTCAATTCCGTTACCGTTGTGATATTGGTATTATTAACTTTTAAATTAAAATTATTGTCGAGCGTCCAAATATCTACATACAATTCTTCAGGCCAGTTACTTATGGTTTGGGTAAGTGTGGCTGTACCTCCTGAATTTAAATCAAAACGGGAAAGTAAAGGTTTAGCACCGGGCGCTGGGCATTCCACGCTGTCAAGAATTCCGTCGTTATCATCATCCAAATCCAAAAGATCAGGAACTGAATCGCCATCCGAATCTGTACAAGCATTGATGCTACTATCGATCGCATTGCCGTAGACATAGGTTCCGGTGTATGTCCCATTGTCGGCCGAAGTTTCTAATGCGTCTGCAAATCCATTCGTACCATAAGGTCCATTCGCTAAGGCATTGCTTAAACTTCCTGAAGTATTCAGCGTTCCGGAGACACGGGTTTCCTTCGCATCCGAACAGCCATCGCCATCGGAATCAAGGTCAACATGATTCAGTTTTCCATCGCCATCGGTGTCATTGCTACAATCTACTTTAGGGTGCTCGCCGGGTTGGTATCCACTGGCCACATCGAAATAAACTTCGTTGGCATATCCATTCGCGTTCACGCCGCCGCCACTCGACCAGAAAATATCGTAGTATAAATACTTGTTGGCATTCTGCGAAACCGTAAAAATATTTCCGCTCGTCGCGTATTGCGTCGTGGCTGGATATGGGAAAATGGTCGAAGTTTCTGTGGCATTATTGGCATCGACGGTCGCGTCATAGGTCACTTCAGGACTTAAATTCGTCCATGTCGTCCCATCATTAGAACCCCGAATGATAAGTTTAGTTCCGGCGTTAAATTGCGAAGCGGTTCCCGTATAACTCAAGGTTACTTTGGCTAATTTAACAGGTACTCCCATTGCAAATTTGTAGACTTGTTGGCCCGTCCCCACTGCCGTCGTTGCCACAAAGCGGACGTCATAACTCACTCCGGAATTCTTTCCATCTACCAATTTTGGGGTTTGATTTTGTGGGCTCGTCATGGCTAAACCCGAGGTCACCGTAATTTCCGGTCTATTGCCAAAGTGCCAATCGTTTTCTGTGTAGAAACAATCCGGAGATTCCACGTTGTCTAAGATTCCATCGTTGTCGTCATCGATATCGACGTTGTTCGGAATCGTATCGCCATCCGTATCTGCACAAGCGGCTAGATTGGAACTTAGGGCATAGGGTGTATAAATCGAAGTATAATTAATCGTTCCAGCTGTGCCACCTTCATAGACGTTTAATAAACCATTCGAATTCGTGTCAGATCCCGTTGGAAAAACACTTGTACTTGTGGCCGATACAGAACTTTTGGACTCGATGGCATCGCTACAACCGTCTCCGTCTGAGTCTAGGTCTAGTCGATTTAATTTCCCATCATTGTCTGTATCTTGGTCGTTGCAGCCGGCAAAAAGTCCGACCCAAGAATTATTCGCTCCTGCGGTTTTATAAACTTCGATTCGCTTGGCAACTTGGGGAATTCCCAGGAGCGCATTGGAAAGTGTGGACGTAGATCCATCATATGCGGTAGACCCCGCTGCGGTCAACATCATCGATGCACCAGCTGGATAAGTAACATTCACATAAGAGCCTTTTTCAATGAGGTTATTAGCATTTAACTGAATCAGGTTATTTTGATAATCATAAACCTTTAAAGTCACGGATTCTGATTGGTCTAGATCTGCTACCAAAAACTTCAATAACATGTATGAATTGTCTAAGGTAATTGACGTTGAACTTGTAGCAGCGAGTTGGACTACATCAATACTCGTATCGTACACGCGTGTGGAAACTTTGGATAAAGTTCCAGCGAGAGTTTTAAAAGTTGCTTGGTTGTTTTCATAGGTTGCCACAGCACCTGCAGCTGTAGGTGCAACTGCATTTAATGGGGAAACGCAGCTTAATTCAGCATCGTCCAAAACCCCATCATTGTCATCGTCTAGGTCGAGGTTATCTGCAATTCCATCCGAATCAGTATCGGCACAAACAGCTAAACTTTGGTTTACAGCAAAGGGCAAATACGTTGCATTGTAAGCAAGCACACCACTTTCTGGGGTTGTTTCAACGCCATCTGCCAAACCGTTTGCACCATAGCCGCCAGCAGCTATCGCGTTTGCGACTGAAGCCGTTGAGGTAACTGCACCATTAGTGCCATTACGGACATTCCCTGAGTTTAGGGTTCCAGTCACCCCGGCTTCTTTGGCATCGGGGCAATTATCGCCATCGGAATCTAAATCGAGCAGATTGGGAATACCATCATTATCTGTGTCTTGGTAACTTAGGCAAGAGCCGTAAATAGCTAAACCTCCTGTACCAGACGTCGCAGATCCGCCAATAATTTTAAAGCTAACCTCTGAAATTCCTATGGTTTCAACTCCAGGAATATTAAGTAAATGAACAATTCCCCAGGATTGTGCCGTTTGTCCACCTTGGGCTGTTGGTTTAAAATAAGGAACGCCAGGATTGAAAGGAGAACCGGTGAATTTTGAAAAATTTCCGGTAAAGTTACTTCCCGAATTTGGCTGAGGCGTCCAAATTGAATTGGTTGGGGCATAGCTAGTTAATAATTCAAAGTCTAGGTTATTAAAAATGGTGCCGTTGCTAAGTTTAACGGAAAAATCCCCAACTCGATCATCTTGATAAATAGACGCAAATTCAAAAGCTAGGTCGCTCACAGGTTGGTCAAATATCACTTTGAACCCCGCTTCCGCCTCCGTATATGAATTTTTCATCCAAGCAGGAAATGCAGCATTATAGCCGGCTGCGCCAGTCGTAGTTCCATCAATATTTTTGAACGTGTAGGTAGGCATGGCCGCACAAGTCGCTCCTTCCGTTAGGTCGAGAACACCGTCATTATCATCATCTAAATCAATTACGTCCACCACCGTATCACCATCAGAATCAAGGCAACGCGACGTTTGAGCATATACAGCGTAGGCATAATTGTAAATAGATGCATAGGTCCCACTTCCCGCACTTGTTTCAAGTCCGTCTGCAAAACCATTGGATCCATAAGGTGCAGGAATGGTCGTGGCTGTATATTTGGCTCCGTTGCTAACGCCTGAAGTTGCAAGCATCGTAGTCCCCGCCTCCACAGCATCTGGACAGCCATCGCCATCGGAGTCAGTATCTAGTCGGTTGGGTATTCCGTCCGAATCTGTATCAATGTCCGCATTCCCACAAATAGCCCGGAATTCACCTAAGAACATGTTGTAAGCAATGTGGACGGTAATGCCTTCGGTTGATACTTGTCCAACACTATTGCCATTAATGTCATACCAGCCGCTTAATATATTCAAGCGGATTTTAGTCACATTAAAGAGTGCCTTTGGAAAATAGAATGTTTGCGCACCAGGCAATGCTCCGCTACTATTGGGCTGAGCAGTCGTGAATACCTGAGAAGTAAATGTACGCCCTCCGTCATAGGTCACTTCGACAGTAAAGTCTTTCGGTGGACCGTCGCCGCCGCCGTAGTTATAGGCATCCGGAGCCCAAAGTGCAACTCCACCCACATTTGATCCGGCAGGCATCACATATTCGATGAAACCGGAAGTTTCCGGATCTTTCAAAAGCCAGGCATCACTCAAGGTTGCGGGGGCAGTTGCTAATGCCGAAAGGCCAGATCCTGTGAATCCCGAACTATTAATTGTCATAACAGCCGTATTTCCACCATAGACTGGACTCGAAGTAGCAGAAGTAGGCGTTAGCGTAATGGGCGTATTACAAGACGTTTGCTCGATTGTATCCAAGACACCATCATTATCGTCATCCAAATCCACAGCATCCGCAATGGAATCGCCATCGGAATCCAATCCTGTGCAAATATTGATTCCACTCACCAATGCATAGGAACGATAGGTAGAGGTATAGCTCAAAACTCCACTCTCCGTAGTCGTTTCGACGGCATCATTCAGTCCATTGGCACCATAACTTCCTGTTGTTCCAGCGATCGCATTCGCGATAGTTGTTGTAGAGGTAACCGCTCCGCCTGATCCGTTTTTAACGGAACCCGACGACAGATTTCCGGTGACGCCCGACTCTTTGGCATCTGGACAACCGTCGCCATCCGAATCTAAATCGAATTGATTGATGATTCCGTCATTATCTGTATCACATACTTCGTAAAGCGCATCGGCCGAAACCGACACACTCGCATTTTGCATAGGAGATGGCGCTCCAGTATTTTGGAACTGCAAATCTTGACTCGTGGCTCCAGCTGTAAAGGTTACATAGCGAGTATCCCAACCGCAACCTGTGACAGGGGTGTATTGGTCAACAACCGTTCCTCCTACCTTTACAGTCACTTGACCTAAAGTCGTTGAACCAAAACGGGCATAATACACTTTTAAAATGTAGGTTCTACCTACAACAAGATTGGATAGATTCGTTTTAAATGCTTCTTGTGTATTGGAGTAAAAGTTCACCCAGGACTGATGGCCATTGGGAGGCGTGGGGACAGTTCCGGTACAGCTACCTACGACCCATCCGCCATAAATGGAATATGCAGTCGTCGCGATATCAGGAGAAGATTGAGCAATGGTCCAGCCAGTAGGTACTGTTTGTTCAGTTACTGCCGCAATGCTATTGGTAGCTGGTAATATAATCGAAGATTGACAATATTCATCCGAATCCGGTATTCCATCATTATCATCATCTAAATCGACAGAATTTATAATCCCGTCGCCATCAAAATCGGCGGTTGGCGCGGTATTCTGACCGTAGGCAGATGGACTAATATTAAAAATTAGAACAAGGAAAAACACAACTTGCGCAAGCGCAAATCGAAACGTTTTAGGGTGAACGTTAAGCATACTTTAAGGTATCAAAGAGTAAGTCTTTAGGGTGCCCCAGCTTCTGCAAATAGAAACTAAGGCAAACAAAGAAATAAAATTGACCCTTGGAGATGTGTCAAGAAATTTGACGGAAACAAAAATTGGACTAATTAATTAACCTTGTTTGGAGGTAAAATACTCCTTTGGCGTACATCCTTTGGCCTTTCGAAAAGCCGTGTAAAAACTTTGTCGGGAACCAAAGCCAGACGCTTCCGCAATCGCCTCAATGGATGTTTTTTGAAGCAGCTGGGGATCCGAAAGCATCTCTTCAATGTAGCGGATTCGATAATTATTTAAGTAATCGCGGAACGACATGTTGTATTTCCATTTAATGGCCTGCCCAATCATGCGATGGGGATATCCCGTCAATGAACCCAATAATTCTGCAGACAGTTGACTATTTAAAAAGACCTGTTCTGTCGAGAAACATTGCTCTACTTTGGTCGCAATTTCCTGCAGCCGTTCTTCATCGCGCGGCATCACAACCTCTTCCGAAGCATTATCTTCTTTCAGGTGCTTTGATAATATTTGTACATCCAGAAATTTAGGATTTGCGACTAAAAAAGCAATATGAAAGACAAATTCTGCGATCAGCAGATAGTCCGTATTGATGAAGGTTACCTTGCCATCTGTCGCTAAAATAAAGGTATATAATATGTAAACAACCGTAAATAAGCGGGAGAATAAAATGCCACCTACCCAATATATAAATACTTTTTGGGAGAAAAATGGACCATATTGCTGATTCAGTCGGAAGCGAATATAGAAGAAACACATCGCAAGGAACGACAAGATATACAGTACAAATTTGGTATAAACATGCCAAATAGGATCAAACCACATAAATTCAGGGCTGAAAGCAAAATAATCTCCTTGCTGCAACATCCAGTGAATCTCCTGAATTTTTACTTCCCGCGAACTGAAAAAGAATTTAGCATTTTCGATGAACTGCAGAAGCAATGGGAGAAAAAGCAGGTAAAAAGCCTTGTGAAATTTATCCCGGGGATGAAACAAATACCATAGGAATAAAAAATTCAATGGAGGTAGAGCATAAAACAAAGGAGCAATCGTCCGAAAAAAATGCGGGTAGTTTAAAATATTTTCTTTCAAGATTGCATAGGACGCAATGAACATGTAACCAAGCGTCAAAAAAGTCAGCGCGAGAATTTTAGAAACGACCAACTTACTTGGCCGGATTAAATAATTCAACCCAAACAGAAAACAGAGGGAACTTAATAAGGAGAAAAAATAAACCGACCCAATGTTTGACATAATTTTAGAACTTGTATAAATGTGTCACAAATAAGCAAAAGGTAGGCTAGTAGGTGTGTCAATAATTTTTTCATAGACAAAAACTTGACAAATTCTATTTCTCGAGCTGAGCGCTAAAATAACGCGCTGAAGTGAGCTGATACAGGCGATTGGTGGCATTGTTCAAACTTTGGCGTGAACCAAAACCCGAATACTCCGCCAGAAGCTCTTGCGAATAATTCCGCCATGTCTCATCTACTTTCTGATTTTCCACGATGTAAGCGATGCGCCAAGAATTCACAAAATCAGGAAAACTCAAATTATACATATAAACCGTCGCACGTGAAAGCGCGCGCGGGGATACGCTCAAGGCTGAAGCAACCATCTCTTGGGATAAATCTGGATTTAAGAAGATCCGCTCTTTAGAAAAATGATGCTCGAGGCGTTCGGCGATTTGTTGGTATTTGGCCAACTTCACTTCATCCTCACCCGGTTCGGCTTGTCGGGCGGGTTCATTCAAGCGCAACACTAAGCTATTGAGGGAAACACCGTCCAACAAAGATGGAAAAACAAAAAGGAATGCTACATTCAACATCGCATCCATATTCATCAACAAATCGGAATACGAAAAATTCAAATTATTGAAACTGATACCTCCGGTAACATAACTTAATGTAAAATACAAGGAAACTAAACGAATCGACATGCTGGCAGCAAGCCAATTGAGTAACAAGCGATTCTTTTGATAAACAAGTCTACCCGCTTTCCAAATAAATTGGATCAACATCCCTGCCGTCAAAAAACTATAAGCTACAGTGGAAATGACTTTTAACAAAACTAGTGTCCGAGGTGAAAAATAAGAGACGTCGCTCGGGTAATTAATCAATGATTTGTACTGCATGATTAACTCAGCCTCGTGAATTTTTGCTTCAACCGGTCCCAAATAAAAAGGGATCAATTCAATAAAATGTAATAGAAACGGCAAAAAGTGGAGCCATTGCCAGCGCTTGAACGAACGCTGAGGGTAAAGCATGAAAAAGAAAAACAAGAAGCCGATGGGAGGTGTCAAAAAATGAATCGGCGAAATCACTTTTATCACATGCGGATATAGCATTAACCGACCGTTTACCGTAAAGTATGATATGAAAGTACGAATTGCGAAAAACAAAAAATAAAGCCCTAAAAACTTAGTCGCCAATATACCTTTCCGACGCAACAGATGCAGTCCAAAAACCCCATACAGGGTGGATAGAACAAAATAATAGAAGAGTTCTACGAGGGTTATCAAAGGAGTATTTTTAGATCAATTTGTTGCCAAAGGTAATCTTATGTCCCGAATAACAAAAAACCCAAGCGAAAATATCGCCTGGGTTTTGCTACTCCGTGTTCTAAATTATAGTCTTTGGGGCACTAAACCTCCCGCTGAAATTCTACACAATCGAAAAAAAGCTCATCACTCGCATGAAAACGCTCCCAGCGTAATTCAAATAAAGAATATTCCTCCGGCGTAAGTTGGGCTTGCACCAACACTTCTTTGCCATCCTGCCGACAAAATCGAATACTCAAAACGCTTTGCTGAACATCGTATTTTTTGTACACCTCAACCAATTGGGATGCCATCAAAAAACTAACACGATACTGTTCACGAATTCGATAACATTTCATGCCGACTTGAATTAGCGAAACAAATAAACAAGGTCAAAAGGACTTACAATGTCAAAAAAATCGTGTCCGACAATTTTTGGACAAGAAAGTTTTCGGGTATCTCAGTAGATAATCGGATATTTGTTGACGCTTTTATTAATCCTAATGCGCTATACCCTTTTTTTCTTTTTACTCTTACTAAGTGCCTGTTTACAAGCACAATACAAAATTAATTTACAAATCAATGCCCCAAAAGATAGCATCGCCTACCTGCGAGGTGTGGTCTTTGACGATAAAAACTACTTCCCCAAGGATACCATACGAATTAAAAAGAATGTTGTTATACTTCAATCGAAAAAACCAATTGTAGGCGGGATGTATTATGTCCAATTAGACAAAAGCAAGCAACGTTTTTACTTCATTTTGGAGAATAATGATAACCTAAGTTTGGAGATTCGTGGCGGCGAAATACATAGCAATAATCCACGCAATCAGGTCTATTTTCAATACCAAAAACTAGCGAAATCCTTTGAAGTGATCGATTCATTATACGATGCGGAAGTTGGCCGTGGCCGGAAGTTTAGCTATTCGGACAAAGCCGCATTCTTTAAGGTCAAAACGGCGGCTTTAGCTGCCTTCCGTAAGAAAGCGCTGCCAAAATTAAATCCCTCAGAAGTATTACATATCTATTTTTCCGCGCTCAATCGGCTGGATGCCTCAGTCCCCGACAAAAAGAATTACGCCGCACGTTTGGCATTTCTCAAAGGCCTGGATTTCAACACCAATAAACTGCTGTTCATTCCTACTTATAAGGAACTCGTGAGCGAATACATGGGCTATTACCCCACCCAAGCTGATTCTTTGCTGAAGGGTGTAGACCAAATCCTTTCCCGCGTCAATTGCCAATCGAAATCGTATCCATATGTCTTAAATTACTTCGTGCAATTGATGCGCAATCGCAACGTACAAAACAACACGGAAGGATTTGTGAAATTTGTCAACACTTATGTTGAAAAGTCTTCCTGTAACGCCCTCTCGGCCACAGTGAAAAAAACGTTGATCGACGATGCGGCGCGCCTAAATAAAGTCGTAAATCTAGCTAAAAGTCCCGCCATTAGCCTTCCTGATACAACAGGAGTCACACAAGATTTACATCAATTTGCGGCTTCGTTTGATTATACTTTATTGGCCTTTTATGCCCCCACCTGCGATCATTGCCAGAAAGAAGTCCCCGAAATGGATAGCACGATGAAGTTAATCGAAAGCCGCTTGAATCTATCCCTCGGTCGCTTCTATGTCTGCAACGAACCGGGCGTTCCCCAAGCTACTTGGCGTAAATTCATCTCGGATTACAAGATTACGACAAATGCCAAACACGTGGAATTACCCTCCGTGTCAGACATCCGCACCCAATACGATGCCTTCTCAAACCCCGTTTTCTTTCTCTTGAACCGCGCAGGCGAAATCGTCGCGCGACGTATTAGCCCGAATACCTTGCGGAAGTATTTCGCGGAGATACAGCGGCAAAGAATGGCGCAAAACCCCTAGGCTGAAGCCTAGGGTTACAAATATCTATAACCCCAGGTTTTAACCTGGGGACTAGACGCGAAGTATCGCGTCCCTACACCACAAAAAACACTCCATAGATCCAAAGACCAAGCTCCAAAGTCTAATTTTTTCTTATCTTGCCTCCGCAAACCTATTCAACATGAAACACCCCATCGCAATGAACCTGCTCGTTTTCGGGCCGGAGATGGATCAAAACGTATTATCCGAATTAGCCTTTATCGCCGAAACCGGCTATCAAGGAGTTGAAATC
>JACCEA011043674.1_pt1 | contig 30779 bp, 6 predicted proteins | sample 7449851 | NCBI WGS metagenome assembly JACCEA01 (sample SAMN15323453, study PRJNA562643) | freshwater metagenome | isolation source: river surface water | place: USA:Blue River Watershed | collected 2017-08-18
GGTCCAATAGAATATTCATTAAGTGGACAAGTAACTAATGAATATATAACAATAAGTACATTTATTTCTAGATTTAAAGATCCAAATGCTGGATATCAATTAATTGATATTTCTAATATAATACTAACATCTAAAAATTATTATGTAATAACAACCTCGTTCATGTCATTTATTTATAAAAAAGATTTAATTAGTAGTTTCTATGGTGGTGAAAAAATATATGATGGAACTAATAACACTGGACCAATAACATGGTCATTAAGTGGTATTATTGGAAATGAATATTTAACAATAAGTACATTTATTTCTAGATTTAAAGATTCAAATAGTGGTTACCAATTAATTGATATTTCTAATGTAATATTAAATGGTCCAACATATAAAAACTATAATTTATTAAATATAATACCATTTCAATCATTTATAAGTCAAAAAGAAATAATAGCAACATTTTATAATGGATCAAAAATATATGATTCTTTTAGAAATGCTGGTTCTGATTTATATGGTACATTAAGTGGTATTATTGGTTTAGAAAAAATATATATTTATGATTTCATAGGAACATTTAAAAGTCCGAATGCAGGATTAGTATTAATAGATATATCAAATATAACATTAAGTGGCGTAACTGTAAATAATTATTATTTAAAAGATGTAATGCCAATAATAGGAATAATATATTTAAAATCTTTAACAATAACATTTGAGGGAGGAAGTAAAATATATAATAAAAAATTAAATACAGGAAATATTATATCAACATTAAGTGGAATAATAGGTAATGAAAACATATATGTATTTAGTTTAAACTCCCAATTTAATAATGTAAATGTGGGTTTAAGAGAAATTATAGTAACTAATATATTATTAGGTGGTGATACATCATTAAATTATATAATACCCATAATACCAACACATAATGCATTAATACACCAAAAACCAATAATAATAAATTCAATGAATAAAAATAAAATATATGATAAAACAACAATAATAAATAGTAATTTTAATCCATATATTGCAAATAAAGAATTAGGTGATGATGTAAATATAATATTATATACAAGTCAATTTACATCAAGTAATGCAGGTGAAACATATATAGATATATCAAATGTGTCAATAGTAGGTTTTGATTCTAATAATTACAGAATAAATTATAAAGTAACAATAAGTGGATATATAAATTATAGACCATTAACAATAACATTTAGAGGTGTAAACAAAATCTATGATGGATTAAGAAATATATATAATTTACCAAATGTAATATTAAACAATCTGGATCCTTTAATAATAACATATTATGAAGCAAATTATAAAAGTCAAAATATAGGAATAGGTATAATTGATATATCTAATGTAACATTAAGTGGTTTAATGGCAAATAATTATATAGTATTACCAATATTATCAGTATCTGGAATAATAAGTTCACGAAATTTATCAGTAGTATTTTCAGGTGGTAACAAAATATATGATAAAACATTAATACCAGGTCCAATAACATATAATATTATAAATATAGCAAATAATGAATTGATTGATATTACAAGTTATACAAGTAGATTTGATGCAATTCAAGCAGGTTTTAGAAGAATAGATATATCAAATATAATATTATCAGGTTCGACTTTAAATAATTATAATATTCAAAAAACGGGACCACTATATACTATAATAGATAAAAAACCAGTTGGTTTTGGTATAGCAAATTCAATAAAAATATATAATGGAACAACATCATTAGGTGTAGGATATTATGGTTATTTAACTGATATAATAGATGGGGATTCTGTATTTTTTAGATTATTATTAGGATCATATATTAATAAAAATTGTGGTAATAATGTTCCAATAATTGTAACAAATTTTAGTTTTGGTGGAATAGATAGTGAAAATTATTCATATAATTTTTTATCATCAAGTGGAATAATAACACAAAGAGGAATAACAGCAAATTTTACAGGTGGAACTAAAAAATATGATACAACTTTTAATACTGGTACTATATCTGGTATTTTTACTGATATTATTTCTGGTGATAATATTATATTAGATACATATAATAGTAGATTTAGAAATAATCAAGTTGGATTTCAAATTATTGATGTTTCTAATATAACATTTAGTGGTCCAGATGCAAATAATTATTTTGTATCAAAAAGTATTTCATTTTTAAGTAGAATTTTTCCAGCTGATGTGTATGCTATATTTATTGTACCGGATAAAATATATGATGGAACAACAACTGTGAATAATGCATCAGGAACATTATATGATATATATCCAAATGATAATTTAAGTATACTATCTTTTAATGCAAAATATAATACAAAAAATATAGGTTATAATCGTGTTGATATATCAAATGTAATTTTAAGTGGATCTGATATAAATAATTATAAATTGTTATCAGTAAGCCCTACATATAGTAATATTTTAGGATCAACAGCAATAATAAATATATATGGGGGTGATAAAATATATGATAGAACATTAACAACTGGAATATTTACATTAATAACATTAAGTGGAACATTGGAAAATATAAAAATATTATCTTTTAAATCAGTATATACAAGTATAAATAGTGGATATCAATTAATAACAATATCAAATATAGTTTATTCTAATTCAGCAATATATAATTATAATATAACAATAAATCCAATATATGGTTTTATATCACCAAAACCAACAACAATAACATTTTTAAATATAAATAAATTTTATGATAAAACTAATAATATTGTAAATACAATAAGTTCAACATTAAATTCAGTCTTATCACAAGATGATATTTATATAACAAGATTTAGTGGTAAATATAAAAGTAATTTAGCAGGAAATACATTTTTAGATATATCAGATATTATAGTAAGTGGTTCAAGTGTATATAATTATAGTATTATAAATCCACCGGCATTAAGTGCCATTATATTTCAAAGACCTATAACTATTATATTCTATGGTGGTAACAAAATATATGATAATACTACAAATGTATATAATTTAGAATATAATTTAATTAATATAATTGAAAATGATAATGTAATTTTACAATCATATACATCAATATTTGATAATTCTAATGTAGGTAATAGATTAATATCATTTAATAATCCTATTTTATCAGGTTCGGATAAAAATAATTACACAATATTACCAATAAATACAATATCAGCATTAATTTTTAAAAAATCATGTGATGCATTTTTTAATGTTAATGTAAAAATATATGATAATACAAATATTGCATATTTATTTAATCCAATATTAACTGGTATAATATTAAATGATATAAGTAATGTATTAATATCTAGTTATAAATCAACATATGATACAATTTATGTAGGAACAAATAAATTAGTAACTGTAGAAAATATAACATTATCTGGAATAAAAAGTAATAATTATTTATTAAATAATACAATAATTTATTTATCAGGAACTATATTACCAAAACAAATTTTAACAAAACCAATAGTAAAAGATAAAACATATGATAAAAATAATATTGCATATTTGGATAGTTTAACATTATCAGGAATTTATCAATCTGATATTAATGATGTAAATATAATTGGTTATAATTCATTTTATAATAATAATTTAGTAGGTTTAAATAAATTAGTAACAATAAATGACATAACATTAAGTGGTAATTTATCATTTAATTATAATACATTACCGATTACTACATTAGGAAATATAAATAAACTAAATTTAACAATAGATTTTATAGGAATTAATAAACCTTTTGATAATAACATACATGCTACAGTTGTTAATCCTATAATAAATGGAATTATTAGTGGTGATAGTGTATTTTTATCATCATATAATTCGAATTTTATTAATGTAGATGTGGGAATTAATAAAGTAATTTTAATAAGTAATATAGTACTAGGTGGAACATCATCAAATAATTATATATGTATAAGTTCATATACACAAGCGAATATATTAACAACAACACAAACCCAACTGTTAATACAAAATACTAATGTAACTTATTTAGATTCATCAAATAATATAATTGTAACATTTAATCCAATATTTGAAAGAGAAACATTAATATATAATATCCCAATCATTGGATTAAATAATTTTTATGTATTTTTAAGTAATGGTTCTATATTTAATGGTTCAACATATCAAAGTCTTAATAATCCACTAAATAATGTTTGTTTTACTGATAATGTATATTTAATGTCATCAATATCTGGTATTATTTATATTTCAAATAATAATTTAGCAACTATAAACCAAGTAAAATTAAATATAAATGAATCAATTATAAATATAACACCAATATATGATAATACATGTTTTTTAATAACAACAAATCAAATTTATAAATCAATTAATTCTGGTTTATCATGGAATAGTGTTTATTATGATATAAGTAACCAATTTACAAATATAACATCTATAGATTCAAATAATATCTATGTAGTTGGGTTATATGGATTGATATTACAATCAACAAACAGTGGTATAAGTTGGTCATTTAGAAATCTAATAAATCAAAAATTTAATCAAATAATAATGTATGATATGTTTAGTGGATTTATAATTGGTAATAATGGTGTAATTTATAAAACATTAGATGGTATAAATTGGTATTCTGTTAGTTATCAATCAATAAATTATAATTATATATATTCAAAAAATAAAAATGATATTTTAATAGTAGGTGATAATGGTTTAATAATAAGATCAATAACTAGAGGTATATCATGGTTTATATTATTAAGCGGTACTACCGAAAATTTATTATCAATATTTTCATTAAATACTAATAATATACGAATAGGTGGTACAAATGGTTTAATATTAAATTATATTTTAAGTGCATCAGGTTTATTAAGTATTAATGATAATAATAATACATTATTAACACAATCAGTTAATACTACAAATTCACAATTTATTTTTAATTTTACAAATTATAATGTAAAAAGATATTTTATTTCTGCATCATTTGTTCCATTTAATACTGAATTATATACATCATCATCAACAAATACAATTTTATTAATAATAAAACCAAAACTAAATTATAATAATCCTTTTACACAATTATTGTTTGATAATATTGAACCAACATATTCAGAAATTCCAACTTATGATCAATCGGGTGGTATTTTTACAATTTTTGATTCAATTGGTAATTTAGTTTCAACACAAAAAGCAATAATAAATACATATGGTCAAATTATGTTCGATACTAATATTCCAGTAAATAGATATACAATAATATCATTGTATTCATTAAATAATACATCAAATCAAGTTTCATATAAAATTAATGTTATTCCAAATATAATTTATGATATTAATACAATATCATTACCAATATTTCAAACAAAAATAATTGATAAACCATATGTAAATCCTTCAAATGGAATATTTACTATTTCAGATAATATTGGATCATTAGTAAAAAATAGAAATGTTATTATAAATTCACTATCAGGATTTATTACTATTTTAAATACATCACCAGTTAGTAATAATATTATTAATGTTATTTATACAGTTAATAATTTATCTAATTTGGTACCATTAACAATTACTATTACATCAACATTAAATTATTCAATAGGTATAACTAATATAGAATATTTAACTAGCGGTACTTCTGAAACACCAACATTTAATCCTTCAGGTGGTACATTTTCAATAAGTGATTTATCTGGAAATTTAGTATTAACAAACAGAGTAACAATATCTAGATTTAATGGAATAATAAGTTTTAATAATACAATACCCGTTGGATTTTATAATTTTTTAATATCATATAATGTTAGAAATACTACAATTACTACACAATATAAATTGAATGCAATGCCATCATTTAGATATAAAGAAAACATTAAAATACTAGATTACGATCGTTCAATTGTTGATAGTTCATCAATTCCAATAGTAATACCATCAGGAGGTTATTATATTTTTAATGATATATCAGGTGGTTTAATATATAATAATTATATTATAACTGATTATTTTAGTGGTAAAATTACTTTTTTAAATAATACATATCCAGCAAATTATTCATTACTTGTTACATATTACTATAATTTTGCTTATAAAAATTTAATTTATAATGTATTAGTTAGACCATCAATAATATATACACCAAATAATATTTCTATAATATATTCAACAATAACATCTTCACAAAGACCCGTAGGAGTACCAATAGGTGGAGTATATAGAATAACAGAATTAGATAATATTTTGTATCAAACAAAATTAGTTGATATAGATATAAATACAGGTATAATTAATATTTTAGGATTAATAAACATCGGAATATATAATTTTAGAATATTTTATACTGTAAATGGTAATTCAAATAGTACAATTTTTACATTAAACATAACACCATTATTTTATTATTCTGTTAATAATTTTTTATTAAATTATGATAATTCTGGTAATTCCCTATCTGGAATAGTTTTTCCAAGAGGTGGTATTTTTACAATATCCGGTTTGATAAATAATAAAATTAATATAAATCAATTTAATGGTATATTATCATTTGATAAATTTATAATACCTAATAATTATACTATAACATTAAATTATACAGTTAATAATTTACAAACTACATATTTATATTATTTAACTGTTTATCCAACAATATTTTATAATAGTTTAACCCAATTATATGAACAAATAACATCACAATATTCAGAAAAACCATATATTAATCCATCAAATGGTAATTTTATATTAAATGATCAAAGTAATAATAGTATAAGTATTGATTTATCTGGTATAATAAAAATTGATCCAACAATTAATGTTGGATTATATAATTTTAACATACAATATATTGTAAACAATATAATAACTAATGGTATTTTTAAATTAACAATAAAACCAAATTTAACAATAGTTAATAATTATATTGAATTAAATTTTACAAGAAATTTTATTTATTATTCTGAACAACCATATATTAATCAGTCTAATGGATTATTCAGTTTAAGAGAAATAAATGGAAATTTAACAATAGCTACAATTAATATAAATACTGGTATAATAACAATTAATACTGGTATAAATGTTGGTTTATATATATTACAAACTATCTATACACTAAATAACTCTTTTAATAGTACTAACACTACAATAGTAGTAAAACCAGAATATAATTATACAATATCATCAATAATTGTTAATTATGGTGTTACATCAAATGTAACAAGACCAAATACATATCCTAATGGGGGTATATTTGAAGTATATGACACATCTTTTAATTTAGTGAAATATGCAAATACATCATTTTTAGTTAATAATAATACTGGAATAATTAATATAAATAATAATATTGATGTAGGTAATTATATTTTTATGATAAATTATATTGTAAATCAAATAAATACAATATCATATTTTAATTTATATGTAAAACCAAATGTTATTTACTATATTAATGAAAAAACATTATTTTATGATACATCAGGTTTATCAATGTTGCCAGAATATAGTCAAAAAAATGGAAAATTTGTTATTTATGATTTTAGTAATAATTATGTTATTAATAATTTTGTAAATATTGATCTAAGTGGCGTTATTTCTTTTTTAAAAGGTATTGATGTTGGAATACATACATTTATTATTGATTATAATTTAAATAATATAAGTAATCAAACACTATATAAATTAAATATATATCCAACACTAGTATATACACCAAATATACTATATTTACAATATCAACGTAATATTGAATCATACTCAGTAATACCAAATTATAAACAATTAAATGGAATATTTATAATAAAAGATTATATTGGTGAATTAGTAGAAAATAATTATGTAAATATTGATGTATCAAATGGTGTAATAAAATTTAATGATTTAATACCAGTTAATAATTATTCATTTGTTATTTTTTATACATTAAATAATTTACAAAATACAACATTATATAATTTAGTTGTTCAACCAAATCTCAATTATACAGTTGGATTATTAGATGTATATTTTGGTTTTGGTGGACAAAGTGAATTACCATTAACAAATCCAAATAATGGTATATTTAGTATATCTGGTAATTTTGTTGTTAATGAATATTTAATAACGATAGTAAGAAATACAGGTTTAATTAATGTTAATACTAATACCCCAGTTGGAACATATCAAATTATGGTGTTATATACAATAAATAATAATTTAACAAGTTTTATATATAATGTAATTGTAAGACCTAGTTTAACATATCGTATTAATACTAAAAATATTGATTATGGTACTTATGGCACATCAATAATACCAATTTATAATCCAACAAGAGGTGACTTTTTATTAAATACACTATCAGGAAAAGTAACAATAAATCAAAATAATGGACAATTATTATTTTCAAATAATATTGATGTTGGAAATTATATAATTCCAATAAATTATACAATAAATAATACAACAACAACAATTAATTATTATTTAACAATAATTCCAGTATTAATTTATTCAAAACCAATACAAACTATATTATATAATCATGATATTACATATTCAGAAATACCAGTTTATTATCAAAAAGGTGGATTATTCCAAATTAATTCATTGGATTTGTCTAATAATTTTTTAGTAACTATTGATAGTTCAGGTGTATTATTTTATTCAAATTTTATTATTATAGGTAATTATAAATTCTTAATAACTTATATATTAAATAATGTCATAACCAATGCCATGTTTGAATTAATTGTATTACCTAATATTAGTTATATTAATAATATTAATCAAATATATTATAAAGATACATTTACATCAGAAATACCATATGTAGATCCTAGTGGAGGTATATTTATATTTAAAGATATAAGTGGAGATATGATAATAAATAATTTAATAAATGTTGATAATATAACTGGTTTAATAACAATAACAAATAATATTAATGTAGGATTTTATACTTTATTAGTAAGTTATTCAAAAAATAATATAATAAATTCAACAATTTATGTATTAAATATATTACCTATTATAGAATACAGTATTGGTATTGGATCAAAAATATATAGTTCAATAAATTATTCAGAAATACCATTTGTAGATCAAGCAGGAGGTATATTTTATGTTGATAATTATGAAGGTATTAGTATTGATTCATCAAATGGTAAAATAAAATTTAATTTTGATTTAAATGTAAATAATTATATATTTAATGTTTATTACAAGTTAAATAATATAACAAATACATTTAGTTACAAATATTTAGTATATCCATTAATTGATTATGATACTTTATTTATTGACACAATTTATAATCAAACAACTAGTACAAATAATGCAATAGTTGATCCACTTGGTGGGTATTTTTATTTAACATCAACTGATATATCAAATAATAATGTTCAAAATTTAATTGATATAAGTTATATTAAAATAAATCAACAAAACGGTATTGTATATTTTGATAATAGAATAGAAATTGGTAAATATTTTATTAATGTTAATTATATTTATAATGAAATCCATAATTCAGTTATGTTAACATATATTATGAAACCATATTTATTATATCCAAAAGGTAATTTAATAACTCCATATCATGATATTAGTTTTTCTGAAATGCCAATTGGATTACCATTAGGGGGCTATTATAATGCTACTGTACCTAGAATTAGTTTAATTTATACAGGTATTAGTATTAATAATAATGATGGCATTATTCGATTTGGTTTTATTAATGCAGGTTATTGGGTTATCACATGTTCATATACATATAATGATGTTGTAGCAACACAAAATTATTATTTAATAGTATTAGCAGATATTTATTATACACCACCATATGAAATAATACCATATAATACAATATTTACAACAAATCCACCAACAATAAAAAATCAAGGTGGGCAATTTAGTTTAGTAGAACCAAGTTCTGGATTTAGTATAAATCAAAATACTGGTGCATTAACTTTTACTAATTTAAATGCTGGGGTTTATTATAAAGAATTAAAATATTTAATTTTTGGTGGTGAAATTATTATAAATTATACATTAGTAGTTAAACCAACTGTTAATTATACACCAAATTTTATTCAATCATCATATACTAATTCAATAACATCTGTTTATCCAATATATGCACCACTAGGTGGTATTTTTAGTATTCAAAATAATGACTCTAATAATCCAAATTTAACAAAAGATATTATTATTGATGCAAGTAATGGTTTAATTACTACAAATTCATTATTAAGAGTAGGTTTATATAGTGTACTTGTAAAATATACAATTAATGAATCTACTGAATCAATACCTTATACTATTAGTATATATCCTACTTTAACATTTCCTATTGGATTTTTAAATGTAATTTATGGTTCTAATTATTATAGTGAACGTGCATTAGTTAATCCTAAAAGAGGTATATTTACATCATTAAATTCACAATTTATAATGGATAGCTCTGGCGGTAGATTATTAATAACTAATATTAATAATGTTGGAAAATATATAATACCTATACAATATTCATTAAATGATATGAACATTATTTATAATTATCATGTTATTATTAATCCATTATTACAATATTTAAATACAAATTATACATCTATTTATGGTTTTACATTTAAATCTGATCAACCACGTGCTGAACAATATAATGGTACATTTTTTATTAAATTAATTGATAGTACAATTCCATTAGGTATTGAATATAATAATACTAATATAGATATTTATGATGATAATAAATTAATTTTTAATTTAAAAACAGGAATATTATATTTTGGCAAAAAAATAAGAGTCGGTTATTATAATTTTAATATTAAATATACAATTTTAGATTTGAGTTCAAATGTTAATTTTAATTATAAAGTATTGCCAAATGTTTATTATACCCCTAATACACTTGAATTAGGTTATCAAACAATTGGTTCTACAAAAATACCATTTAGAGATCAATCAGGTGGATTTTTTGCTTTCACAAATATACTAGAATTTATTAATCAAACTGGCTATATAAATTTAAATAATAAAACAGGTGTTATTACATTTTATAAAGGTATTGATGTTGGATTTTATAATTTTAAAATAAATTATACATTAAATAATATTTCAAATAGTACTGATTTTTATTTGAATGTTAAACCAATATATTATTATGTTAATAATACAATTACAATAGTTTATGATAGTTCAGGTAATTCTGAGTTACCGTTTGTTTTAACATCTGGTGGGTTATTTTATATTGATGATAATGATGGTCAAGATAATATTTTAATTGATTTATATACTGGTATTATTTTTATTTATAATTTATTAATAGGTACATATAATATTACATTAAAATATATATATAATAATTCATTCACACTCACTACATATAAAATAATTATTATTCCATATATTAATTATCCAATTGGTATTAAAACATTAAGTTATGGTGAAAGTGATATGTCAGAATTACCTACTGGTCTAGAATTAGGCGGTATTTGGAGTTTATATAATTTAATTGATTATGATAATCAAGTTTCAAAAATAACTATTGATTCATTATCTGGTATAATTTATTTTAATAACTTTATAAATACTGGAAGTTATAACACATTTATTGCGTATACTGTTAAAAATTTAATTAATATATTTAATTATAAGCTTAATATAATACCATATTTAAATTATGATTTATCTGGATCAATAGATTTATTTTATAATTATCCAATAATTGATATAATTTATAAAACAATAATACCTAATTATTCACCAATTGGAGGATTATTTTATTTTAATGACAATAGTAATAATTTTATACAAAATAATATACAAATAAATAAATTTACAGGACAAATAATAGTTTATAATAAACCGCCCGTTAATTTTTATAAATTAAATTCACAATATTTTGTTAAAAATGTAACTATCAATTATCCAATTAATATTAATATTTATCCAAATTTCAATTATGAAAATAAAAATATTATTATTTATTATAATACAAATAGTACATTTACATATTCATCTATACCATATATTGATCCATCCGGTGGTATTTTTAAATTTGTTAATCCTATTGATTTAAATCTTTTTAATAAAATTCAATTAACTAGTAATGGACAAATTATATTTAATAATAATATTAATATTGGTACATATATATTAAGTGTTGATTATATAATTAATAATATTTCAACCAACTTTGTGTTTAATATATATGTTTTAGCTACAATTATTTACAGCGATAATACATTAAATTTATTATATGATAATATTGGTTATTCATCGATACCACTAGTTTTACCATTAGGTGGCATATTTGATATTAGTCAAAATATATATAATCAATCAATAAATACATTTACAGGTCAGTTAACTTTTACTAATTTAGATGGAGGTTCTTATATTTTTTATATAAATTATTTATTTAATAATATAACAACAAAAGTAGAATTTACTGTTAATGTAATATCATTAATTAATTATGATCCATCATTTAAAATTGATAGTTTTTCATTAGGCGGATCTACAAATAGTCCTAGTTTTAATTTAATTGGTGGTTTGTTTACAATACCATATATTTATTCTACGTTTTCTATAACAATTGATTCATCAAATGGTGTTATAAGTTATACAAATAATACACCAGTATTTAATTATCAAATACCAGTATCATATTCTGTTAATAATTTATCTAAAACAGTTAATTATAATTTAATTATTAAACCAAATTTTTATTATGATACATCATTTATTATTTTAAATTATACTGATTTATATACATCAAATATTCCATTTGTTAATCCAAGTAATGGGGTATTTAATATTAATTCACATTTATTTAATATTGATTCTAATTCTGGTATTATTACAATTAATAATTTAGATGTAAGTAACTATAATATTTTATCTTATTATGAATTAAATAATGTAATATCAACATATCAAATTAATGTAATTATAAAACCAATATTTTCATATAATATAATAAATAAAGTGGTATATCAACAAAATAATTATTCAGTTAAACCATTTATTTATCCATTAGATGGTTCATTTATTAGTTTAAATTTAAATATTGGATCTATTGATACAAATGGAATAATTAATTTTAACCAAACTTTAGATGTTAGTAATTATACATTAGAATTGTTATATATAAAAAATTTTATAGAATCAAAATATATATATACTTTTAGTGTTATACCATATATATATTATATTAATAATAATACATTTCATAATGGAGGGTTGACATTTACAACAATATCAGCTATAATATTACCATATGGAGGTATTATAAATTTAGAAAATAATAATGAAACATTAATAAAAATTAATAATAATGGTATAATAACATTTGATAGTAGTTTAAATATAAATACATATAATATAAGTGTTACATATAATTATAACAATTTTATTAATACATTTACATATATACATAATATTTTACCATATGTTTATTATATTGATGGTATATATAATTATGGTATAATAAGTTATTCTGAAGCACCAATTACAAATACAATTGTTGCTTATTATTCAATTGAATTCATCGAAGATAAATTTATTCAAACTGAATCAATAACAATTGATAGTTCAAATGGTATAATAAGATTTAATAATGATTTAATTGTAGGATCTAATAGTTTTTATGTAGTAATTTATAAAAATGGTTTAATTAATAAACATTTATATAATTTTATAATAAAACCAAATCTACAATATCAAAGTAATTATAGTGTACAACATAATTCAACATTAAATATAGTACCTATTATATTTAATCCAATTAATGGTATTTTTACAATATATTCAAATTATAATTTTATTACATTAATAGATGATTTTAATGGTGAAATATTTGTAGATGGTAATACTATTGGTAAATATAATGTTAATATAATTTATAGTATTATTGATGCATCAAATAATTCAAATATAACAATTGAAGTAAAACCAACTATATATTATCCACAAAATTATGAATTTATATATGGAACATTAAATTATACTGATCAACCAATTGTTAGTATATATGGAGGAGATTATTATTTTTATCAAGATATTAGTGGAGTTAGTTTAGATATTAATACCGGAATTATTTATGTTAATGATAAAACACCAGTTGATAATTATAATATATTAATTTATTACAAAATATATGATACAAGTTCAATTGCAAGTGTAAATATTATAGTTAAACCATATGTTGCATATTTAGATGATTATTATATTGAATATGGTATGACAGGTTTTACAAATACACCTTTATTTAAACCAATAAATGGTTTATTTAGTATATTAAATAATATTGATGGTATAACAATAGATGAAAATAATGGTAGTTTATATATATCACCCATAGTTAAAAAAAATAATTATACTATAAATGTAAAATATGAATATAATAATGTAGTAACAATAATTCCTAGTATTATTATAGTAACTACTAAAACTATTAATTCAACATTTATTATTTATGATAAAATTTATGATGGTACTACAAATTTAAAAGTTAAATCAAATAAGTTAAATGGAATAATTAATAATGATAAAATATTTATTAAATCTTATAATGCCTCATTTTTATTACCAGATGTTGGTATTAATTCAATTGTAAATATTAATAATATTATACTCGATGGACCTGATTATGAAAATTATTATATTTATCCTGATTTAAATTCTGTTGGTAATATTAGTTATGTTATTTATAATCCAAATATTATTAAAATTAATAAAGGTACAATAGGACATTCAGTTAAACCAAATATATCAGAATCATTAAATAATCCATCATTTATTATACAACAACCAATTAATGGTATTAGTATAGATGATTTTGGTATTATTTATTGGGATAAAATATTAGATATTAATACATATAATATTCAAATACTAATTTATGATAATCAAAGATCATTTACTGTTATATTTACATTAATTGTTACTATGAATTTATATTCATTACCTATAACAGTTGATTTACCAATTATTCAAAATAATAATTTAGAATATTTTACATATCAATTACGTTATACAACAACAAGTGGTTTAGCATATGCAATTGAATCTAATATAAGTTCTACAATAGCAAAATTTGATATTAAATCATATATTAATGAAAAATTAAATCATGATCTTGGTACATCAGTTCCATTTATATTTGAATTACCAAATGCTAACCCAAACACTGAATTAATATTATATGAATTAAATGATGATGATACAATAAATCCAAAATATCAGTATAATATGACTTTTATAGGAAATAATTTATGGTTATCATATTTTAGATATTTATCTGATTTTTATATACAAGATGTTATAACATTACAAAATATACCACCTATAATTTCACCAATAAATAATTTTGGTAATACATTTTATTATAAAGTTAATGTGTCTATAACTGCTTTACCAAATTCAACTATTTATTATACAATTGATAATACAACACCAACAATTGATAGTAATTTATATACAAGTTCATTTTTAATAAATCAATCATGTAAAGTAAAAGCAATATCATTTACACCAGGTTATTTACCTAGTTTAATTTCTGAAGTTAATTATATTATTATACCATTTCCATGTATATTGAGTAATACCCTTCTTAAAACACCACATGGTTATGAATTTGTTGATAATTTAAATATTAATGATTTAATTATAACATCAGATGGTCGCGAAGTACCTATTGTTAATATACTTAAATATGAAATAGTTAATCCTAAAAATAATGAATATCCAATTATAATACCAAAAGATTTTTTCGGTCCTAATTTACCAAATAAAGAAACATATTTATCAGAAACACATGCTATATTAGTACCAAATACTAAAAATGAATGGATATTACCTGTTGATAATATAACATTATTTCAAAGAAAAATAACTAAAATAGTTTATTATAATTTTGAATTACCAAATTATTTTACAGATACATTAGTAGTAAATAATTTACCTATTGAATCATGGTCATCTGGAAAATTTAAGTATAGATATTCAAGTAAAAATCAAAAAATTATTAATAAAAAGAAAATATATACTTTGAATAAACATAAAGTATTATAAATACGCTTATATATAAATTATAATTTCTAGTTATAATTTAATTATATGACAATTAAAAATAAAAATTTATTATTAGTTGATTATCAACTTGATAATATACAATATATACATAATATAAAATTAGACACAACGGACATTATTATAATTGATTTAAATAATATTGATATTGATAATGAATATAATAAGATTGGTTTACTTGTACAGAATATTGGTTTAAATGTACAGAATATTTTGTCTATTAATCCAAAAATAGAACTAATTAATGAATCTAATTTTACTAATTATTTAAATATTGATTTTAATTATGAATTAAATGAGTTTACTTTTAATTATACTGATTCAATTATACTTTATCTTAAAAATTTAACAATTTATGGTGGAATTTTTTATTTAAGTGATAATATATTAAATTGTATTATTAATAATGAAAATGGTACTATTACTATTAATAATATTAATATTGGTGAATATTTATTATATGTTAATTATAATATATTTTCATTAACTATTAAAAAAAAAATTATTATTAATGTAGTTCCAAATATTAATTATAATGAGATTTATAATATTTATGAAAATACTATATATATTTCACCAATACCTACTATTATACCAAATAATTTGAATGGAATTTTTAGTATTGTTTCTAATAATTTGCCTATTGAAATAAATACTTTAAATGGTTCATTTACCGTTCAAAGTTTAAATGTTGGTAATTATGAATTTATTATAAATTATTTTATTAATAATATATTGTATACTAAATTAATTAAACTAATTGTTGAACCAGTTATTAGTTACAATAACACAACTTTTGAAATAAAATATAATGAAATATTTATAATTGATAAACCAATAATTAATAATAAAGAATATTACAAAGGTGAATTTTTATTAGATGATACTTATAATAATGGTTTTATTATAAATAAAATTAGTGGTGAAATTATTATTAATCAAAATAAAAATTTAAAAACAAGATTTTATGAATTAAAAATTAATTATTTACAATTTCAAATTAAAATTAAAATAAATATTATTCCAAATATTAATTATATTATTGATAATTTAATTGAAAATGATAAAATTATTATTAAAAACCCTATTATTACTTCTAGTTCTAAAGTTTTTTTTAGCACTAGTACACCAAATGTGTCAATTCATAAAAAAAACGGTACTATTACATTAAATAATTTTGAATCTGGAAATTATAATTTAATTATTAATGTTAAATATGATGAATATAATTTTAAGTTACACTTACCAGTTATTATTTTACCATTTATTAATTTTTCTTTTGATGATAATATTAATTTTTCTTTTCAATATTTTAAAAATATTGGAGAAATAATTATTAAAGATTATAATAATAGTGATTTTACTAATGAAATATTACATAATAAAAAATTAAATGTGGGTAATTATAATTTTATTTTATATTATATTAAAAATTCATATACTATTAAAAAAGAATTTGAAATTAATATTCTACCAAAAATTATTTATAACAATAAAAATAAATATACTATTGAAGAAAATATAATAATTGAACCTATTGAACAAATAAATAATGGACTTTTTATTTATGACGGTTCTGATGTAACAATTAATAAATACAGTGGTATAATAACAGTAAATAAACCAGAAATAAAAGAATATTTAATTAATTATATTTATAATTTTAATAATATTAATTATAAAAAATTTATTAATTTTACAATAGTACCAACTATAATTTATCAGGATGATTATATTTTTACTTTTGGTATTGAAAATATTATTAATAAACCTATTGTTAACCCAATTAATGGTAAATTTACAATTGATAAATTGTCACTTAATAAATATATACAAATAAATGATGACGGATCTATATTTCTTGATAAAGATTTATCAATAGGAGATTATAATATATCTATAAATTATATATTTAATAATATTATTGCTAATGTACAATTAAATATTACTGTTATACCAAATATAAATTATAATAAAGAATTTTTTTTTGATAAAAATATTAACAATATAATTAAACCAAATAGTTTATCGCATAATAATATAATTTTTAAAATAGTAAATTCATTTAACAATATGTTTACTATAAATAATTTTGGAGAAATTTTTATTTCGAAAGATATTAATATTGGATTTTATTTATTAGAAATAATTTGTATTATATCAAATATTAAAACAATAAAAACAATAAATATTCACATATCACCAGAAATTGTTTATAATGAAACTAATTTTAATATTAAATATGGTAATGAATTAATTATTGATAAACCTATTATTTATGATAAAAATGGTGAATTTAGTATTGACATAAATAATAAAGAATTTAATATAAATAATAAAACAGGTGAAATAATTATTTCAAATAAATTATTATCAGGAATTTTTAATTTTAATGTCATATATATATTAGAAAAAGCACAAAAAAAAATAAATTTTAATATTAATGTATCACCATGTTTAAAATATAATATAATTAATATTGATTATAATAAAAAATATTATAGTGACAAACCAGAATATAGTCCACCAGGAGGTATTTTCACATGTATTTATAATAAAAATGTTATAATTGATAATGAATCAGGTGTATTGATATTTTCTAAAAATATTGATGTTGGTAGTTATAATATTTTAATTAAATATATACATAATAATATTTTTACAGAATTTAATTGTGTTTATAATATATTACCAACAATTATTTATAATGATGAATTTTATTTTAAAAATAATAATTTTAAAATTAAACCACAAAAAATAAATCCAAAAAATGGCACTTTTAATCTAGATAATGAAAACTTTACAATAAATAATAATGGTGAAATTAAACTATTAAATACAAAATTAGTTGGAACATATTATTTAAATATTGAATATGAAAATATATTAAAAACTAATAAGATTATTAAAATTAATATTGAACCAGATATTAATTACACCGATGTAATTTTAAATTATAAAGATACTATTAAAATTAGTCCAAATAATAATTATAATAAGGGAATATTTACTTTATTAAATTATAATGATATTTTTAATATTAATGATTGTGGTATTATAGTAAATTTTAATGATGTAAATGTAGGTAAATATAATTTAAATATTAATTATAAATTAGATGATATAAATATTAATAAAACAGTTAATTTAACAATATTACCACTTGTTAATATTAATTCGTTATTTAATATTGATGTTGAACCAAAAAATGGTAAATTTAAATTAAATTGTTGTAAAAATAATATTTGTATTGATGAAAATTGTGGTAAAATTAGTTTAGATGATAATACACCATTAGGTAATCATAATATTGATATTATTTATACATATAATAATATATCAACTAATAAAACAACTACTATTTTTAAAAAATTAACTTTAGAATATGAAAAAAATATAAGTATAGTTAAAGGTATTGAAACAATATGTAAACCAAATGTAAATTATTTAGGTGGTAAATTTAAAATGATTAAAAATTATAAAAATATTAAAATAGATGAAATTTCTGGATTTATTACAATTAATAAAGAAATAAATATTGGAAATTATAACTTAGAAATAGAATACACAATTAATGAACATGTTGTTACTTGTAATATAAATATTATTGTATTACAACCATTTAATTATAATTCATCAATATATGAATTTTACTATGGAGATAAACAAAATATTAAAACAAATATAAATTTACATAATTCTGAATTTTATATTTTACCAAAAATTGATGGTATTGATATTAATAAAGATAATGGTGATTTAAATATTAATATGTTAGTAGTTGGATCATATAATTTTAATATTAATTGTTTTTCAAATGAACAATTATTAAATACAACAATAAAAATAAATATATTACCAGTTATAAAATATGAAGAAACTATGATAAATATAAAATATGGAGATAAATATTTATCAAATATTCCCTTTATTTATCCTGATAACGGTATTTTTTATACAAATTCAAATATTATAAATTTAAAAGAAGATGGTAGTTTTAGTATAAATGAAAATATTGATGTAAATATTTATTATTTTGATATTATATATGAAATTAACAATATGAAATCAACAAGTACATTAAAAGTAATAATCAACCCACTATTTGAATATAAATGTTCAGAAATATCAATTGATCATGGTAATGAATATTTTACAGATTTACCAAATTATTATCCAAAAGATGGTATTTTTACAATAGTAAATCAACCAATAGGAATAACTATTCAAAAAAATGGTATAATTAATATTGATAAAAATTTACCAATTGGAATATATGATTTATCAGTTCTATATAAAATTAATAAAATAAATTTAACAAATACAATTAAAATTAATATATTACCACAATTTTATTATAATATAATTGATTTATCATTATATAATAATTATTTTATTGGGTTTTATAAAAATAAAGAAATTAATATTGATTGTTTAAATGATATATATCAATGTGATAAAGTTATTAATACTAGTAAACCGAATTTTTATAATAAAGGTTATTTTACTATTCAAAATTCTGAATCTATAATTAATATAAATGGTGATAATGGTGTTATGACACTTAAAAATAATAATTTAGGTATTTATAATTTTAATATTAATTATAATGTTTTAAATATTAATAAAATATATAATTATCAAGTTTTGATTACACCATTATTTAAATATGACTCTAATAATTTTAATAAAAAATATAAACAATCATTTACAACTAAACCACCTATAGTTTATCCTGAAGGAGGGTTATTTTATTTTCCTGAAAATTATGATTTTTTTAGTATTAATTATAACACTGGTGAAGTAACATGTAATATTAATACTAATATTAATATTTATAAAATTGTTGTATTTTATGAATTTAATGAATATATATCTTATAATGAATTGATATTTACTGTTTATCCAGATACATATATTAATAATATTGAAACAATACAATTAGGTAAACATAATATAGAATTAATTAATTATTACGATGAATTATTAATAAAAAATTATGAAATTTATAATAATACAATTGAATTTTTAATAGAAAATATAGGATGTTTTAATATTACTTTAGATGCAACTTTTAAAAATATAAATTTTTTTATTGATTTTACTATTAAAATATTACCAACTTTTAATTATGAAAAAGAACAATATTTTGTTGATTTTGGTAAAACTTATATTATTAATAAACCAACTGTAAATTATGATAATGGTTATTTTGAAATTACAAACAAAATTAAAGGTATTACAATTGATAAAATTACTGGCGAAATTTATATTTTTGATAAATTAATTGTTAATGATTATATTATTAATATTAACTATATTTTAAATGATGTAATTGCAACTACACAAATAAATATTGTAATAAAACCACTATTAGAATATAATATTACTAAATATGAATTTTATTATGGTGATAAAATAATTATAGAAAATCCAAAAATATCACCTATTAATGGTACATTTAATATTGATAAAAATAATGAAATAAATATTGATAAAAATGGTAATTTATTAATTGATAATATTAATGTAGGTAATTATAATTTTAATATAAATTATATAGTTAATAATATCAAAGTATTTGTTAATATTAATATTTTAATTAAACCCAAAATATTATACGAGAATACATATTTATTATATTATGGTAATGATTTTATAATTAATCCAATTATTTTAAATCCACCACAACATGTAATTAAAACAGTAAATATGCCAGTAAATATAATTTTTGATGAAAATACTGGATCTATTAAAATTACAAATAATTGTGTTCCGGATATTTATTATATTGAATTAAAATATAATATTAATGATATTGAAACTAAAACATCATTTAATATTATTATAGAACCGTTTAAAGAAAAAACAAAAACAATAAAACAAAATCATGGAATTAATGAATTAATAAATTTACAGAATGATTTAAATATATTATATAGTTTAAATAATAAATTAGATAAAACAAAATTTTATTTTAAAGATAACAAGTTATTTGGTTATAATTTAAATGTTAATATATATTCATTAAAAATTAATTACAAAATAAATAATATTTCAAATGATCTTGATTATAATATTATTATTTATCCAAATATAATTTATGAAAAATTAGTTGAATTTAATTTTGGTGACAAAATTTTAATATCTCCAATTACATATTCACCACATAATGGTTATTTTAAGTTAATTAATGATAATTTTATTATTGATAGATATGGATGTATTACACAAAAACAAAATACAGTATTATCTATTACAACATATAATATTATTGTTGAATATGCAATTAATAAAATAAAAACTACATTTAATTTACAAATAAAAATAAATCCACTATTAACCTTTGATAAGAATATATATGAAGGATTTCATAATGAAATATTAATTATTAATCCTACCGAATATTTACCAAAAAATTTATTATTTAGTTTAGATAATAATAAAACAAATTATAATATTGATTCAAATGGTAAAATAACTATACAAAAATTAAATATTGGAAATTATAGTTTAAAAGTTAACTATGATATTAAAACAGTTTTATTAAATATTATTATTAAACCAATATTTTTTTATAATGAAAATAATGTAATTTTAGAATTTAAGACATTAAAAACATTTATACCTTCTATTTCACAAAATAATGGTAAATTTTATTTTAAAGATTTTTATAATAATATTATAATCGATGAAAATACTGGAATTATTAAGGTACATAATCTATTACCAGATGTCTATAATATAGTAATTTATTATTCATATAATGATATTGAAGTTAATACAAAATTACATTTTACTATTAAACCAGTTTTTAAATATAATAATAATAATTTGTTAATAAAATATAATACTGATTTACCAATTATTGTACCAACTGTAAATCCAATAGGTGGCAAATTTTTTACTAGTTCAAATAGTGTTTATATTGATGAGAATAATGGTAATATTACAATTAATAATAAAAATATAGGTAAATATAACATTGAAATTAATTATATATATAATAACCAACAAGTTACAAATAATATAATATTTGATATCATACCAGTTGTTACATATAATTCATATAATTATACTTTTTATTATGGAATTGAAAATAAAATAGAAAAACCTATTGTTAATCCTGATAATGGAAAATTTTCATTAATTAATGATAGTAAATATATTACAATTAATAATAATGGAATTATTACTATTAACAGTGAACTTGATGTAGGAACATATGATATATTAGTATTATATGAATATAATAAAATAGAATATAATTCTAAAATAACCATAAATATTCATCCATATATATTTTATGATAATGTAATAATTGAATTTCAAAATAATACTTTAATTATAGAACCATTTTATTTAATTTCAAATCAAGGTTTTTATGATTTTTCAATTGATAATTATGATTTAATTTTATTTTCTGATGGTAAAATTACTAATTTTAATTGTTTAAATATAGGTACATATAAAATTTTTGTAAATTATAAATATCAAAATACTACATATCAAACTTATTTTTTATGTCAAATAGTACCAATTGTTATTTTTACTGATAATACTGTTTATTTATATCCAAATCATGGTGAATTAAATTATGATAACAGATATTTAGAAATAAAAGATAACAATATTATTTATAAAAATATTTATGATGATATACAATTACAATTAACATATAAAGTCAATAATGTTGAAAAAAAAATATTACTTCAATATTTATCAAAACCAATAAAAGTATTTGATTCAGATATTAATTGTATTTATACAGTAGATACAATTATTAATTCATATGTTAAATCTGGTAATATTTCATCTGATGATAAACCAAAAAATTTAATAATTGATAATTTAAATTTAAATATTATAAATTTGGAAATAGGAATATATTTTTTTACAATAAATTATAAAATAAATAATTTAACTTTTAATCAAAATATTAAAATAACTATTTATCCAAAATTTTATTATGAAAATAAATATTTTGAAATTGATGCTTATATGGGAAATAGTATGGAATTACCTATTATGCAACCTGATAATGGTAAATTAACAATTAAACAATATATTAAAAATATTGGTATTAATTATTATGGTACTATTAATTCTTTTAATGTCATTCCTAATATTTATAATATCACTGTTCAATATACTGTTAATAATATTACAGCATATGATAATTTAACTATTTGTTGTAAACCATCATTTACCATGAAAAAATATATATATACTATAAATTATAATGAACCATTAATAATAACTGATTTTAATTGTTATCCATATTTTGGTCATTTTACATCATCAATACCAATAACAAATTATAATAAAAATGAAATAATTTTTAATAGTTTACAAGATTTAAATATCGGCACACATAATATTAATATTAATTATATATGTAATGATATTACAACAACATTAGTTATTAATTTATGTATTAAACCAACTATTAATTATTTTAATAAAATTTATAAAATGACTTATGGTGAACAATTAGTAATTAATCCACCACAATTATCACACAATAATGGAATATTTAGTATTAATAATGATAAATTAATAATTTTTAATGATGGTAGTATACAATTAAATAATAATTTAGATATTGGCAATTATAATTTAGAAATATCTTATTTAATTAATAACTTTATTATAAAAGATTTTATAACATTAACAATTGAACCATATTTATATTATGATGAAAAAAATTATACACTTATTTATAATAAAGATAAATTACAAAATTATATTAACTCACCTAAATATTATCCAACAGGTGGTATATTTTATATTGATATTAGTAATCAACAACTAACAATTAATCAAGATAATGGTATAATTGAAACAAACAATTTAAATATTGGAAATTATAATATTAATGTATTTTATAAATTTAAAAAGACTATACTTAAAACTACTATTAACATTAATATTAATCCATATATTATTTATAATTTATCAGTTATTAATATTAAATATAAAACTTTATATACTATTGAACAACCAATAACCAGTCATGTTGGTGGTGCTTTTTTCTCTAAAAATTTACCAAAAGGTGTTATATTAAATTCAAAAAATGGTACTATTACATTAAATCAAAAAGAATATTGTGATATTGGCTTTTATAATATTATTATTAATTATCATATTAATAAATTAATTACTACTACAAATATTTATATTAATATATCATAAAAAATTGATTTATTTATTGTTTAATTTATAATAAATAAATTTATGAATATGTATATTTTAGTTAATGATGATTTAAAAATGGGTAAAGGAAAAATTGCGGGTCAAGTTGGACATGTTGTTGGTTCAATCACTGAAAAAATTATTACAGAACATTATAAAAAACATAATAATGATGTTTATAATAGATATGTAGAATGGAAAAATAATGGTTGTGCTAAAATAATATTAAAAGCTACTGAAGCACAAATTAAAAGTTATATGAATAAACCTGAAACAATGTATATACTAGATTTAGGTCGAACACAAATTCCTGAAAATTCATTAACTGTTATTGGATTTTATCCCAGCTCTAATTTGAAAGAAGAATTCAAAAATTATAAATTATTATAAAAAACACGTAATGGTTTATTATTTGGATATGATAAATATTCAATATAGTTATATGTCTTTTTGTAAAAGAGATTTTTTAACAAGACACAAATCTAATTTTTGATTACATATACATATACAATCAACATTATCAAATTTATTTTGACAATGTTCAATCATTTTTATAATTTCATTAAAATTATTATTTGTTAATTTATTTATACTTTCTTTATTCTTGATAATATTATCAAGAATAAAATTTGTTTTATAACCATTATCGGTTAAACTTGTTGTTCCTTCTGAATAATTTATATGATATGGTTCTTCTATACTTTTTAAATATTGGATAATCAAATAAATAATCAACTTTGTTATTTAAAAAAATTGAAAAAACACATCATATTATTTATAATTGCATTTGTTGTACATTATCTGAAAACAAAAAGAATTTAATAATAAAACCAGAACCAGAATCAAATGTTATTCAACATACAATTGCATATCATAAAATTTCTGAAAATTATAGATTTGATATTATTACATCACCTCTTGATGGTAAAACACTAGTAATTTATGATATTTTGAAAGAAAAAAATTGTTAAACTAGTATTTTGTTTATTAAGTTTTATATTAGATTTTTTTTACCCACTCCTGAAATATTTTGTTAAATATTAGTAATGGATATTTTACAATATTCAAGTTTATTATCTAAAGAAGACATAAATTATTTACTAAATGATCCAAATGTTATGAATGCAAAATTACAAATTGATAAAAAAGATTATGGATCTGTTTATTTTTCAATAGTATTACCAGAATCAATTAAAATAAAATTAAAAGAAAAAATTAGTTTAGATTTATCTAATAAAAATATAATTCCAATGAGATGGATTAAAGGTGATACTCAACCTCATATTGATACTAGTATAAGTTCATTTGAAAAAACATATTTAATTTATTTAACAAATAGTGATGGCGAATTAATTATTAATAATAAATCATATCCTATAACTGAAGGTTCTGCATATGTTTTCAATGAAGGGTTGAAACACGAAACTATAGATACTGGTTTAGAACCAAGATTGTTATTGGGTCCAATGAATGAGCATGCTTTATCAGTAGGAGGACCAACAAATATAACTACATTTATTAGACAAAGTGGACCTGATATACAAGAAAGTACTGATCAACAAAATTGGACAACTATAACATCATGGCCTTATATAATCAATACAAATATTCAATTTATAACAAATATAACTATAACAACTACTAATCATTATTTTATAGTTAATAATGCTTTTATTATTGTGGGTAACATATATTTAAATAATGATGGATTAAGACCAATAATTACTATTGATGGTGTAACTAATTATCCTGGTCTTGTACAAAATGGTACCAATTCAACAAACGGCATTAGTTATTTTGGCATAATTAATTTAGAAATACGTGCTATTAATGGTAGTACATTAGCAGATAAAGCAGGATGGTTTTGTCAACAGATATTTTGTAAAAATGCTGGAAATAATATAATTTTTAATTGTTCTTCTAATGGTCCTATCGGTTCTAATAGTTCAGAAGGTGGTGGTATTGTTGGAAGTTATAGTGCATCAGGTACTGATTCATTACTAACAATTATTGGGTGTTCTAGTAGTGGTATTATTGGAATTAATTCAGGCGGTATAGTTGGAACATATGGTGGAAATAATGGTAATGCAACACAAGGTGGTACAGTTATATGTGTATCATGTTGGAGCACTGGTAATATGAATTCAAGCAGTGGCGCTGGGGGTATTTTTGGTGAATATGGCGGTGATTATTCAACTGCAAGTGCCATATCATGTTATTCAACTGGTAATATTGGAACAATTGGAGGTGGAATTTATGGTCGTTTTGCAGGTAGAGGTACTAATGCAAGTGCAACTGCAACTAATTGTTATAGTTTAGGTAATATTGATATTAGTGGTGGTGGAATATTTGGTGGTAATTCTGGATTTACTGGTGGTAGTACACAAGCTACTAATTGTTATTCAGTTGGAATAATTACAACAGCTAGTAATGGTATTTATGGAAGTTCAAAATTAAATTTTACTGAAGTTAATTGTTATTCCGCAAATGGTTCCTGGTCAACAACTGCAGCTAATGCAGTTTTAACTGGTTTTCCTATTCCTACATCAATAATAGGTACTACATGGGTTGCATCTGTATTAAATCAGCCTTATGAATTAAAAAATATTGGTTATACACCATATAGTCCAATTATTTTTTTAGAAGGAAATTTTCTTACTGAATATAATGCAACTATTAATGCTGGAGATATGACTATAAGTGCTCTTATAAGTGGTCGAAATTATACAATTTTACAAATTGATGGCGGTGATTCTGGTTCATATAATACAATAACAATAAATTCAACAACTGGTGTTATTTCAACTACACCATCTACTGCATCAGGTGTTTATACTATTTATATTAGAAATACAGGTAGTTATTACATAAGTAGTGTTGTTTTAACAGTAACAAGTAGTGGACCAATACCATGTTTTACTAAAGATACAACTGTATTAACACCTAATGGATATGTTAAAATTACTGAATTAAAAAAAGATGATTTAGTTTTAACATCTGATAATAGAATTGTTCCAATTGTTAATATAATTTGTAGATTAGTTAAAGGAAATAAAAATACATATCCATACATTATTAATGAATCATCCATCAGTCCAAATTATCCTCCTGAAAAAACATTATTATCTGGTGAACATTTAATAAAAAATAAAAATACATGGATTCATCCTAAAAAATCACATAAATTTGAACAAGATAAAACGAATGATGTTATCAGTTATTATCATATAGAAACATCTGAGTATGAATTTGATAATTTAGTAATTAATGGTGGTTTAGTAGTTGAAACTTTTGCTGGTTATACAAGAGAAAATCAAATAGTACGAAATAAAAGAATTAGTTCAAATAATAAACAAATTAATTCAAATAATAAAAACACTGTTACACCTTTTTCACTGAAAAATGGGACAGCTAAAAATCATATAAATAATTAAATATGACGATGATTACTTAACTAAATGTTGGATAACATTTGTTTATGGAACCATCAACCCTTACTAAATTTAAGATTTATAACCTAATTTTAACACCTCAATTAAAAAATACCCAAATTAAGTTTTCTTTTTATAAAAGCATCTAACCTCTTAAAATTAAGTTGTCAAGTAGTTGTACGCCTTTAAAGATACATTTAAGATGTTAAGTTAAAAAGGTGTAATTAATAAAACTGGTTGTTTTTATAAAATATTATAAAAAATAATAATTTTATTTTAAACACTTTATTTTATGGCTCTCTCCCTCCCGCATATTTAAAAAGTGAATTCATTTTTTTCACTTTTATAAAAAATATATAAGGATATAATTTTATATGATACTATATATGGATGAAAAAGTGAATCATAAAAGTGAATATAGATGTAAACTATGTGACAAACTATACGCAAGTGCAAATAGCTTATGTAATCACAACAAAAAATTTCATAGTGAAATTAACAACTGTTTAACAACAAATAACAACTCAACAACAACTAATAACAACTTATCAATAACTAATAATAACTTATTAACTACTACTATTAGTGTTGGTAATACATCTAAAATACATTCATGTAAATATTGTAATAAAGTTTATAATATTCAGCAATCAAAATGGAAGCATGAACAAACATGTAAAAAAATTTATGATTTAGAGAAACAAAAACAAGACCAAGAATTATTACTTAAAATAAAAGAACAAGAAAAAGAAATATTAAAACTTAAATTAAAATTAGAAAGATCTAAAAAAGCTGATGTAGTTACATTGAAACAATTAAATAAACTGTTATTAGAAAGAAAAGAAGAGTATCAAAATTACATTAATAATAATGGAACTATTTATAATGGAAGCAATGTACAAAATATTGTTAATAATATTCAACTTATTGGTTTTGGTAAAGAAGAAGATATTGTTGAAACATTAACCAATAAAGAAAAAAAATTAATTATTGATTCACGATATAAATGTTTGGAGAAGTTTATTGAAATTGTCCATTGTGGTAAATATGATAAATTCAAAAATATTATAGTTACTAATATAAAAGATAATTACATGTATAGATTTGATGAATCAAAAAGTCAGTTTGTTTTAGCAACTAAAGACGAAACTATTAAATGTTTAATTGATAATAGAATGTATGATCTGGAAACATTATCTTTTTTCTAAAAAGATAAGATTACTTTGGAAAAAATGTATTTTTTCCAATGAAACTATTTATGACGAATTATTGGAAAAGAATAAATTAGATGATAAAACAAAAGATATTATTGAAAAATTTATAAATAAATTAAATGACGATAAATCAAAATATACAGATGAAGAAGGGCATATTCATGAAACATATAAAAATTACAAGATAAATGAAATAAAGTTGATATTATACAATAATCAAGATAAAATTATAAACGATATATCTTTATTGTTAACTACTAGTGAAACTGAATAAAAAGATATTATTGTTTAATAAAAAAAATTGACTTAAATAAGTTTTATTATAATATGTAATTATTATGGATTCACAAACAAAAGGCTTATTATATGAAATACAAATTAGAGATCATATTATAAATAAATTAAATAAACCGGCTTATTTATGGTCAGAAATACCTGAAACTTTATTATTAGAACATAACATTATTGGTTCTCATAATGAAGCTAGAATTAAAAGAAAAAGTAATAAAGATAACCCATTAATTGATACTGGTGTTGATGTTATTCAAATAGATGATGATAAATTATCTTTTGTACAATGTAAAAATGGCTACAAAAAAGGTGTTACAATGGAAGATTTAGCTGGATTTTCTATTATGACTTTAACCTATCAAAATTTTATTAATAAAGGATATGTTTATTATACCAATAAATTATCACCAAATATTTTATCATTACCACAAAATGATATTATTGAATTTATTAAAGAACCATTTTTGGAACCAACTAAAGAAAATATAATAAATAATTATGAACCATTTTATTATCAATTAGAAGCATTAGATGCATTTACTAAATGGTATGCAATAAATGA
>JACCEA011929902.1_pt1 | contig 30751 bp, 22 predicted proteins | sample 7449851 | NCBI WGS metagenome assembly JACCEA01 (sample SAMN15323453, study PRJNA562643) | freshwater metagenome | isolation source: river surface water | place: USA:Blue River Watershed | collected 2017-08-18
CAAGCTCAGCCTGCACGTGGGCGACAACATCACCGTGCGCGCCGGCAATGGCAACCTCGTCATCATGCGGGTTGTGGGCATCTTCGCCACTACGGTAAAGGCAGTAGATGAGACCAAGTCTTACGCCAACATAGCAAGGGTACAGAGCCTGATCGGTAAAGACCGCAGCTACGTCACCGAGATCAAGATCAACCTCAAAGACTACAACCGTGCCAATATCGTGGCCCGGGAGATAGAGACCATCACCGGCTACAAGGCCGAAGACTGGATAAAGGCCAACGAACAGCTGAAAGCCGGCTTCAAGGTGCGCGCCGTCATCCTCAACTCTGTTATCGGTGTCATATTGCTGGTGGCAGGCTTCGGCATCTACAACATCCTCAACATGACCATCTACGAAAAGATCAAGGAGATCGCCATCCTCAAGGCACAGGGCTTTTCGGGGCGCGCCGTCACCAGCATCTTCCTGCAGCAGGCGGTGTTCATCGGCATCCTGGGTGGCCTGGTGGGGCTCACCCTCGGCTTCTCGCTCACCTACATGGTATCCAGGATATACATAGGCGCGGGTTCACTCAAATACCTGCCCATGTCATTCTACATCCCGCATTACCTCGAGGCACTGTCATTCGGCATCCTCACCACCATTGCCGCCGGCTACTTCCCGGCACGCAAGGCTTCTAAAGTAGATCCTGTAACCATCATACGCGGATAATATGGACAACATAGCATTAAAGGCCTCCGGCATCAATAAGTACTTTCACGATCCCGTGACCATGCAGGTGCTGCGCGACATAAATATGGAAGTGCAAAAGGGCGAGTTCGTGTCCATCATTGGCAAGTCGGGCTGCGGCAAGTCTACCCTGCTCTATGTGCTGTCCACCATGGATACCGACTACGAAGGCTCACTCACCATCAACGGCACCAATACCACGGGCCTGTCGCTGAACCAGCTGGCACACCTGCGCACCGAGTCCATTGGTTTCGTGTTCCAGTTCCATTACCTCCTGCCCGACTTCACCTGCCTCAAAAACGTCATGATACCCGCGCTGCGCCTCGGCAAGTATTCGGCTGCCGAGGTGGAACAACGCGCTTATGAAAAACTAAAGATGTTTGGCGTGGAAGACCAGGCACTCAAAAAAGCAGGCAAGCTGAGCGGCGGCCAGCAGCAGCGCGTGGCCATTGCCCGGGCACTCATCAACGATCCGGCCATCATCATGGGCGACGAACCTACCGGCAACCTCGACTCGAAGAATACCGGCATTGTGTTCGATCTGTTCCGCCAACTGACCGTAGAATACAAACAAACGCTGATAACCGTGACCCACGACGAGGACTTCGCCCGCCGGTCAGACCGAATTATAGAAATGGCCGATGGACAGATCCGCCGTTAGCGGCCGCTCATCGTCACCACATACTTCAGTATCAGTTCTTCAGCATGTGCGTCCAGCACTTTGCTGTTCTGGTTCACCTTCTTCACCATTGGCGGCACCATGGCGCGCCACATAGCCTCACTTTCGGCCGATGGTTTCTTCAGTGCATGACAAGTGCCGCAGTTGGCCTCGTATAGTTTTTTGCCCTCCATCATATCGGCAACATTATATCCGGGAAACTTCGCAGCACCGCGCTCCACATCCGCAGCACCAATCTCTGCTTTCTTCGACGCGAAACATCCCGCCAGCGCCACCGTAGTCACCAATACAGCTATCTTCTTCATAAACCTTTATGTGTGTTGTTGCATTAAAGATAGGAATGAAAAACATTCTGAGGCAAATAGGCGAATAGAAATTTGCTAAAAACTACGCACAGGCCGCACAGTGCATTGTTTGGCCTTGTTATCGCTTGCGGTAGTGCCCGTGCCAAACTCTTGCGACCAGGCATTATCTGCATCAATTTCGCTTGAGCTCCAGTAACTACCCGTCCCGAAACCACCAATTGCGGCCTTGTTCTGATACAATCTGTTTAGTTCGTTCTTGCTGGGCAGGTACCAGTCGTCATAGCCGGCCCTCACCAGTCTTAAGCACTCCGCCGCCGCATTGGCACCCGTACCCTGTATCGCTACAATAGTCCCGGTGTTTGCCGATCCTGTACCAAGGGCCGTGCCCGTTGCACCTGTTACCATCATCGCTCCGTTATACCACACAAGCGGCGTAGTACCCCAGTCCTCTGTGTATGCGATCAGTCCGTGTTTTACGCCCGCGTCATATCCCGGGTCTCCAAACTGCAACACATACGCGATCACACCACCACCATAGCGCTCACCAATGGTATAAGATACCGGGCCGGTCACTTCAATTTCCTGCCCATTAAACCTGGCACCACAAGCATCACTTACCATATACCTGATGGCCACCACTCCCGCGGCCACTCCCGTCACCACCCCATCACTACTCACGGTTGCAGTGGCTTCATTGCCACTGGTCCACTTGCCGCCGGCCTTATCTGCACTCAGCTTTATTGTATTGCCGATAGCCACAGAGACAGGCCCTGTGATCTTGGGAAAAGTCGGCGTTTGATCACATGGCGTTTTGTCACCGCCTTTTTTGCACGAAGCGAGCACTGCAATTAGCACAACCAGTAAGAAGAGGTATCTTTTGTTCATAAGTTTGAGAAATGCGTATTGTTTATAGGAAAAGTGGTTTTACTTACCGTTTTCACCCTGTATAGTGCTGCAATTTGGCGCAGCATGTGCCGGCATAACTATTCAGTTGCTTCCTTACACAATACTACATCATTGATCGCACAATGTACTATGGCCGGCAATAAAAAAGCGGCGGTCTGCCGTCAGGCAGAGTTTGTAACACTCGCACATCTTACCATCTTTAAATCACATAAATCTTAGCCTGCCGACCGTAGGTGGGCTTGCCTACCGATAGGTAGGTTCAGACAAACCACCGCAGGCCGGTTCAGACAAAAAGCACTCGCGCATCCTAAAATCTTCAAATCATATAAATCCTAGTTCAGACAAACCACCGCAGGCAGACAATAACAACCCACAATCCCCGCGACAAAACCCTCATTCGACCTCACCCTCTCCCTCGGAGAGGGCCGGGGAGAGGTTTTTATGATACTACAGAAAACGCACTATCATAAAAACTCACCCACCTCTAATTCAAAAAACCGAATGACCTTTGTGCCGAACCTAAAAGACCACTATCATGCTAAACGAAAAGAAACACCAGGCGAAAACCCTCTTCTTCCAGTCAGAACTCAACAACAGCCAGATCGCGTCCCTGTTAAACGTCAGCCGCCGCAGCATATCTACATGGGTCAAAGAGGGCGATTGGAACCGCCTCAAACAGTCTGCAAAATACTTGCCTTCCATGCTGGCCGAGAACTGTTATCACATCATCGGCCACCTTACAGAAAGCTACCTTTCCGAGAGCCGGATGACCAACCCCATCACATTCAAAGAAATAGAAGGCCTGCACAGACTCACCCTCACCGCCAAAAAGCTACAGAACCGCTGCACACTCAACGAGAACATGGAGCTCTTCGGCTACTTCATGGAAATGGTCTCGCAGCGCAACCCGCAACTCGCCCGCAGCATACACCCATATATCGATGAGTTTATCTCGGCGCGCGCCTCTGTTTATACACAACACATCCAACCCGATACATTCAACTCCATGGGCAGGATACCCGTCCCCGAGGTCGACAACACCGAAGCTCAACTCGACCGCCGGGAAGAATATCTCAGCGACCCCGATGTTGTAGAGGCATACAAACAATGGGGCATCCCCCACCCCTACGACGAGCAACCCTCGTCCGACCAACCCGCACCACCTGTAACTAATGAAGAAATTTCCCCAGAACCACCACAGAGCACCCGTCCCGAAACTTCCCACACCGACACACAGGTGGGAAGAAGTGCGCAGTTTTTGGGAAGTAAAATGAAGCAAACTTCCCACACACCCATTGATAATCAACAACCCTCACAAAAAAGCACACAAATAAAATTTCCTGCGCAACCCGCCACTCCCGACATCACTCAACCCAAAATATCTTGGCGAGAACTAAGCATAACTCCACCGCCCGTAGACAATCCAACCGGCAATATTATCTGACGTCCGCCGCTATCGTAAGCCTGAACGAAAACACAATAATTGAAAGTCGATCAACATCTTTCAAATATTGTATAATATGTCGCCATGAGCCCCATCGAAGGGCGACATTCACCCTATGCCATTGTTCGGCGGGGCTCCCCATGACATATACACAAACCATCATCCTAATTCCCTCCCGCCAACAATCGCCACATTAAGTAGCTTTGCAGCATGGCAGTTATCCATCCGTTATCAGAAGGGGTATTTACAATAGGACACGATAAGGTATTTGTACCGTTTAATGTGGAGACCGATGTGCTTACCGACCGGCCCACGGGGTCGCTGCTGGTGGAGGTGCAACCGTTTCTGGTAGTGACAGATAAGGATGTGATAGTGCTGGAAACCGGCCTGGGCTTCAACAATGCCGATGGGGTGCTGCAGATACACGATAATCTGCGCCGCCACGGCTACGAACCCGCCGCCGTGACCAAGGTGCTGCTGACGCACCTGCACAAAGACCATGCGGGTTGCCTGGTGTTCCGCAGCAATGGCATGGTGCTGCCCACCTTCCCTAATGCCGATTATTACATCTACCGTCCCGAGGCCGATCATGCACTGGCAACGGGCATGCCATCGTATCATCCCGAGGATATAGAGCCGATACTGGGCACGGGCCGTGTGCGCTGGATAGATGGCGAAGAAGGGGTGATAGACGGGTACATCCACTACATGCACTCGGGCGGGCATTGCCCCCAACACATTGTGTACCTTATAGACGATGGCACCGACAAGGTGTTCTTTGGCGGCGATGAGGCACCCCAACTAAAACAAATGAAGATGCGCTATGTGGCCCGCTACGACTATGACGGTAAAAAGGCCATGGCCCTGCGCGAGCAGTATGCCGAGCGTGGCCGTGCCGAGGGTTGGCAGTTCCTGTTCTACCACGATGTGAAAACGCCGGTATCTACGCTGTAAAACGGCTACTTGGCCGTCTTCATGCATTTGGCAAACTGCATAATGGCATTGGCACTATCGGCAGGGAAGGTCTTCTCCTGACCCGCGATGATGAATTTGGATATCTTCTTGGATGAGATCTCGTCTATCTGGCCGGGATTGAGGGTGTAGAAAACGTAGCGGGTGGCCTCGGTGCGGTCGTCGGTGAAATCGTGACTCACATCAACGGTGTCGTCTACTATACGCGAGTTATCGTCAAACACTATGGTCAGCGATTTCTCCTGCTTTTCGGTCTGTCCGCCATCGGCAGTGGGGTTATATATGGCCTCGAGCGGGCACACCACATGGAACATGGCCACGAAGTTGTCATACGGGAACTCTTCGTCCTTGCTGATACTGCGCTTGAGCCTGATGGCCGGAGTTTCGTTCTGTTTGTAGGGTGTAAAGAAGTCGGTCTGTACCTTATTCTCAGACACCTCCTTCTTTAAGAGCTTGCAAAAATCCTGTGCGGATGCACCCTGAGCCAGTGCCAACAGCACCAAAGTGTAGAACAACTTCATGAGTAAACAGTTTAGAAAGACGGTATAAATATAACAATTAAGCAAGCAAATGACAAACACCACTACTACACACATTGCTACCTATGGGCGGTTTGGGCTATCTTTGCCCACGTTGCAACTACTTTTACGTTTCATGGCCGAATCAAACAAACTGACAAAGTCCATCCTGATCGCATATGGTTTCTTTATTGCCCTCGCACTAGCGTGGTTCGTGACCAGCTTTGTGGTGGGTGGCTACTTCAATCTGGTGGCATTTATCACACTGGCGGTTTTCAGTGTTCAGGCCTATTACAAGAACCGTATTGCCAACCTGGTGCTGGGGCTGATCATACTGCCGGCGTCCATCTTCTGGGGACTGCAGTTTGCCTACTCGGGCGGCAAAACGGGTTTCGATACGTTCATCAATGTGATGTTGCTACTGTCGGCCACCAGTCTGGCCATGTCTATCGTACTGGTGTTCGGTTACCTGAAAATGAGCTTCGGTAACGACAACTAACATCCCGCCCCAACATCGCTCTCATGGTAAAGACCGTATCCATACAGCTGCTGCCTGCCGATGCCTTTGATGAAAGGGTGATACGCCGCGTGGCTGCCGAAGAATGCGGGGTGCACACGAAGCGCATAACGGGCTACCATATACAGAAACGATCTATAGACGCACGGTCGAGGCAGGCAAAGTACATACTGCAACTGGAGGTATTTATTGATGGCAAGGTGACGGAACCACCCGCCTTTGACCCCGAACTGCGCAACGTGAGTAACGGGCAGCCGGTGGTGATAGTAGGCGCCGGCCCGGCAGGGTTGTTTGCCGCACTGCGGCTGATAGCCGCGGGTAGGAAACCCATCATCATAGAGCGGGGCAAGGATGTGCGCAGCCGCCGCCGCGACCTGGCCGCCATCAACAAAGAGGGGGTGGTGAATCCGGAGTCGAACTACTGTTTTGGAGAAGGGGGCGCCGGCACTTACAGCGACGGTAAACTCTACACCCGGTCTACAAAGCGGGGCAATGTGTTGCGTATCCTGCAGCTTTTCCACCACTTTGGCGCAGATGCTGATATTCTGATAGACGCACATCCGCATATAGGTACCAATAAGCTGCCGCAGATCATCACGGCCATGCGCCAACAGATCATAGAATGTGGCGGAGAGGTGCATTTTGAGACCAAACTCACCGACCTGCTACTGGACGGCGACAAGGTGGCGGGCATCAGAACAGCGGCGGGCGATACCATCCAATGCGATTCGGTGATATTGGCCACCGGTCACTCTGCCCGCGACATATTTGAACTGCTGCACCGAAAGGGCCTCCTGATAGAGGCAAAACCGTTTGCACTCGGCGTGCGTATAGAACACCCGCAGCACCTGGTGAACACCGCACAATACCATTGCCAGCTGCGCGACCCGCACCTGCCCCCTGCCAGTTATTCGCTGGTGGCGCAGGAGAATGGCCGAGGCGTATTCTCGTTTTGCATGTGCCCGGGCGGCATCATTGCACCCGCGGCAACAGCACCCGGCGAGCTGGTGGTGAACGGATGGTCGCCCTCCAAGCGCAATAACCCGTATGCCAACTCGGGTACAGTAGTGGCCGTTGACGAGCATGATTTTGCCAAGTATGGCTTTACAGGTCCACTGGCGGCGATGCAATACCAGCAGATGGTGGAGCAGCGCGCTTTTGTGGCCGGTGGTGGCCAGCTGGTGGCACCCGCCCAACGCATGACCGACTTCGCAACAGGCAAGACCTCTTCTACCCTGCCCGATTGTTCCTATCTGCCGGGCATCACATCGGTACCTATGGACAAGGTGCTGCCACGGGAAGTGACCGATGCACTGCGCAAAGCCGTGGTGACCTTTGGCAAGAAGATGAAGGGCTACTATACTGAGGAAGCAGTACTGGTAGCCACCGAGTCGCGCACGAGCTCGCCTGTGCGCATACCCCGCGACAAGGACACCATGGAGCACGTGCAAATAAAGGGTCTGTACCCATGTGCGGAGGGCGCCGGATATGCAGGGGGCATTGTATCGGCAGCGATAGATGGCGAACGCTGTGCCGAGATGTGCATAGCGAAGATGGCGTAACGGCTGCCATAGCAGCAAAAAAGAAGGGCACCTTTCGGCGCCCCTCGTGTATCACAAAACGTTTGTTGGTTATTGTTTAGACAGTGTACCAGTGTACACGTTGTTGCCACCTACCGCACGGTAGAAGTAGAGACCCGCAGCAAGCGCCTTACCACTGATAGCGGTAACAGATGCCGGCTTCAGTTCCTGCTCCAGTACCAGACGGCCGTCGGCTGTATAGAGACGGAACATAACCGGATCGGTACCGGCTTCGGTAGTGATGTTCCACTCGTCCTTAGTAGGATTAGGGAACACAGCAAGCGAAGGATTACCGCCATACAGGTCGCCCACTGCAGTGAAACTGCTTGGATAGAAACCTGTGCCGCCGCCATTGAGTGTGCTCATCTTCATGCTTGCAAACAAAGTGGTACCGATGTTGCTGTAAGACCACTTGCTGGTGCTAGGTGTAGTAGCGTAACCATAAATGGTAACATTGGCAGCCGGTGCAAACATCACACTATCCACTCCCGGGTTGGGGTTGGTTGGTGTGTTCACTTTGTAGAACTTGTAACCTGTGAGTGGCGATGCACCGGGAGTACTGCCGTTTACATCTGTTGTATCCTTAGCAGTGAAAGGGAACATTACCGTAACAGGAGAGGTTGGCTCCTGAGTGGTAGTGATCTTCCAGTAACGACGCATAGCGTAGTTATTGGTGAGTGACGTGCCGGCCGTACCTGCAGGGAAAGAGACGAGGTCGGCAGTGCCGCCGCCATAACCTGAGATGGTAGCCGTCATGACGCTGAAGCCTACAGAATCGAGCGTGCCGATGTTGTTGCGGTGTTTCTTCATCACAAGGACCAGTGTGTCATCGGCCTGGTCAGCAGTGTTTTTGTCGAACCAGTAGTAGGTAGTAGTGTCGCCGCCGTAGATGTCTGTACACTCCCTGTTGGCGCTAAGTGATTTGCCGGCAACCTGGAGGGCTACGTTAGGGCGATACACTTCGCCACAGGTGGTTGAGAATTTGGTGCGGATGTGCCTGCGTATGGTGTCGCCGGGCTGCATTCCAAAACCTTTGGTCAGGTTGATACCCACGCTCTGCAAGTGACAGTAACTCATTACAGTACCACCACCTGAAGGGTAAGCTGGAGACGGAGTAGCACATGATCCTTCAAGGGTCATACAAGCATCGATAGCAGTATTCCTTGCAGGAGGGTTCCAGCAACAACGGTGCGTGTGTGGTGAACCAACGATGTGCCCCATTTCGTGCGCAAGTACCATGAGGTTCCAGCTGTAAGTTGGGAAATTGCTCACGCCGCTGTTTGAGATATTAGCAAAGCCGTAAGGGCCGCTAGAGTCGAATGCGTATGAAGAACAAAGCGCTTTGAGCCATGCCACACCGCCCATGTTGCCTGAAACGGTTGACAGCAAGAGAGCGAGGTCGCAACCATGCATCACGTTTTTGGTAGCACCGCCGAACTTCTTGAGGAAGCGGATAGATTGCTTGATCGTGATGGCCTGATAGATGTCGGTTGCGGTATTAACCTGTACGTAACGCAGCACTATAGGAACGCCCTCGTTGCGGTAGATAGTTGCCTGGTTGTTGAAAAGCGCTGTAAGGAAGTTGGTAACGGTTGTTACGTTTGATCCTTTCTTGGTGTAAGTGTCGTAATCGGCAACCTCCATAACACGGAGTTGATTACAGCTGTTGTACACCATATTGTTGAGGAAGGTAGTTGTTTTGCCACCCAGCTTCTGCTCGCCATAAACGTCAGGCAGAAGGTCGGCATCGCAACCGGGGCCTTGTGACTTATCAATGATATTTACATCATTGTAAAGGATATAGTCGCGGTGGTAGTCCCACTCTTTGCCTGTCATACTGTTTGGCACCAGTACGAAGTTGCCCACATCAGGAATTGAGAAGATACCGTAAACCTCGTTGTTGAAGAATGAGAACGAAGCGACAGAACCCTGGATCCCTTTTACAATACCACGGTAGTACAGACCGGGTGTGTAATCGACCTTGGTGTCTCTGCCATTCTCGCCTACTGCATGCACCTCAAAGTCGTTGGCAAGGATGTCATATTTACCGAGCTCGATGGTGTACGTGCTGCCATTAACACCGGGCACCACCAGACTGATAGCCGAATGTTTGGCTTTCATGAACTCGGCGACGTGCGCGTAGTCGATAGAAAGTGGCTGCGCCTCCTCGACAAACTTGAGCAATTCGGTTTTGTCGAAGTTGTTGTCAGGGGTCCAAATGTTACTAACAGTTACAAACTCATTAGTCGTTTTCATGCGACTGATGAAGGCATCCATAGGCGTGTAGTTAGTAGCGAATGAGCGTACTGCGAAAAAGCAAAGCAGAAGGGCAATGCCGACGTAACCTATTCTTTTTTTCATTTTTGTTAAAAATATTTACTTCAAGAAGAATTTACGGTACGCAATATAAGTAAAAACGAGTATCGAAAATTCAATATTGAGTTGAATTACAGCACTTTATTTATCTATAATCTTATAGAGAAAGTCTAGAAACTAACACTGACAACGGTGTGCTCCCGAAACTACTAACCAGAAATTAATAAATGAAAATGGCCCTTAACGGGCCACTTCATAAATCGAAAACGGTGCTTTTAATTTTCAAAGTACTGCTTTAATTCCTCGTTAAAATACTGGAGTGCGTTCCGGATGGGTAATGGTAAGCCACCACCGAGGGCGCAGAGTGAGCCGATCTCCATAGTTGTGATAAGATCGGTGAAGAGTACTCTGTCCATTTTGTAGTCGGTATTGATGGCTTTGTCCACCATTTCGTAGCCACGTGTTGAACCGAGACGGCATGGGAAACACTTACCACAGCTTTCGTGCGCTGTGAACCGGAAAAGGTGCTCAACGTACCTGATAACCGGATACTCCTGCGGAAGACACACAACAGATGCGTGACCGAGCAGAAAGCCAGCCTGTGAGAAGGATTCGAAATCGACTGTTAAGTCATCGATCTTGCTGACAGGCACCAGCCCTCCGAGCGGGCCACCAATGTGCATCGCCTTCACGGGTTTGCGGAACCCGCCACCGAGCGTATCGGTCACAACGCGGAGGGGTGTACCCATATCGACCTCGTAAATACCAGGGCGATTGAAGTGACCATCGAGAGACACGAGTTTGGTGCCGGTGGAGCGTCCCTTGCCGATTGCAGCAAATGCATCGCCACCATTCTCGACGATCCAGGGGATGCATGCAAGTGTCTCGACGTTGTTGACAACAGTAGGCTTGTTGAACAGACCATGTTGTGTGGGGTACGGCGGGCGTACACGAACTTCCGGACGCTGTCCTTCAATTGATGAAAGGAGGGCGGTCTCTTCGCCGCATATATAGGCACCCTGGGCCTTAATGACCTTGAAATCGTATGAAAAACCTGAGCCGAGGATATTATCACCGATGTAACCGGCGGTGCGGATATCGTCGATAGCAGCCTGTGTGATGGCAACCGCCTCGGGATATTCGCCACGGATGTAGACCACGCCATGACCGGCACCGGTAATGTATCCGGCGATGATCATTCCGAGGAGCACAGAATGAGGGCGTTCCTCTAATAAGTAACGGTCGCTATAAGCGCCGGGATCGCCTTCATCCGCGTTGCAGACAATGAACTTGGTATCACCCGCGGTGTTCTTGCAAGACTCTAATTTGAACGCAATGGGAAAACCGGCTCCTCCCCTGCCCCTCAATCCTGACACTTTGAGTGTGGCAAGCAGATCATCGGGTGACAGGGACAGCGCCTTTTTCAGTGTCGCATAGTACGGTGCTATACCCGGGAAAGGCGCAGTGAGTAGCTGCGTGCCTGAGGTAGCGACATGGTACTTGTCCATTGGCACGACCGTGCCGGATCTGATATCATTTATCTTATCGATGTCGGCACCCGAGTAGTTGCGGCCGGCGTAATGAAACGCAGAATTCTCGTGACAACGACCAAGGCAGCACATCTCGCCTATTTCGTCTTCTGTGAAGGAACCTTTCAACTTGTTGTGCAAGGCATCCTGAGTACCGGCGACCAAACAAGCGCTACCGTTGCAGGCGTAGACCTTTTTTCCCTGATTTTCGGGGCGTAGGAAATCATAAAAGGTTGCGGCACCATACACATTCGCCTTACCCATCAAAAATTCATCGGCAAGCGCTGATGCCTGTTCTTTGGAAACGGCGCCGGTCTGAGAAGCGGCAACGCCGAGCTCTTCAAACAGATTTTCGCGCAACCCTTTACGGCCTGATAATTCGCTTAGGTTCTTTGACATAACAATGCTGATCTTACTAGTTAATCAAATGTAAGATAGGAAATCCATTTTTTTTGCACAACGCTGAAACAGGTTATTCCATGAATTCGCTCAATTCGAGCCAGCGCATTTCTTTTTCCTCCAGCGCGGTGGTAATTTCGGTGATGCGTACGCTGAGCTTCTGTATCTCATCATAGGCCAGACCGGGCATAGCCATGCGCTCTGTTACGGCTGTTTTTTCGGCTTCCAGAGCCGGCATATCCTTTTCGAGCTGTTCGAATTCGCGTTTTTCCTTAAAAGACAACTTACGTTTGGTGGGTGCTGCGACGGTGACCTGATCGGAGGCGATGGAGGCAACTGCTTCGGGAGCGGGGCTTTCCTTTGTTTTTTCGCGCGTACGCTCCTCGATGCGGTACTGGGAGTAGTTGCCGGGAAAATCGCGTACGACACCGTCTCCCTCAAAAACAAACAGATGATCAACCAGCCTATCCATGAAGTAACGATCGTGCGACACTATGACAAGGCAACCCTGAAACTCGGCGAGAAAATTCTCGAGTACCGAAAGTGTGGGCAGATCAAGGTCGTTTGTAGGTTCGTCGAGAACAAGGAAGTTGGGATTGCGGAACAGGATCGTGAGCAACTGGAGTCGCTTCTTCTCTCCCCCACTCAATTTGGACAGATAGGTATACTGCTGCTCGGGCGGGAAGAGGAATAACTGAAGGAACTGTGCAGCACTGAGGGTGCCTCCATTAGCCAATGGGAAATTCTCAGCAATACCTTTTACGTACTCGATGATCCGCATATCCTCCTTTATCTCGAGGCCCTGCTGAGAGAAATTGCCAAATACGACCGTGTCGCCAATGTTGATCTTGCCGCTATCGGCCGGCTCAAAACCTTGCAACATATTGAGGAATGTACTCTTACCAGCGCCATTTTTGCCAATGATACCGATCCGTTCCCCTTTCTTGAACGTGTAGTCGAAACCTTTGAGAATGACCTTGTCGCCGTAGCTCTTGTAAACCTTTTTCATTTCGGCGATCTTGCCACCGAGTCGTGTCATTTTCACCTGAAGTTCGACCTGCAGATCCACTACTTTTTGCTTGGCTTTGGCTTCTACCTCATAAAAATTGTCCTGCCGGCTTTTGGATTTTGTGGTGCGGGCACGGGGTTGTTTACGCATCCATTCGAGCTCCTTCCTGTACAGGTTGCGCGCTTTGTCAATATTAGCGAGTGTATTTTCAATCCTGGCGGCTTTCTTCTCTAAATATTCCTGGTAATCACCACGATATGTAAAAATCTGTTCACCATCCAGCTCCCAAATGACATCACAAACGTCTTCGAGGAAGTAACGATCGTGGGTGACCATGAGCAAAGTGACCTTTTCCTGATTCAGGTAGTTTTCGAGCCATTCCACCATACCAACGTCCAGATGGTTGGTAGGTTCGTCCATAATCAGCAGGACGTGCCGATGTTCGAAACCGATATCAATAAGTATTTGTGCGAGTGCAACGCGTTTGCGCTGACCACCCGACAGGGTGCGCACAGGTTGGTTGAGGTTGTGAATATTCAGTTTTCCGAGTATCTGATGGACCTTGGCCTCAAAATCCCACGCGCCGAGTTCATCGAGGCGCGCCAAAGCTGCCGAAAGTTCTGCAGGGTCTTTTTCCTTTTCCGCGACTACCTTTTCGTAATGACGGAGTGCCTCGGCAACCGGATGCCGGTAGTGAAATATGTTATCGAGAACGGTGGCATTCTCGTCAAACTTCGGCTCCTGTTCAAACAATGCGACTGACACATCTTTATGCACCCAAACCGTGCCTTCGTCAACTGTGTCTTTGCCAGCGAGAATGCGCAGGAGCGTAGACTTTCCTGTTCCGTTTCTTGCGATAAGGGCAATTTTATCCCCCTCACTTATATGGAAAGTTATATTTGTAAACAGTGGTTTTATCCCGTAGGTCTTGCTGATACGCTCAGCAGAAAGGTAATGCATATTGTATGTAAAGGTAGCACGAGTAGGGCAAAATAATATCGGCTGTTCAGGAATACACGTAGTAAGAGAATGGTCCGCTTAACAAACAACATATTAATGTAAGCAGGTAGATGCCAGAAATAGGGACCTAACTCGCAAGGTGAATCGTTCAACCTCCTACATCTTATGATACGGAAAATGATGTTACTTCTGCTCTCGGTAGCTGCATGCGGGAGACTGTCAGCACAAGCCAGTTTAAACCCAACAGAATTACTGAGAGAGGCGAAAACACCTACTGAGCGGATTGACGCATACAAAACGATCTTCAGGTTTTACGAATTTTCTCACCCAGAGAGCGCAAAGAAGTACCTGCAAAAAGGTATTGGTGAGTTTACAAAAAGCGGGAATCAAATTGGCGTTGGTTCGATGACCATTCTGGACGCTTATATGGATGCCGACCAAGGAAGGCGTGCACGGGCAAAAGAATAACACATTCGTGCTTTAGAAATATTCACCAAAGAGAACTACCTGAATGGTATCGCAAACGCTCACAGTGGCATTGGTATACAAGAAGTAAAATCAGGAAACTTTACAGTTGCAACCAAGCATTTTCTGGAGGCTCTCCGGATATTTGAATCGACTGGAAACAGAGACGGCATTGTAAACATCTATCAGAAACTCGGAGCAGTGAATGAAACGAGTAATAACCTTACTAACGCCCTTGAGTACTATTTTCTTGCGATCGAGGAAATAACGAAGAGTCCGGTGAAAGGAACCAACCAAGCATGGATCTTTAATAATATAGGAATTGTGTATGGGAAAATGGAAAAGTTGGATACCGCACTACACTATTTTCAGCTAGCACTTGACAGCTGCACAACTCCTGCATTTACGAATCTGAGACTACTAACCCTGAATAATCTGGGAATTCTTCACGATAAAATGGGAGAAGACGCAAAAGCACTTGCGTATTTTGACGAAGCGATATCAATAACAGTCAATAAGGAATTGCCGGAAAATCAGGCACATCTGACTTTTAACAGAGCATCGGTTGTGAACAAAACAGATCCTGTCAGGGGTTTGAAACTACTTAAGGACGCACTGTTACAAGTGCAGCAACTGGGCCTCAGGACGATGGAAATCGACATTTATGAGACTATAATCGATGCCTACGAACGTTTGAAACAATACGACTCATCTTATCAATACCTCAAGAAGGTGAGGTCTCTCGAAGACTCACTGAATACAACTGTCAAATCACAGGAGATGGCAGAACTTGAGTCTCAGTATGAAATAGAAAAACAAGGATAAAATATGCGCAGATAGAAGCAAAACTCAAGAATGACAAAATGGTAACAGAGTTGACAGTCTCACTTGCGACAATTTTGGCCGTACTCCTGGCAATTGTAGTGATCGGCTACATGAAAAAGAAAAAACTGAATCTGGAGTTGCAACAAAAAGAAGAAAACCTCAGAAAATCAAACGAAATAAAGGACAGGTTATTTTCGGTAATTGGTCATGATCTAAGGGGGCCATTGCGACAAATCCCGCCATCGTTGGAATTGTTGGAACACGACATCATGACAAAAGAAGAAACAAAGTTTCTGCTGTCTTCATTAACAGCACAGGCGAGGGCATCAATCGATACATCAGACAAACTACTGGTATGGGGCACTAAACAAATGCAGGGAAATGCGAAAAACGAGACCCGTATCAATGCAAAAGCGCAAGCTGCGGAGACACTTGAGTTGCTCGCCCCCCAAGCAAGAGCAAAAAAGATACAACTGAAAGATACGTTGCAGGGACACATCTGCGTGATGGCCGACCCTTCGCACTTTGATTTAATATTGCGCAATCTGCTTTCTAATGCCATTAAGTTCACGCATCCGGAAGGAATAGTAGCGTTAAGCGCCGACACTGAAACACAAGCAGGCTATGTGGTTTTCAGCGTAACGGACACCGGAATAGGTATGTCACAAGAGCAAATGAAAAAACTGTTTGAACCATTTAATGGCGCAACGCGAGGAACCGCAAATGAAAAAGGATCAGGAATTGGTTTGATGCTGTGCAAAGAATATGCAGAATTGAACGGCGGGAAGATATGGGTCACATCTAAAGAAAGAGAGGGATCAGCGTTCTTTTTTTTCTTGAAGAGATGCACGGAAAGGTAGAAAAAAAGGGCACCATAAGGTGCCCCCAATTCTTAAATAACGTTAACTACTAGTAAGCGCGAGCAAACAAAACCCTTTGCGTAGATGGCTTACCGGTGAGGATACATGTACCTGCCTCCTGCTCGTTGTTCAAAGGAATGCAACGTATCGTTGCCTTGGTCAATTCCTTGATCTTTTCTTCTGTTTCAGGAGTACCGTCCCAATGAGCGGCAACAAACCCGGCCTGTTCGTCCAGTACCTTCACGAATTCATCCCAGGTATCGACCTTGCGGGTATTATCGTTACGGAACTGTAGCGCCTTCGCATACATGTTGGCCTGAATGTCACCAAGCAATGCGGCAATATGAGCTGACAATCCGTCTAACGAGACAGATGCTTTCTCCTTTGTATCGCGTCGGGCCACCTCTGCTACATTATTTTCCATGTCGCGTGCTCCCAGTGCAATACGAACAGGAACACCCTTCATTTCGTACTCAGCAAATTTCCAACCCGGCCTTGCAGTATCGTCATCGTCGAACTTGACACGGATGCCTTTTGAACGCAATTCTGATACCAGTGAATTGGCGTAGTTATTGATGCGTGCCTGTGCTTCAGGATCCTTATTCATGATAGGAACGATAACGACCTGAAGCGGAGCGATGCGCGGTGGAAGGACCAATCCCTGATCGTCGCTATGCGCCATAACGAGCGCACCAACCAAGCGAGTAGAAACACCCCATGATGTAGCCCATACATAATCGAGTTTGTTCTCTTTGTCGCGGAAAGTGACATCAAATGCCTTGGCAAAATTCTGCCCAAGGAAGTGAGAAGTACCCGCCTGTAGTGCCTTTCCATCCTGCATAAGCGCTTCAATACAGTAAGTATCTTCAGCGCCGGCGAACCTTTCATTGGCTGTTTTCACCCCGCGTACGACAGGGACAGCCATGTATTGTTCGGCAAAGGTTGCGTAGACCTCCAACATCTTCTTGGTTTCTTCAATTGCCTCTTCGCGAGTGGCGTGGGCGGTGTGGCCTTCCTGCCAGAGGAATTCGGTAGTGCGCAGGAAAAGGCGGGTGCGCATTTCCCAGCGAACAACATTGGCCCACTGGTTGATGAGCAATGGCAGATCGCGGTAAGACTGGATCCAATCTTTGTATGTGTTCCAAATAATCGTCTCAGATGTAGGGCGCACGATGAGCTCTTCCTCAAGTTTAGCATCCGGATCGACAATGACACCGCCGCCATTGGGATCGTTCTTGAGACGGTAATGGGTAACTACAGCACATTCTTTAGCAAAACCTTCTACGTGAGCAGCCTCTTTACTGAGAAAGCTCTTTGGAATAAACAACGGGAAATATGCATTCTGGTGACCTGTCTCTTTGAACATACGATCGAGCACATCGCGCATGTTTTCCCAAAGCGCGTAACCATGCGGCTTGATCACCATACAACCTTTTACCGCAGAATAATCTGCGAGTCCAGCCTTCAAAACAATGTCGTTATACCATTGCGAATAATCTTCACTTCTTGATGTTATTTCCTTTGACATAAAAGTAAACCTGAGGCAATTTTAATAGTCTGATAAAAAGACACGGAGACAGAACCTGAGCTCAACTATAAATTGTTAAAATTCAATGTATGAAGTCATCCGAATGGCGCAAATGTAGTAATTTCACTAAGGATTTTACCTAAAAACAATTCAAAATGAAACGTTTCGTACTGACCGGACTGCTTATAGCGGGAGTGATACAGGGGGCTACTGCTCAGGTGGATGATATTTATGCATCGGGTTCAGATCAAAGTAATCAGTCGGCCAAAGAACAACGTCGTGAAGAGCGCAGGAAGCAGCGTGAAGAAAGGCGCAACGACAGCTACCGTAATCGATTTGACGAGAACAATGCCGGAGGCGATCAAAGTGGCCAATATAACGATGGCAACTTCAATGGAGACGATTATGTAGATTACGATGATGATTATTCCTACAGTACTCGTCTCAACCGATTTGACAATGACTTTTACAATATGGGATACTTCAGTACGTTTTATAATCCGTACTGGTATAACAGGTATTGGTATGACCCATATTGGGGTTACAACCCCTGGCGGCCGGGATTCAGCATGAGCGTTGGTTTTGGCGGACCATACTGGAGTTCGGCATGGGGCTGGAATACATGGTATGGATATGGCGCATGGGGCAGTTACTGGAACTATCCTTTTTATGGCGGTTGGTATTCACCAATGTACTTCGGAGGGGGATATTGTGGCGGCTTCTACAATGGCTACTGGAATGGTTACTATGCAGGCCACTACGGGAATTCATACAATTACACGCCACGTTACTACCGTCCGGCAGGAACGAGACTGTACCAGAACACCGCTTATAACGGGCCAAGGGGTGGCAGCGGATACCGAACAGCTCCGAGCCAACTGGGCCTCAGGAATTACGGACCGAATAATACGTACAGAACTTATGGGAACAGCTACCGCACGGGTACACCTCAGCGAGGTGATCAGTTCAATACAAACCGAGTGGGACAAAACGGGCAGGAAAACGGATCGCGGACGTACCGAAACAATGGCTGGGGTGGCAACCGCAATGTTGGCAATGGAATGCAAAATAATGAGCCAAGCCGTACGCGCGGATTTTTCAACAATGTAGGGCGAAGCATTGCGGAACAACGCAATTTTGACAATGGAAGTGGTTCGAGGTTTAACAACAACCAACAACAACCCAATGGTGGCGGCAATCAGGGAGGCAGGTCCTACAGCAACCCTAACCCTGGAAGCAGAATATACAATAACCCAAACCCAGGGAATAGCAATCCCGGTGGACGATCGTTCGGCAACCCGGGCGGTGGAAACTCCGGTGGTCGCTCGTTCGTCAATCCGGGTGGCAGTAATACATCACCAAGCGGTGGTGGTGGCGGTGGAATAAGAGGTGGTGGTCGCCGATAGCACTGAGCGTTAAACTATTCATAATAAAGGCATTGTTACCCGAGGTAATGATGCCTTTTAGATTTCAACATTAAAACAGGTATAGTATTTGTAGTTATTTTGCAGATATATCCTGATCCAAACACACTAACATTATGCGATACACGAAGCTTGTATTGATACCAACACTCACGATAGGTGCAGCCACGGCGAGCGCACAGATAACTGAAAACATACAGGGAATGAACAGCGGCGTGCAACAGGCATACGCTTTGTCGAACCTGACGGTGCAAGGCACTGCAAGATCGATGGGATTTGGGAATGCGCTTGGCTCTATAGGGGGTGATTTCAGCTCTCTGAGTGTGAACCCTGCGGGACTGGGTGTGTACAGATCATCGGAACTGACCTTCACCCCTACCCTGAGGATGAACAGTGCCAGCAGTCAGTATCTGGACGAAGTGAAGGAAGACAACAACACACGTTTCAATTTCAATAACGTAGGTATCGTTTTCACCAATGCACCAAAGGGTAAACGGTACGAGAAAAGAAAATGGAAAGCAGTTTCGTTCGCTATCGGGAACAACCGTGTTGCTGACTTTAACCGCAATTACAGTTTTGCCGGAAACAACTCGGCGAACTCCGCATCTCAAACGTTTGAGGCGGACGCGAACAAATTCTATGAAGACCCATACAGCACTAACCCTATAAGCGTGCCCGGATACATAGGATATCAGGGGTACGTTATCAACAATTACAACAATCAGAAATACGAATTCGCATCGAGTGTACCTTTTTCTGGCGGCGTGCGGCAGGAAGTGACTGTGAAAGAGCGGGGACGAATTAATGAATTCGCGTTGTCGCTGGGCGGCAATTATAAAGAACAACTGATGCTGGGGGCCACATTGGGATTACCAACGGTGCGTTATACGGCAGACTACACTATAACCGAGTCGCTGGCACCGGGTAATGTTGCGGCGAACCCTGATACCTTTGTGTCGTTTAAGTATAATCAGTACACTAACGTGAAGGGTAATGGTGTAAATCTTAAATTGGGTGCGATCTTCAGACCGAATGATAACATACGTGTTGGTGCCGCATTTCATTCACCATCTGTCTATGCGCTGACAGAAACGTATACACCATCGATCTCTTCGGCTGTTGCCAACAAGACTATAAACCTGAACACATCGAACCAAGGTACTGTGACCGATCAGTTCAGTTATAGTTTCGTAACACCATGGAGGGGCATACTGAGTGGTTCTTATGTAATGAAGGGGATAGGGTTTGTGACACTTGATTATGAATATGTGGGTTATGGCTCAATGGGTTATATCTACCCTACCAGCGACGGCTATGGCAATAGCTATGCACAACAGGAGTATGATATGAACCAGAAGATCACCAGTACGTACCAGAACACATCCAACGTGCGCATAGGTGCTGAAGGACTGCTGTCTAAATTTATTATGGCACGTGTAGGATTCGGCTATTATGGGAATCCATACAAAGTATCAACAGTCAACGGTCAACGTATGGACTTCAATGCAGGCATCGGTTTCAGGGACAAAGACTTCTTTATAGACCTGGCGTTTGTACATAGCATCTATCAGGCGCAACTGCAACCATATGCCATTGACTATAACTACATCAAGACCGACATAGAGCCTGTAGCTGCGATACCGGTTGCAAAGACCGACTTCAGTCTGAATAACATAGCGATGACGATAGGCTTTAAATTCTGATAATATCAAGTAAGTATCACGAAGGACTAAAATTTCTATAAAACTGCGTGTCAGCAGTTAACAGCACACATATTTTACGAATAAAACAATTCATTCTTTAGTAATTCTTAACTGATTATTAAGGACTTTATGAATAGTTTTGCACGAAATCCGTTAATCTCAACAGCAGAATTTTTATGAAACTAACACAGATCATGTTTATGGGAGTGGCTTCGGCGGTACTGTTTTCCTGCTCGGCTCCTAAGAAATTGAAAAAGTGTGGCGAAAACTACACGAAACTTGACAGCGCCTATAGGGTGCTGATGATGGAAAACGCAAAATGCCAAGCATCGAACAAAGCAGATCTGGACAGGATAAAATTGCTTGAATCGCAACTGGCGGATAGCAAGGCGAACAGCAATCAGGTGTTAAATCAATTGAAAGACCTTTCGGTTATCTCAGGCGCACAGGCTGAGAGCATCAAAAAGTCCCTCGATAACATAGGCGTAAAAGACGCATACATTAAGGAACTTCAGTCGGCGATCAACCGCAAAGACTCTCTGAACATGGCTCTGGTCATCAATCTGAAGAGTGCAATCGGAAACCTGGAGGACCAGGACATAAACGTGAAAGTGGACAAGGGTGTTGTTTACGTAGATATCTCTGACAAGATGCTCTTCAAGAGTGGTAGCTGGGAAATTACTGACAAGGCAAGTGAAGTATTGGGCAAAGTGGCAAAAGTGATCATCAGCCAGCCTGATATTGAGTTTATGGTGGAAGGACATACCGACAACAAACCTTTCAGTTCGGGGGTATTGGTTGACAACTGGGACCTGAGTGTGAAACGCGCTACGTCAGTTGTGCGCGTGCTTCAATCGAAATACAAGGTTCCTGCTAACCGCATGACCGCTGCGGGCCGTGGCGAGTTTATGCCGATTGCAAGCAACGACACAAAAGAAGGCAATGCAACCAATAGGCGCACCCGTATTGTGATACTGCCACAACTGGACCAGTTCTTCAAATTGCTGGAGAAACCACAGAACTAATAAATTTCGGCACGACGGCTAACATGGGTTACCGGAATGCGGAAGCTAAAAAACATGACACAAAGCCATTCCTTAACCGGAGTGGCTTTGTTGTTTTGGACACCGGCACAGGATATACAGCGACCGAAAAGCAATATTTATCCACGTGAGTTTTTTAACCATTATGCAAGAGAAAATTCACTTAAATTGCGGGTAGACAAGAATTATGAATAATTACGATTGGCTGGTAGCGCGGTTAGATGCATTTATCAGGAAGTATTATGCCAATAAAGTGATCAGGGGTACGCTGGTTTTTCTCAGTTGCCTGCTGTTCTATATTGTGACGGTGAGCGTTGGGGAGTATTATCTGTATCTGCCTGTATGGGCCAGGGTAACACTACTGTCTCTTTTTGTCACATTGGGCGGAGCCGCGCTTGTTGCCTGGGTAATCATCCCCCTTGCGAAGATGGCGCGCCTGGGTGGTGTGATCTCTCACGAGCAAGCTGCAACTATCATAGGCACCCACTTTCCTGAAGTGAGTGACAAGCTATTGAATATACTGCAACTAAAGAACGGGAATGATAACGTATCGAGCAGAGAGCTGGCAGAAGCAAGTATCAACCAAAAGATAGGTCAGATCTCCGTAGTGCCGATAGCAGCAGCGATAGACCTGTCAAAGAACAAACGCTACCTACCCTATCTATTGCCACCATTGATGGCGGGATTGTTTATTTTGGTTGCGGCACCGAACATTTTTAAGGACAGCACAAAAAGGCTACTTCAGCCCACGACAACATTTGAGAAACCGGCACCGTTTAAGTTTAATATTCGGAACAAGTCGCTGCTGGCTGTGCGAAATTCTGACTTCACGCTGGAGCTAGAAACAACAGGAGATGCGCTACCGACAGAAGCATATGTAGAGATAGGAGACGACCGTATAGCCATGCAGGCAATGCAAGGGCACTCGTTCAGATACACGTTCAGAAACATAACTGAAGATGTTTCATTCCGCTTTTATGCGGCGGGATTCCGATCGAAACCGGAAGTGATAAAGGTTATTCAGCGCCCTGTGCTGAAGTCTTTCAGGATAGCACTGAACTACCCTACCTACACAGGCAGGAAAAACGAAGTGCGTAATAGTCTTGGAGACATAGTAGTTCCTGCGGGTACTACATTTGAGTGGCATTTTGTAACCAGCCATACAGACTACGCGACAATAAAGTTCGGGAATGGGAGCCAAGAGAAACTGGGTGATAACGAATCGGAGTACGACTATAAATTCCGTTTCCTGAATGACACGAACTACACCATTACACTTTACAACAACAATGCTACAGTTGCTGATAGCTTCACCTACCATGTGCAGGTAATACCTGACCAGTATCCGGTGATACAGGTGCAACAGTTCCGAGATACGATCAGTGGAAAACAGATACTGGTGACAGGCAGCGCAGGCGATGACTATGCGATAACGCGTGTTCATTTCAATTACGAGATAAGCGACAAGAACAAAGTGCTGACGAGTAAGAGTATAGCACTGAAGTCTTCGGGTGGAGCGCTTACGACATTCGAACACTACTTCGATGTACAGGCACTGAACCTGAAACCGGGCCAGAAAGTATCTTACTATGTAGAGGCATGGGACAATGACGGTATTCATGGAAGCAAAGCAAGCCGCAGTGACCTGATGAGTTATCAGGCATTTGATGGTGAGCAGCTTGACTCTGCGATCAACGAAAACTCGAAGCAGATCAACTCGGGCATCAGCAACAGCTCTGAAAAGACGAAACAGCTGCAGACAGACTATAAAGATGCTCAAAGCAAAATGGTGCAAAACTCTAACATGGACTGGCAGATGGAACAAATGCTGCAGCAGATGATGGAGAAACAGAAAGACCTGAAAAATCAGGTGGAGAATGTGAAAGAGCGCTTTGAAGAGCAAATGCAGCAGAGCGAACAGAAGAACTACAGCGAAGATCTGAAGGAAAAACAACAGGAACTAAATAAACAACTGAACAATCTGCTGAATGAGGAACTGAAGAAACAGATGGAGAAGCTTCAGGACCTGATGCAAAAGCTGAACAAAGAGCGTGCAGTAGATGCCATGAAAGAGTTGGAGGAGGAGAATAAACTCTTCAACATGGACATGGACCGAATGAAGGAGTTGATGAAGCGGATGGAAATGCAAATGAAGATGGAGGACCTTGCGAACACCATGGATGCATTGGCAAAAGAACAGCGCGAACTGAAAAAAGAAACTGAACAGAATAAGAAAGATGCAGCCAGCCTTGCAAAGGAGCAAAAGAAACTGGAAGAGAAACTGGAGAAAGCGCTGAAAGAAGATCTGAAACAAACTCAGCAACTGGCTAAAGAAACCAAGGAGAAAGACAGACTGGAAAACGAGGAAAAGACTGGTGAACAGGCACAACAGGACATGCAGGAAAGTGAGAAAGAACTGAACGAGAAGCAGAACGACAAGGCCGGAAAGGAACAAGATGATGCAGCAAAAAATCTGGAGAATATGGCCAAAAGCCTGCGTGAGAAAGCGGCTGGGATGGACATGGAACAGATTGAGATAGATATTAAGGCAACAAGGCAGTTGCTCAGTAATCTGATAAGGTTGTCGTTTTCGCAGGAGGACCTGATGGATGAGGTGCGCAAAACATCTCCGGCCAGTCAGAAGTACTTTACTAATATGGAGGAGCAACACCGCCTGCACAGGAACTCGCAAATGATAAGGGATAGTTTGTTCGCGCTGAGCAAAAGGATAGTGAAGCTGGCACCTACCATCAATAAAAACACCACGGATCTGGAGCGCAGAATGGCGAAGGCTGTTGCCAATCTTGAAGCGCGACGTGTAGACCTAGCAGCAACGGACCAGCAGTATATAATGACGTACACCAACAACCTTGCACTTCTGCTGAATGAGTTACTTTCAAATCTGATGCAGATGCAGTCGGAAGGCAGCAAAGGTGGTGGTGGTGGAGCTTGCAAAAAACCGGGAGGTAAGAAAGGGGAAGGTAAGGGACCGGGAATGCAACTTTCGGACATTATCACCCAACAACAGCAACTGGGTGAGGGTATGCAGAAGATGCAGATGCCCGGCGGGAAGAAACCAGGGGGAGAAAAAGGGGAAGGCGAACAAGGCAAGGGCAAAAAGCCGGGTCAAGGGCAAGGGCAGGGCCAAGGTGGCCAATCAGGTCAAGGAGGAAACGGCGGTGGCGAAGGAAGTGAGGGTGAGAACGGAGAGTATGGCAACTCTGAACAATTGGCACGTCTTGCGCAGCAACAAGCGGCTATCAGGCGTCAACTGAATGAACTGGCCAGCAAACTGAGTAGCAAAGGAATGGGCGGCCTCGCAAAAGAGTTGCGCGAACTGGAGCAGAAAATGGACAAGAATGAGACCGATCTGGTGAACCGGAGAGTCAATCCGGAGTTGATACAGCGGCAAAAAGAGATACAAACCCGCCTGCTTGAAACAGAAAAGTCCATGCGAGAACAGGAGGAAGATGACAAACGTACATCGCGAAGTGCAGAAGAAATGAGCAGGCCGATACCTCCGGCATTGCAGAAGTATATAACAGACAAACGTCAGATGCTGGAACAGTACAAAACTGTGCCGCCACAGCTAAAACCATATTATAGAGACATGGTGGAAAGTTACTTCCGCATCATCGGTACTAAGTAGGTTGGATTGTGGATAAATGTGGAGATCAGACAAGGGCGAATCAAATGCACCTTTACAGCATTAATAAAAACATTGGCTGAGCGCTGTTAAATACGTATCAACTGCGACCGGTTGATCCAGCCTGTGCGGCCGTCGGGCAAGGATACTTCCAACCAGTTGCCCCTGTCGGTTTTCACCTGCACTGAGGTTCCCTCAGGACAAAGCATCAACGGTTTACCTTTCAGATCAGCATTCATGAGGGGCGCATCGTTTTCGGAGACGACTGCACCTGCCGGCGCAGCCTCACGAAAAGCGGCAACTGTGCCAAATAAGAGGAAAATGACACAAACCGCGCCTATTATCCAGGGTAGCTGAACGGGCATCCTTTGCCCTGCTGCTGTGAATCGACGCAAGCCTGAGAGGACAATCACCAGTGTAAAGGTTATGAGTGCCGCAATTGACCATGACGACGCCTTGCCATTGGCCGTGATATCCTTCCACCACGCAACGAAGAAGATATCTTCTACTACGGCGACATGATGACTGATTCGGGCCTGAGTGATAGTAAGATTCTCCTGAGCTTCTTTGTAGCCCGGATCAAGATGTAAAGCACGTTCGTAATTGACTGCAGCTAATGCTATCTTGTTCAGACGGTAATATGCATTGCCGAGGTTGTAGTATATCTCGGCGTTTGCAGGCTTAGTAGCCGTTACTTTTTCGAAGTAAAAGGCAGCACTATCGAACTGTTTCTGCAGGTAAAAATCCGTACCCTTTTTCCAGTCGGCCTTGTAATCGCCGGCTGTTGCGACAAACGGGACGCAAAGAGACAAAATCACTATGATCACATTCCGTTTCATGCTTTAAAAATATCTTCGAGGTTACTGATCACTTTTATGGCATCATCGTATGTATCGGACATTTGCCTGTTTCCTCCGCTTGCATAAAGCGATGTTTCGCACTCAGTGATCACGTCTTCAAGTTTGCGTAAAACGTCAGCCGGCACCTTACGTCCGACAAGCGCTTCGACAGCACTTTCTCTAGAAAGCGATGACAGCGGAATTACCAACTTATCAGAGAGATACAGCCAAATTGCTTTTGACACTTCTTCATAGAACGGCTTCTTGTTCTGCTGCTGCAACAACTTGCGTGCGGTTGTTAGCCTTTTCAAAGCTATCTTGTTAGCCCGCTTTTTGCGGAGCTGCACCGTGTCGCGAGAAAGTTCATCCTCCCTACGCTTGTATAAGGCAAATAATAAATAAGCTAACAGAGGTAGCACGAATAATATCCAGTAAACAGGACGGAACAAAAGCGGAGCAGAACGCACAGCCAACGAGGAAGGGGGTTGCTTCACTATGTCGTGAATGTCTTTGTAGGTAACATTATTGCCTGTCTGCTGACCTGCAACTTTCTTACCCGGCGTTACGTGGAGTTTGATAGGCTCGGTATGCTCTGTGACGTATGAATTGGTCTCGGGATTATAGTAGGTGAAATCGACCGGGGGAATCTCGTAGTCGCCCGGGGACATCGGGCTGATTACATAGGTTACGATCTTGGAGCCACTGATCGTGGTGCTTCTGCCAGTAACAGTGTCGATGATGACCGGATCGTAAGTTGAGAGGCCGTTAGGTAAGGATAAATTCGGCGCCTGTATCAATTTGAGGTTACCACTTCCGTTAATGTTCAAAGTAAGCGTAGCAACCTCATCAGTGGTCAACTCTTTTTTATCGATCTTGGAAGCGACAGTGAACGAGCCTACCCCTCCGCTGAAATTATCAGGCTTATTTTTCTCAGGCAATGGTGTGACCGTTATCTTGACGGGGGTACTTTTCAGATGTACCTGCACATCGCGATAGGCCATAGTGTTGTAGTAAGAATTATTGAAGAACGGATCGTTCATCATAAGCGTGCCTGCACCAAAGGGATCGAACATATCGGCAACGCGCCTGCGCACCTGCTGTACTATGCGGGCAACTCCCTTTGCCTCTGCGGGATCCAGCTCCAATGTACCTGTCTGCTGCGGAAACAGTGCTGACTTTTTAAGCAAGAACACCTGGTACTTCTTACCATCAAGAACTTCCTCAGTGGGTTTTGCCTGCTTCGGGATATCAAAATCCTGAGTCCAGAAACCATTTAAAGACGGCAATTTTGAAATAGCCATCTGCATTGGGATACGCGAGTATAGCTTGTAACTGATAGTTACCTGTTCACCCAAGTGCACCTTGCTTTTGTCAGCAGTTACCCGAATGAAGAGGTCTTTTTTGATCTCGGCATCGTTTACAGGAGGTTCCGCTTGTGCCTGTCCCTGCTGTGGTTGTGGCTGTGACTGTTGTGGCTGGGCGTGACGGAAAGGCTGCATCATCTGCTGTTGCATTTGCTGCATCTGCCGCATTAACGCCATCACATCATCATCGGGGTCAGAGAACGGATCCACTGGACGCTGGCGGCGTTGTTGCTGTTGCTGCTGCACTACTGAACCCTGAACGACCTGTATGGTAAGCGCATTTGACTGATAGGCATGACCATCAGCATCGCGGGCAGTTACCGGGGGAATCGTGAATGTCCCCTCCCGTCGAGGCTGAAGTACATATGTAAGCGACACGCTCGACGAGGTAGTGTACTTGCCATTTACGATCTGGGTGCTGGAGCTTTGTGATTGGTACGGACCGCCTACAATGATAAAGTCGGCATCTGAAGGGTTGGTGATGGACTGAAGATTCTGCGCATCACGAATGGTGTACTGAACCTGAACCTGATCGCGGAGGCCAACCTTATTGGCACCGGCAACTGCAGTGAAAACAACATTCTGAGCATATATACCAGTGCATCCTCCTGCTACAAGAAGCAACACAATGCAATAACGCCACATATTAAGTATAATGCGTTTCATTTGAGGTGGATACAAAAATACTCGGAATGCAGTAGCAGTGAGGAAAAACAGGGTTAAAGCTACGTTAAAACGTTCTGTTATAAGACGGCATTAACAGAGAGCGGAGCGCATTGCAAATTGTTTCTGAAAGAACGCAATTACAAAAAAAGAGCCATCGCTTTCGCGATGGCTCCGTATAAAATCGGCTATGATTTTATCTATTAATAAACAACCAGTTTCTGCGTGTTAACCTGATTGCCGGTAACAACAGTTACGAGGTAGATTCCTTTCACAGAAATTGACTGCTGAGGGATGACAATCCTTGAAGTGTTACCGCTGATGTTTTCGGTAGTTGTGAACACTGTCTTACCAGTGATGTCAGTTACCGCTACTTCAACTTTGCTGTTGTTCATGTCCTTCACCACTACATAAGCATCGCCATGTGTAGGGTTTGGAACAACCTTCATATCTACGTTGCCCATGTTAACGGTTGCGACATCTGCTGCCCATGGAGTAACCTGGATGCGATCGAGGAAGAAGTTGTTGCCTGTGCTAACAGTAGAAGCCATAGTTGCCTTGAAAGTTCCGGGTTTGTAACGGAAACGGAACACAGTGTATGGAGTGCGTGCAGCAGCCGGAATGTTTACAGCAGCAGGAGCCCAATCGAGTACACTGGTAGGATAGTATGGCGTAGAAATTGCGCCCTTGTTGATCAGCGTGCTCTTTCCAAGCGCAGTAAGTGTAGACCAGGTATGTTTTTTGTCTACTGAATACTCGATGAGGAGTGTATCGGTAACATCAGCAGCACTTGCCGTGCGTGATGCACCTGAGTAAGAGAAGTTCAGGTAGCAAGGACCGCTTCCGAAACCGCTGATATCGAATGGAACCGAGAACATATCATCGAAGTCGCCCCTCGGAGTGTTTGTGAACAACTCAGATCCTGTACGTGTATCATAACCCTGATACATTACACAGTTGTTGTCATAAACACCATAGTTAGCCAACTGCCATTTGAAATTGTTGTTGTAGTAGTTGAACATCGGCCATTTTTCACGGTCACCGCCTTCGTTAAACTCCTGAATATATCCTGCACCAACGCCGGTTGCGTCTGCCACGAAAATCGATTTATTGAATTCTTTGGTAGCAGTACCTGAATTGTTGCCGGTTACTTCCATTTTGACATTCACCCAACCCGGAGTGTTAAATGACACATCGAACGGACTGTTGAGTGCTGTATATGTTGTTGATGTAACTGTTGGCTTAGATGCATCGTTTGAGAATGTCCAGGTACAGCTGGTTACTGTATCCCTCCAGCTCTTGTTAGTAAAGAACAAAGGAGTTCCCGGGAACGTGAAATAAGCCTGAGTACCGTTTGCACCTACATTCTGCCTTGAAACGAATTCAGGAACCGGAGTCATATCAACCGGACCGGAAAGAACGCCTGTAGCAGCAAGGTTAGTGCTATCCCAAAGGTTGTTCCTGCCACCTATGTTGCTATTGAGGGCAGCACGCATACGCCAAACCTGTCCGATAGACACCATGTTAGTTGGGCAATCGGAGTAGTCCATTATGTTCTGCGTGTTGGTAGTGTCAGGATAGTTAACCAAAGAGTCCATCATGCCTGAAGCGCTGGTGTACAACTTGTAGTAGTTGTTGGAACATGCAGTATCATACAACTGGCCTGAGCCGCAAACACTGAAGTGACCTTTTGTTGGTGGCGTATCATCAACTTCGTCGTCACCGCAAGCCTCGCCTACACCAGCACCACTGTTCCAAGGGTGATACAAGCTGAAATAGTGACCGGTTTCGTGCGGAATTGTATTTCCGTCCATGATACGGTCTGCCCTTGTAATTACACCATCAGAGTAAGGGAAAGACTCACCGGAAGACGGGAAAGTAGCGTATGCCAATACTATTCCGGTACCTATGCTACGACCGATAACGTTTTCCAACCAAATATTGTAGTAATTACGCGGAGGCCATTGATCCACTTTTGCCTGATCGTCTCCACCGACTGTAAGGTAAGAGTAACGCCTTGTGATACCTGTAGAAGGATTACCTGAAGGATCTTTAGAAGCAAGATGGAAACGGATCTTAGCATTACCTATGTACTTCTTGAACGGAGTGATAATGCCGGTCAGGTTGTTCTTAGCGTTATAAAAATCGTTCAACTGCTTGATCATCACATGGATGTTGCTGTCTTTCACGAATTCTGTACCGTAGTTATGCACAACGTGCACGACTACAGGAATGTCATAATAATCAGTATCGGAACGAGTTGCGGTTGTTTTGGATGCAACTTTTCCTTTCAAACCCTGCGAAGCAATAAATGAAGCGATGCTCTCATTCATTTGCTTTTCATACATACTTATCTCGGGGAACTGCTGTTTGTAGTGCTTATGCATTTCGTCCGAAGCGCAGGGCGCCTGGGCGAACGCAGCAGTACCACTCAGCGACATAGCCAACGCCAGGTACAGATAATTTTTTTTCATTTGCATAAATGGATTATAAAGTTTCAAAGTTAAAGAAAACACAAAACATAAACCAA
>JACCEA010783044.1_pt1 | contig 30747 bp, 35 predicted proteins | sample 7449851 | NCBI WGS metagenome assembly JACCEA01 (sample SAMN15323453, study PRJNA562643) | freshwater metagenome | isolation source: river surface water | place: USA:Blue River Watershed | collected 2017-08-18
TAACAATAAAACCAAATGGTATTCCTCCTGCTAACGCCTTATTTAGCTTTTCAAATTCGAGTGGAAATGGTAATTTATCTGTTTCAGCACGTTTTACAATCTCATCATAAACACCCTCACTACTGACGATGCCTGTTGGTGTATATAATTTAGCTTCAAAAAACTTGTTCATAAACTCTTTTTGCTTGCCTTTAACTAGCATATCATTACTATCTTTCTCGCTAGTTAATTCGATTATATACACCTTACCTTTTGGGAGTGCATCGACAAGGTTTGGGATGACCTTTTTCCCTGCTTCATCATTATCAGGGATTAAGTAAATTTTTTCAAACGAGTTGAGCCACTCATAATTATTTCTCATTTGTGAGGCACAGTTTTCGCCTATCGTACCACTTACAACAGGGATTGGGTCATAGCCACGAGATTTGGAATTTTCCAAAAACATAGAGTAAGCTGCCATAGCATCACATTCACCTGATGCGATACAAATAGCTCGTTTACTACTGGATTTAAAAGAGTTTGTCCCAAACAACTGACAATTTTTTCCTGTTTCACCAATAGAGCGAAAATCCTTTGGGACTAGACGCGTTTTTATCCCAACCACCTCGTTATTTTTTGTAATTGGGTAGTGTTGTTTCGTGACCTCACCACTACTTTCATCAAATTCGTGATAAACCTTATACTTAGTGTAAACCTCTTTTGGAATACCACGAAAACCTTTACCATCAAGACTACAATCGTCTTTTATTGTGTCCCAAAAAGACATTTTAAACTCTGTTGTCATATACTCTATCTCCTTTACTGTGTTAAAACTATCTTTACCAACCTCTGCTAAAAATTCTTCACTAGGTACTGTGAAATTACACCTAAAACAATTATGTGTCAAAATATAATCAGCTAACAAAAATGATTGCGTACTCGTTTCACAACAATAAACCTCTTTAATTATACCTGTTTTCTTAACACTTAGAACTTTCCAAGCCTTTCTGTCATATTTTACATTTGGTTTTTTATGAGCTTCCCTGATAAAGAAATTTTCAGGTAAATCCTTAGTGTAAAATCTAATATTATAGATTGTTGACTCACCTTTTCGTAAAAAGGATTTACCTTCTGCTCTAGTTTGACTTTTTATCTTACGTGTTCGTATGCCCAGTCTAGCGCAAACCTTTTCAACAAACTCCAAATGTTCTTTATTTGCTGAGTTTAATATGCTACTACCTGTGCCATGTAAACACCCATCTGCTGCAAAATAACCTGATAACCATGAAAACAAGTAATCATCTGACTCTGCAAGCAATGGTAACGATTTAAAGGAGTATTTATCATGCCTAAAAGTTAAATTAGGCATGACTTCTGTGTCGCGTTTCCTTACACCAGCAGTAATAACGCAATCGGCATCTTTCAAATATTCATAAACTGCATATTTTGTTTTACTGTAAAACGGTACAGCAGATGAGTTTCCTCGCCAATGTAAGCTACCATCACCAAATACAAACCCATGCGCTACTGCATCTTTAATCAGCTTAAAACTTTTCTTAGGTAGCTCTCCACCAATTAAATATTGTCTTGGTTTCAATTCGTCTGTTCTCAAACATTTTTCACTGTTTTTAACAAACCACAAGTGATTAGCTGTTGTCTTAATAGTTTTCTTAATCATATTCGATGAGATTTCTAACTCATATATCTCATCAAAACCGTAAGAACGAAAAACAACTTCTTCCCACTCAGCGTTACCGTTTACAATTCTTGTCTGCTTACCTATTAAGTCCTTAATTTTTTTAATACCGTTGTATGTAAAAACATCAGTATCTTCATCGAAACAATAAGCACCAAGACTCCTACCATCATCATCTAAGCCATATACGTGCAGATTATCACCACTTCTATCCCCACCTTCACTTGCACACTTAGGACATTGTGCCTTATGTTCATATGAGAAATCTATACCTTCTGTGCTGTACATAATACCTCCTCTAAAACAGCCTTAATTTATTATCATTATATAGCCTAAAAATATTATGTCAACAACAATCTTTCTTGTTATGAATGTATCTTTTACTACAGACAATAAAAAACACCCTCCTCGTCAAAGGAGAGTGTTTCATGGTAGATTAATTGTTTTCGTTATCATTAGCGGTAGTAGAATTGATATTAGGCTTGGTATCACTTCCAAAAACCCTATCAACCTTCCTTTGAATAGCTTCTGCTGCGCTATCACCTGCTTTATTAACAACCTGCTCAATAAGCCTAGGAGAGGCTATTCTGATGATATCTAATGTAGTGCCAACAACCATCCCTGTTGGTACGTTCAGTGCAAATAACACCCACACTTGTAATATCCCTTTTTCTTTTACTAAATAATCACTAATTGCACCACCAACAACTGCCGCTACAATAATAAATAACACAGTCAACCTAATCCCATAACGTTTTACATCAGCAGAAATTAGAGCGCCTATAAAAGCCCCCAGCATGGAAAAAAGGATTTGCGGTGTTAGTTGTAATGCAAGAGTCGTTCCCAAATCTTCCATTCTTTTGACCCCTTTTGCATCTTACTTAACTATCTTTCTACAAACTTCTTCTTCAAACATTTTATTGGCTTTTAGTAAGTATAAACCACCAACACCACACACTATTGAGAATATTGTATAGACTATTGGGGCAGAGGTTAGTGGAGGCATACTTGCTATAAACGTTGCTGCCACCATTCCCCACACCCAAGCTGATGCAATTAAAATAACTCCGCTAAACTGGTTTGAGTGGATTGATGTCTTCACTAACGCCATTACTTGAACAACACCCAAAATCCCCATACCAATCCACCAATATGGTGATGAAGCTACAGCAAAGGCTTTATATGACGACAACTTTAAAATCCCTTCAAAATCGTATAGGAATGTCCCCATAAACCCGATTAGAAATAGTGAGTTTAATACCTCAACAACCCTTGTCCCCTTATCAAACAACCATCTTGGGAAGTGTGTTGTTTTTACAATATACTCTATCATACTCATATGTATTCCTACCAACTATTTGTAATTACTATTTTCTACTTTATACAACTTCACATATCCCACTTTTGGGATACCTATTTTTTGATACCGCTTTCGGGATACCACTTTTGGTACATATACCACTTTTGGTACACCTATACTACACCTATACCTATTTTGGTATACCACTTTTGGGACACCTATTTTATATTGTTTTAATGTACGTTATTTTAGGTACAACCTGCCTTCAATATTTACTATTACTACTATCTAAGTTGTTGATTTATATAGCGTTAACAATTAATATACAAAACTAGGACTTGACAACAGAAAAAATCGTGATATCATTATTTAGTGGGTGGGTTATAAATATATATTAAAATAATTAAATGAGATTATAAAACATATAATAATTATATTAAAATTTAAATAATGATGATGACAAATAAAACAAATATATATTTAATATATTAAAATAATTAAATAATGATGGTGATAATTAAAACATATTTATCTTAATTAAAATAATATAATACATATTAAAAAACAGAATCAAATATAAAGAACCATTATCTTAATTGATAGTGGTTCTTTTTTTATTACTACTGTTATATTGTTGTGTGGTTATAGTGTTGCATAATTACACTAGATTTCAAAGTGAGGACTATCAGTTTCACCCTTCTCTCTAGGTCTACCGTTACTGTTCCAATCTGCACCCCACCAATAGACACTCGAATCGATAGCAAATGCTCTATATGATGGTAACGAAAGAATGCCATCGAAGTTATAAATAAATGTAGATGCAAACCCAATTAAAAATAATGAGTTTAACACTTCAACTACTCGTGTTCCTTTGTCGAACAACCAATGTGGAATATGGCGTGTCTTAACGATTTGCTCAAATACTGACATAATCAAACCTTCTAATGTTTATGTGTGTTAAAATGCTTATATAAACGCTGTATTTTGATTTTAAATTGAATGTGGTATAGTTGCACTACATTGGCTTTAGAATTGAAAATAGAGGTGTTATATAAGCGAGATTGTGTGGTGTGGAATATGTTTTGTGGTTGTGTAGGTGATAAGTGTTATCTGAATGTCTGATAACGAGGTAATGTTATATGTTTACAAAATTAATACTAAAAACAGCTTGACAAGGTATTTTTATGGTGTATACTACGGTACTAAAGGGGTTGGGGATTGGAGAGTTAAAGATATTAAGATATTAAGATATTAAGATATTAAGATATTAAGATATTAAGTTTTATGTATTTAGTATTAGTAGAATATAAGACTACTACATTAGATGATGATATATTAAATATAAATCAGTATTATTGTTATCTAATAATAAACTATGTACTATACTACAATACAGACAGATATTAAATATACGTATATGACTGTCTATGATAAACTACTATGTCTTAGTTGATGTAGTAGTTTTTTATTATCTAATATTTAATGCAAACCATTAAGATACTTAGTAGTACAATTTACTTTAACTGCTGTCAACACTTGGTTTCTTTGCTTGTTTGTATTAGGTTGCTTATACCCTAAATGAATCCAACTTGATTGGTTGTCAGGATACTCTAATATAATTTGGTCAAATGCAATCCCCCTAGCTTTAAATTCGTTAACTAAGAATGAAGCTATCTGCCTTGTACTACCAAAACTAGGACAATCAAAGTCAATAGCGTAACCATAACTGTGTGCTGATGTATTACTACCACCTACTTTATTGTTCAATAACCCACTACGATAACCACTTGATACAATCATAGGAAACTTCAATAAATCTCTAGTAGGTTGCCACAAGTAGATTGTGGATTCTATTAGGTGTTGTTTGTGTTCTTTACTTGGCATATTGTTGATACCAAATCTGACAGCAGTTTCGCTTTTAATTAATTCTGATAAGTAGAAGTTTTGGCTGATTTTCAATCTGTCATCACCATTCTTAAAATTAATAACAGTGTTTACATCATCTAAAGATAACAATCCTTCCTGTTGTGCTATTTGTGTTGCTTTGATTGTTTGATTACCAACTAAGCTATCAACACTTCCATTATACAAACCATTCTCTTTTAGTAGTGCTTGTATTTCTGCTACAGTTTTCATTTCAAGAATACCTCTCTTTCATCTTTCCTTCGATTTACTAACCCTTGCAATACTTTACCACCACTTTTGTTCCATTTAAGAAATTCATTACTAGCGCCTTTATGGTCATTATTATTTAATTTCTTTAGTAGTGTACTAGATAAAAGATTAGATTGCCCTACGTTATAACAGAATGATACTAAAGCATCAAATTGGTTTTGCGTTAATGGAACACTAACATACCTACTAACAGCATTTTCATATTTCACTAACATAAAAGACAACATTTCATCAGCTTGTTTCTCTGTGATTGGTGCATCTTTTAATGTGACAGCTTTACCATTAGGATAGTATGTTGCACCATAGCCAATGGTAGGTACTTTAGCAGGACATAAGTAAGGGGTACTACTAAACCCTTCGTACTTCTTGATTAATTTCTTACCATTGTAACTTGTTTTCATGTGAACACCTTTGTGTTTTATTTATCGTGCTAAATACCAATACAAGTCCTATATCTTCACCCATAAAACCACCTATTCGGTGGCTTATTGTGTTATTAAGCAACAATAAACGTCACTCTAGGTAAAGAACTCACCAAATCAAATTTTTTTTTGTTGGTGCTGATTGAGTCATACTTGTGCTACCTGTTGTGTGGTAACCGATTATTGCTCTCTTGACCTAACGCCTTCCAAAACCATGAAATCCTGTTTTGATAGTTGGATGGCTAGTTGTACAACTTTTACCAAGTTAGCATCAACACCTTCTAGATTTTTCATACTTCTACTAGATAGATTGTATCCCATATTTTATACCTATTGTCTTGTGTACAATGTTTACCAATTATCTTGGAGCGGCATCATTACAGACAAACTTGTGATATCACCTTCTTTCATTTTGTAAAGAGCACTACCGTCAAAATACTTACCATTATCTGTACTAATCTGTACTTTGCCATCGTATTCAACATAGATAATAAACACAGTGTTGTAATCAAAAGATGGTGCATTTTCCAACAAATATTGGGGTAGTGTGCCATTTTCGTCGTAAGTAAAGTTGTAACCGTCTGGAGTTTTAAGAAAATCAACTGAAAGACCTACAAACCCCATTGGCGTTACATTAACAGGCATATTACCAATTTTGAGTGAAAAAGCAACAGCGTCTTTTGGAATCTTAAACTTAAACTCAATAAACCCTGCGTTAAGTTCTGCAAAATTTCCGTCTTCGACAAGTGCAAACTCATATGTCTTGTCATCGTAAGTCATGTTTTGTAACGTCTTAAAAAGACTTGGATTTGGTGGTGTTGTGTCAGAAACAGGTGTTGAGGTTTGTGGGACGTTTGCTAAATCATCCCAAACAGCTTCTAATTTGCCATTAACCAACTTTGATGTTAGTACCTGTCCTACACGAGTTGGTGATGCCTCTACAGGGCTTTGATGGACACTAAGATTGTTTATAAAATCACGGAGTACCATGATTTCTTGTACTGGTGTTTTCACTTGCATATTTCATACCTCTTGTGTTAATCATTTGTTGGGCAACCATAGGAAAAGCCTATAGTTGTATTAGAATACTACCATCATCATTGAGGTAGCTGCAAAATAAACTAAAAGTGTTCCCACTTTTCACTGATATTGTTTGTGATGGTGAATACACTGAATACCTCCAATTAGTTTGTATTAGCAGTTAAGCAACTCTACGCCATATTGCAACAACTTTAGATGGTTGTACAACGTCAACATTCTCTTTTTTCCAAACATTGGCGTGTGTCAAGGATTCCAAAGTCTCTTTATCTTCCTTACGCCCTGTACCAACAACTAACCTACCTCGAGTAGATGTTTCAATACTGGTACCACTCAACTCCCAACCATCGTTAGGGATTGTAACCTGTTTAACATAGTCACCAACATCTCTCTCCATCACCCTAGTCCAATCTGGAGCCGTGTTATGACTCTGACCAGCAAAACCGACCAATGTCTGACCTTCAGCAAACCTTTGCCACGTACCATAACCAAGTATTTTCGAAGGGTTGTCAGTATTGGTTGTTACATATAAATCCCCGATATTATATCTTGTGTAAGCCTCTAAGATTGCTCGTAAATCACTTCGTCTAATAACATCATTATCTTGCTCTTTAGTGCCGTTAAAATTATACTCAATGTCGCTACCACTTCTTATAACAGCGTTTTGATTGCTGTTAAAGAAAACACCCCTACTTAAGTCTTGACCTGCATAACCAACACCTTTCGAAACACCAAATAGGATTGGTGTTGACTTTTGAACGTACTTCGTAAGGTACCCATCGTTAGTCTTTATCTTATCGACTTCAGATTTGATGCCGTCAACATCTTGGTAGGTTGAAAAAGCAATCTGCCAAATATTACTATGAAGGGTTGGGTCTTTATCGAAGTTTTGGGATAAGGATTTGTATACAATACCGTCTCTAGAAACAAAAGCATTAATGGGGTAGGTTGTATTCTCATCCCACCCTGCAATACCTTGTTGATTTAAGTATTGCAACATCCTATCTTGACGATTCATAATCCAATTCATATACTCGTTAAGAGGTTTTTCAACAACCCAACCTTCCTTAACCTTACCTTCGGATGGCGCCTCAACGTTCCCATCTTCTGCCCAAATCCCATGACTCATGTCAGGTTTCTTTTCAATTACGGTCATAATCACTCCGATTTTACAATTCTTTATATTTCGTTGATGGGTGACATATCAGTGCTACCACTCAAACTTACGAAGTTTAAACGAGAATCTATTTTTATCATCCATTCCGATTTTAACTAACGATGTTGCCCCATCTAATTGACTTAATTGATGCTCTATTGTAAACCTCTCTCGTTGATATCTACAGCACAGATTGTTTTCAGAGTTGATATAGGCTAGAATAATATCACTGTTAGCAACATTAAATGTCCGCTTATCGTCTAATGAAACCCTAGGGTTTTTAATACCTACAAACTCAGTCACATCATAATTTGCAATCAGTGTGTTGTACCAATATAGTTTTGCTACACCATTACTCACAAACGCAAAGCATAATCTCATATTTTGGTCAAAAGTAAAGTCAATCTCTGTTATATTTTCAGCTTTAAATAATGTACTATGAGTGGTTTGGTCTACGCGCTTACAATAGATGTAGTCACCATCTGTCCAAGCCACCCATTCGTACTTTAATAAGCCTTCTGAGGTGTCGTACAAAGCAACACCTCCGTTTTCAAAACTTTCTACAACTTGGTATTCTTTCGACCTTGGGTTTAAAAAGGTTACCAAGTCATTTTTATGTACAAGAGGAGACGGTGACGGCAACATTATAATGCGCCCTCATAGCGACCCCATGAAAACTCAATAGGGATTGATAGTGTTTGGGTTGCAGTTTTTGTGATTGGGCTGTCATCAGCAACTGAACCGAAGCGAACTTGCCATGTACCAATAAAGGGCAGGGAAACTAACATACTGCGAATTGCAAAATTAGCAACGCTAATAGAAAGAGATAGTGTAACCACTCGTTTATAACTGCCTAAAACATAAGGCGATAATGTCTTAGCATTTGACATCGAACTACCACCAGTAGGTGCTGATGTGACCGCCGCTAAGTCACCCGTAACCAATTGGAGTGATAAAGAATTAATAGTACCCATTGCACTAAGGCTAAGATTGGCAAACGAACTTGTTCCCACATGAGCAGGTCTTGTTTTATAATTATAAGCAACACTGCCACCCACACCGTCTAATAAGTTGAAAGTACCCGTCTTATCCGTTAAATCAAAGATTCGCCAAACCTTATAATAAATATCAAGCTGTTCGCCACTTAGCACAGTGATTGTGGTTGGATTACCATTGCTATCTTTAATCAAAGCGCGTGTATTTAACGAATAGTTAGTGTTGCTAGAAAAACGGCTTGCTAAACCCACTTCTGTGATATTTGCATTATCTAAGCCTTTAATCGAGTATTTGCACTGACGACTTGTTTTATATAAGTTACCATCTCTAACGACATCATAATCGTTTTTATCAACTGTCTCCGCAAAAATTGCGTATCCGACAGCGTTATCAAGTTTGGTTTGTGTAACTTTTGGTATGCTATTACCTGTCCCAACTACACAAGCACTATTGAAAGAGTAGGTTGTATCATCACTACCAAAAAAATCCAATCCTTGGTTTAAAATCAAATTCTTTTGATAACCTGTGTCAATCTTTGTACTACCATCGGCTCGTTTCACCACACAGCGAAATTCACCTGCCATTCCGATATTTGTATTCATAACAATTCCTCTTATATTAATTTTCTTCTACATTAATTCTAACACCAGCAGCGATTGGTAGTATGCTGTCAATAGTGCCACTGTTAAACCTATCCGTAAAATACGAAAGTAGTCCTGTCTTATCTGACGTAGATATCTTTATCAACCCGTGTTTGACAAGCTGCACCCTATTGTCATTTCTACCAGTGATTAAGTTGACAACCTCAACTAGTTCGTCTGCCGTACAAAACGATTGATTATAAATAGCCCTAGCCTTAATAATGCGCCTATATTCATCATCATTAAGCCTTCTAGCTGTTGTCTTGTTAAAGTGACTTCGACTCCTCCAATATCCACCAACTTTGGGGTCAGCTTTACTACCAAAAGTGTCACTGTTGTAACTACCTTGAAAACCAAAATAATTCTCAGTGTTGAAGTCAACTAAAAATCTATTCTGACCAACAATACCGCCTATCAAGTCCAAATGGGTACTAACAGCTAAATCTATGTTAAGTAAGTTTTGTGACAACCACACTAAGTCGTACTGTTGATTCATAAGAACTTGCAGTATGGTGGATATAAGGGTTTTAAAATTATCACTCTCGCGAAATAATGAAGGGATAACCTCTTCGTTTTGAGTAAAGTAGTTCACTATAAGCTTGTCATCTATATTAATCCCCTGCATTAATTACCTCCAATGCTGATATCCTCTGCACTTATAGTTGCCAACTCATTGTGCTTAATGACAACATCATCGCTACCCATTGTCCCACCACGCCTACCAAACTTAAGGTTTCTCACAGCAAAACCTTTTATCGTATTAACTGGTTCAAAAAGTCTTGAGTAGTGAATGTCATCACCAACATTTAGATTGTTAAACCACTCGACAATAGCTTGTTTGATTAAGGTGTTGCCGTTAGTTGGGAAGTCTGGGTATGTGACAAGTGACATACTAATCTGTAAAGCAACAGGCTTAGGTCGGGAAAATCTGATTTCATGCCCAAACCCATTAATATCCTTCACCTCTTTAACTATATCACCAGAGGTCATAATACCTTCACTAATTGAATTGAATATAGCTAAAGCAATCTCATTTTCATCACCACCTTGGACTGTGATAGCGACACCATTGTTAACAATACCACTGCTTGTTGTGTTTGGTGATGAATTTACTTGTACGTTTTCGTATGTTACACCACGCACCGACTTAAGTGCGAACAAGATGGCATTAAACTTCCCAAGTGGACTTCCGTGGAGGTTTAATTTAGCACGGTGGCGGTACTCCTCATCACTCTCAATCGGAGATGATGGAAATATGTAAAATGGGTTTGTCACACCTAGCCACCCTAAAACAGGAGTTCTTATTTTTGTAACTTGGTCTGCTAAACTTTCTGATGATGAGTAGGTGGTTGATGTAGCCAACACAGGCATATAACTTCTAACAATTTTCATATTACCTGTAGCAGTGAAAGAACCTGTATAACTTTTACCAACAGAGTCTTTTATCTGCACCTTTACGCTATTATCATTATTCTTGGTGGCGGACAAGTAGCTTGATTGACTGTTGATAGCGTCAACCACCCTGTCTGCTATTTGTGAGATTGTGGTATCATCTCTACCTTTTTGAACTGAAATACTTGGTGATGTTGATAACTTACCATCTACTGTATACTGCAATGTAAACTTACCATCAATGTTGGTTATCTCAATATCAACACCATTAGCACCAACGTTTGAGAACTTTACGGTTGTTGTTGTACTATAAGCATCTCCAGTGATACCATTACCAACCTCACTACCTACTGGGACAGTGGCACCTATTGTTCCGTATAACATTAGCAGTCCGCTAGATTGCCCCATATTTCTACGCTTGATTCTATGGATATTCCACAATAGGTTATCAAGCTGTTGTCCCTCTGCTTGATTGATATCTAAAGATTGTAAGATTAGTGGGATAATATCAGCGTTCTGCACGATAGGGAGAGCAATAACCCCAAACAGCCTACCAAGCACACTACTATCGTCAATTCTAAGTTGCTTACCGCCAAGTTTATCAGCAAAGGCAATTTTGGCAGTTTCTGCTAGTTCATTTCTAACTTCATTATACCCTTTACTTTTAAAACCCACTTCATCAAAAAAGTTTGGCATTTATAAGGCACTCCGTTAATTTAATTTTAAGGTTAACTTGTCACCATTTTCGTTTAGAATGGTTAAGCCATCTTGTGTGGTCAATACGTAATAAGTTAAAACAACCTTCTCATCCTTCACAGAAACCCTAAACTTGCAACTATATGTGTAGTTTTTAATTTCTGATTCGAATGTAATAAGTTTCTCAACCATGGGTTCTTTTTCGATTTCGTTTTGAATTATCAAATCTACTGTGTACTTCGGTCTGTTAATCCCAAACACATCTCTTAGGTAATCAATACCGTAATCTGTATTCCACATCAAATCACGCTTAAATGTTTTAAACCTTAAAAAAAGTTTCTGCATAACCTCATCTATTGTGGATTGTACGATTGCGATATCAACGAAATCACCACTACTTACAAAATCAATGTCGTAAGTTTTTTGATTAAATAGAATGTCCATACTATTTCCAATTAATTATATTTTGTCATAGTAGTTATGCACTACATTTGTGGAGGTGATGTTGGGGCGCCTTGATTACCGATATGTGTGTGATTTCTCATGTGTGAAAATAGACTCATACCTTTGACTAGGATATCGCCATCGGAGGTTATTACAATACCATTAATATTGACGTTGGATTTTGATGACTGCGTTGATATAAAAATCTCACCAGATTTTTTAATTGTGATGTTTGATTCTGAAGGAGTTCCTTTGTTATGAATAATATTAAGTGATTCAGCATCAAAACCGTTACGGTAGTTGTTCGGGTTTAAGCAACTATCTTGCACCGTCTCAAATCCAACGTAGGCAACAGCATTAGAGCAGTTTCCATAAGATAAATACTCGGGGTCATGTACATCTTTGTTACCAAGCTTAAACTTAGAGATGTCAGATGTTTGAATAACAACACCCACTGTATCACCTTGACTAACAGGGAAGCTTATTGTAGAACTGGATGTAGATGGATAGATAAGCCTAACATCTCTAATAACACTGTTCTCAAACGTATCCCACGTTAGAGGGTTCATATAATTAACAATAGGTTTGACATCAACCATACCATCTCGAAGGTTTGCGGTATTAACAATAATAGCAGGGAATGTTAAGTTTAGGTTATGGTTGTTATAAGAAATTAGTTGTTTTACCATACCCTCCATTATTCACCTCCTGTTTCGCTTTCTTGGTCATAGATTTGCGGCACCTGTTCACTTTCGCTACTCTGCTCTTCAGATGAGTTAGAGTTCTTTAGGTTGGCTATATCTTGCTCTGAAGTTGGTATGTCATTTGTACCATCAGAATCTTCACAGTACAAATCCATCACCCAGTCACCATTTTTATTGTTACCCTTGTAGGTAGCCTCTCTAACCCTCATTGTATTAAATAAGACGTTATCATTATCGTCTAGTGCATATTCAACTGCCACGATAGATTGCGGTCTAACAAGGGGGTTTAATAAAGCTGAAACCCTTTGATACATCCTATTAATTTTTATCTTTCTAGGTTTCGTACTAGGTTTGTACTCTTTCTCACTTTCTTTAGCCTTCTTTTCTTTTAGTTTTTCTTTCTTTAGATATTCAAAATCTTTTTGTGAACTAGAGATAGTTTGTTTTTCATTAGATGCTAAATCTTGGTCTTTGTACGCTGTGGCTATTTTATATTCCGTTTTAGCGCTAATTAACCCAGTTGTTGTTGTCAACACAGTAGCTGTTGGGTTTTCTGCATCAGCGACAAACATAGACTTAAACAGTTGAAAGTTTTTAGCGTCTTTGCCTCGAGTAATAATTCCGTCTTGAAAACTCTCGGAGTTAAACTCTTGAAAAGCTTTATTAAAACCATTTTCAGTGAAAGAATATATCGCCACCTTACCATCTCGCCTATCCTCTGTCATTCTTGTCAACCCAAACGTATCACAAATCTGAGTATAGATGGATTCGTAAGGAACGGCATTGAAGTTGAGCGATACGGTTTTAAGTTGTAAGTAATTGGCTGCAATCTTTTTGTTTTGAGCGCTTAAGTTGGAAAAGTTAAACTCAACTTTTACTATTTCGGGTGACGCATACTGCTTTAAGATAAAGGCAATAGGTTGGTTATAACTAACACCAGTCACATCTTTTTCAGCCTTAGTTGGGATATTTACTTGAAAGGAGTTATCACGACTAAGACCAAAATAATAGTCAAACAGATTGGCACTACACTCAATGGTTGTTTCTGTTGTGTTATTCGTCTTGTTGATGTACATTCTAGATATGTATGCAGTAAATAAGGCGGTCATTTCTGTGCCATAGTAGCCACACATTAATGTCACTTCACCACCATCGCGCTGCAATGAATTAACTGTGCTTGGTTTAAGACCATAGATTTTAATAGTGCCAACACTAGCTTGGCGTGTTTCATCAATGGTCTTAAAAAAATCAAACTCTATCTCAAAATCATTACCAATTACAAGTTTTGTTTGTGACTCAAAATCCTTAATGTGTACTTCAGCACATCTACCAAACTGATAGCGTGAGTCAATATTTTGGTCTGCCATTTGTTTACACTGCCTTTGGTTCTTAATTGTAATGTTAGTTCTCTGAATTACCAACAAGGTGCTGAACAACCATCTTGTTAAAGATATCAAAATACGTATATCTAAATCCACTAAAACAAAGTTTAAAATCCTTCGACCACTCTAGGTAATCATAGCCATCGAAATCTTTTGTTCCGTCATTTGCCTCTAACGTGACATAGCAGAACAAGTCATTGAGTTCAGCATTGAAATTTAACTCACACCGTCTGTCGTAGGATAAGAAGGTTTGAGGGAGTAGGACATTCTTGTTGGCATCATAAATCTTAACCCATCGTTTCATACTTCGTGGGTTGTAACCAACATCAATATTTACTTCAGTGTTAAGCACAACAGCTTTTGTGGAGTAGTTGGGTAAGTCAGAGAGTGTCACTGTAATATGCTGTCTAAGCGTTTTAAAATCTATTGTGTTATCCATAAATCATTGCCTATTGCTGATAATATAGTGTAATCTGTTTCCCATCATTTTCCACCCAAGAATCTTTGCGGTTCTCAGTGATATAGTTTATCGCTTGTTTGTGTAAAAGTATCTCACGTTCTTTTACATTTTTTTCAACTTTGTTTTGCAATCGTTCAATTTTGTTTACTAAATCTTGTTGTTTATTTTCAGCGACCTCTGGTGTACTACTGCCAACATCTGTAGGTTCACCGTTGGCGTTTTTACCATCAGAAGTCCCAGTAAGGTTGCCAACTTGCGGACTACGTTCAATGTACGGTGTTAACTTCTTTGTCATTTGCTTATCTGTAAGTTGAGTGTATGTTACTAACGCCACCTCAACTTTTTGAATTTTCATGTTTACAAAAAAAGCACCATCGCCACTATCTGGTGTGCTTATATCCAAGCCATTGATGACACAGTTGTCTATCACCTTGTAATATGACGATTGTAACTTGTCATACATAACAGATGTTTGTGTAATATCGTTGTCAAGCAGTGAGGTGGACTCTACGATTGAAACAATGGAACGGCTTTTAAAAACCTTAATAATTTCCTCTCTAGCTTTGATATGAGAGTGGATATCAACACCACCTAGAGTTGAAAACCTATTCCCGTCCCAAAATATTTCAGCGTCCTTGTTTAACAATGAGTAGCTTGATATAACACCGTCTATTGTATACGTTGGTGGTTCAATATTAATGTTGTCACTAATATTAAACCCATATTCAACAGTTTGTGATGTTACAGTGGCAGACCAAGATTCAGAAAAACTCTTAACGCAATCAAAAGATATGATGGATTGTATGTTACCACCATGGTCTTTTTTAACAATAGTATAAATCATAAATACCCTTAATGTAGAGTTTGTTACCAGCTACCGCCACCACCACCCATCATTGGAAAATGTATTGGTGGAGGTTGGTTATTAGACAGCTTACCATCTACATAGATGTTATTTTGTAATGTCACTGAAGAACCACTTTGACTACTTTGACTTTTGTTAATAACTTCGCTTGCATCTGTATCAACAATATTTCGTATCTTGTCTACAGCCTGTAAAGCCCTAAACGCATAGTTAGCCATAGCAGCGCTTGGGTTAATTGCAATCATTGCAGCATCACTACTAACAGCATCTTTAAAGCTACGTTTGATAGCTGGCACTAAGTTCTGTGTAGGGTTAGTGGTTGCATACAGTTTGACCTTCTCCCACATTAGTTGTAGCTTAACCATAACTAAGTCGATTTCTAGACCAAACATTTCAGACTGATGGGCAAGTTCCTCAAATATATTGTAGTCGCCACTCTTGTATTTTTTAAGTTCTTTACCAAGATAGGCAAGAGTCTGTGTTACCGCAGCAATAGCTAGACCCCATAAGCCAAAGCGTGTAATCATCAAACCAATGGTTCTGCCAAAAACACCGCGCATAAACCCATTCAATATGACTAAAGCCCCACGTTTACGTTTGATAAGTTCTGTTGCAAGTTTTACACCACGTATAAATCCACGAAACCTACCAAGCAACAGTAACAAGACGATAGATGTTAGACCAAAACCACCAGTCATTTCATCCAAGCCTTCTTTGGCTAGTTTTAACATCGTTACCAATTCTTTGATGGCGAAAACAGCATCACTAAGGAGTGGTACAATACCAGTTAAGCTTTTGAAAACACTGCCAAGAAACTCATCAACACCACTGTCCATGATTTCTTTAAATAGTTGAACAAGCGTCTCTTTGAATTTATTGATGTTGTAAGATGATGACGTCAACATCTTGTCATAAGCACCACTTTCTCTAGCTAACTTCTGAAGAGATTTAGTGTAGATTTCCCACACTTTAGCGACATCGGTAACCTTACCTTGTTCTTGCAGTTTAACAGCTTCAGCACTAGACTTGAGTCCATACGCTTTTACGATAGCATCTCTAAAGACTTTTTGAGAAAAGCCACGTTCAGCAAGCTGGTTGATTTCTTCTTGACTAACCTTTCCTTTAGAGAACATCTGATAAAATGCAGTGTAGACACCTTTTTGCTTTTCAGGGTCTAGCTGCATTGTAGCCATGTATTCATTCAAGCCTGTGAAGATTTCTTTCTTCTTCTCTTGGGTTAAGCCTTCCGCAGCCATGTTAACTTGAGCAAAAGCTTTACCTAGTTCCTGTGAGGTAAGACCAAGCCTTAGCGCTTCTTCTTTAACATATTTCAAGCTGTCCCTAAACTCGTTAATGTCTTTAGACGACATCTGTAGGGCAAGTTCCATTCGGGTTTGTTCTTGACCTTGCTTGACAATTTGGGCACCAGCATACCCGATTGAGGCTACACCACCACCAAGTAGTGCTGATGGCATAACAGAACCTAGAAGTCCTCCAATTACACCTCCGCCAAAATTACCACCACCTCCATTGCTACCGCCTCCACCACTACCTCCACCAAATCCACCACCGCCACTACCTCTTCGTCTTTCACGAATGTTAATGATAATGTCGTTGTTATTTTGGAGGTCTCTTACTCTACTTCTCACTTGACGAAGGGAGTTTCTTGCTTTATTAATCGCATCAGCGTAATCAATCCAGTTTTTAGTACCAGATATAACACTAGAATTGATTTTACCAATAGCTTTAGATACAACTGGTTGGTGTTTTGCGATACTTTTTAGGTGGGTATCAACCTTCTTAACAGACGATGCCAACTTCTCGTAGCTACTAATAACTTTGCTAGCACCAGCACCTTTAATGGTGGCGGTAACAGTTTTCAGTGAGTTTGTAGCTTTTCTGACTTGTGCTACATACTGTTCCCACTTCTTAGAACCAGCGTGTACACTAGCATTGATTTTACCAATAGCTTTAGTTGTTGTCGATTGATGGGTGGAAATGTTGATTAAGTGCTTATCAACCTCTTCAAGGGCTTTCGCCATCTTGCTGTAACTGCTAATAATCTTACTATTAGCACCAGCGCCCCTAATTTTATTTAGTGCTGTATCAACAGATTTAATTGACGACTGAAGGCTTCGTAAATGCTTTGAAGCTTGTCTAACGCCTTGGTTTAAGTTACTAAACTCACTACGCGCACTGGAAACACTAGCCTTGAATTTTTCCAAGCCGCTAGTATCGACCTTAAAACCAAGACTAGCAAACATACTTGCAATTTGCATACCAATTCCTTTAGCGTTTTATTTGTTCTCTGTTGTTTCTCATGTGGTCTTCAAAAGCCATCCAGTTCTCGTAGCTTTGATACTCTGCAAGGTCGTGAACATCTTCTATAGTGTACTCATTTTTCAGATTGTACAAAAGTCCTGCCTTATCTTTTACAGAAGGGTGAGATAATACGCTCACCCATTCAATAGGCATTGAAAAGTTATTTGCAAACTTCTCTTGTTCTTCTTGGTTTACCCTCGTTGACGAACCATCTATGCTTTTGGTAAATTCGTAACGAGTCTTTGAAAAGAGTCGAAGTAATTTAATTGAATAACTTTAATCACGAGTAGTAGAAAAGCATCATAGTTTTGACCAAACTCTCTATCAAAGTCAATTCTCATGTTATCAACTTCGATGCTAGAAACTAAGTCAACTAAAAGCTGCTCAACCTCTTTCTGATTTTCACCAGTAAGCAGTTCAGTAAGTTGCCCCATAATAACTTCATCACTCTTATCTTCGTTGAATAAGTAGCTAACAAATGGGAATACATATTTTGTCAAGCGTGGTAAGTAAGACCAACCTTCCCTACCTTTGAAAGCGTTGATGAGGTATGCCCTACCGTTAATATTTTCAATAATTTGGTTTTTCATAATACACCTTTCTATTTTTTATTAGGAACAATTTTTAAATTACTACCAACTGGAGAGCCTTCAGCAACAGTAATAGTTGCGTTTGGTATGTTTTCTACAGATTGTGTTACTTCTTGAATAGCTACAGGGTTTGGTGGAGTGTCAATCACAGGGATTTTCGGTTGTGTTTGCTGCCTACTTTCATACGCTGTGTATTCAGATATCACACCCTCTTGAGTTAGAATTGGAAGGACAGAGAATGAGAAAACCCTATCTTGCGCCTCTTGTTGTGCTTCAACTTGTGGTGATGACAACACCCAAGCTTTGTAGGTGTCTTTAATTCTGCCATTCTCGTGGACAGTTAAGTAAAACCACCCTCTAGTCTTTTGCTGCGTCAATGTCAAGTTTCTAAGAACCTGTAAACATGAAGCAGTTGGGAGGATTGTAACACTTAAACTTCTACTCTCAAAATTTTGATAGCTAGTGAGGTAGTTGTAGTCAATACCTTGTTCTTGTTTTGTGTAGACATCGGAGGAGATACTAAAAGATACAACCCCATCTAAAGGAAATCCAGCTACAACAATTTTATTTTCAGCAGCGTTATAAAGGCTTGTTTGCCTCTGAAACATTGGCTCAAACTTTCTATAATCGTTTATAGCGCCTTCAGCCTTTACTCTGATTTCGTCAAGTATGCCCATTAAAACATCTCTTTAAGTTTGTTTTCTGCTTTTACTACACTATCCTCAATGATGCGTTTAATACTTGCGCCTTGGGAAGTTCCACCTAAAACGGATTCAGCTATGCCGTACATATCAATCAACTTAACAACATAGCGTAAGGAATCAGCAATCAATCCTGTGTCTGATGTTCCTCGTACTGCGTAATGAGCGTTATTACAAATGAAAACCCAACTACGGACACCAACATCAGCACCATATTCTGAAGACGGTTCGTTTTCAAAGAATGTATCTAACGACATAAAAGATGTAGCCCCTAGAAACCCTGCTTCAGATGACTTCTCACTAATCGTAAGAGGCATCTTGACGTTTCCTCTAGTGATGGTATAAAGCTTTTGTATGATATGTAGAAACTCGTTACTTTCACTCACTTGAGATAGATTGATTGTGACCCGATATGTACCATACTCATCTACAAAAGCAGTATGACTTCCATCCATTGCTTTTCTGAATGTTAAGGAATTGTCGATTCTCTCAATACTAATAAAAGAGTCTTTGGCAAGACCCACAAGTTCAATACCAAAGATTTTTACTTCAACTTTTGATGGTACATAACTATATAAGCTTGCCATACTAACCCCTATTTAAAGTGCTTAAATTTGTTTCCAAGTATCGTCAATCGTTACACCCAACGCTGTTAGAGCATTTAGAAGTTCGACATCAACCTTTCCTGCACCACCTAGGTACTGTTCAGCACCAGCTAGCACGATTACCCAATCCCTGTTAGAGGTATCATTACCGTACTCATAGTTTTGTGGGCGTTTTACAAAGCATTGTGCTGAATACGCATAAGTCCTACTTGACTTGTCCGCAAATGTGCAAGTAAAGATACCATCAAGACCTGTTGGGTCACGTTCATCATAGCTTGCAATAGCTGATAAGAAGTCGTTAGACGCGGAAGTTTGGTCTAGGTGAACTGTCATTCTTAGTGTTTTATCTAAAGAATGTGTTCTCACTGTTTCACCATTGTTAAGGGTTTTTTCAGTCCATGTAGCCTCGGGATAATCAAGGGTAACAACACTATTCTTACTCATACCACCAATGATATGAGAAGTATTTGTTTTAGGGTGTGTAATTGCGATTACAATGCTACTTGGGCGATAGCTTGCTAATTGTGATGTTGCCATAAATTGTACTCCTATTAAGCGTAAACAGTGCCTTCAATGGCGTTGATAAACAGAATAGCACCTGCTAATCTTGCTCTAAATGTAATCTTACCTAGAACGCCACTTTGTCTTACTTGTGATGAAAGTTTGTTGGCATCTGGAACTTGGATTGTAAAGCCGTCATCGTCGGTGAGAATGTTGTTAGCAACCGCCTCACTTAAAACTGTAACCACTTCTGCTTTAAACAACTCAACACCTGCATTAGTGTAGTTGATTCTATCTTTAGTGTATAATAGGTTCCATAAGCGTTCAGCCATTCGCACCTTAATCCAAATAACACCTAAAATAACACTAATCTTTTCGCCACCAGCAACACTTGCGCTACCCTCGATGCTGTCATCTTTACCAACCTTTGTATAAAAGTGGATATTCTTGCTTTTTAAGGTGGTGATTTCAGTTCGTGTGAAACCATCAGCAATAAGACTAGCTAGTTGTTTGTGTATCCAAGTGTTACTACCAATTACATCTGAAGCGAATCTACCAACCCATGCTGCCTCTGGTGCAATAACGCTTGCATCTCTAGTAAACATACCAAAAGTTTGCAGTAGTCCAAGTTCTTGTAGTTTAGATGCAACGCTTGTTTTATCAGACGGGTCTAAAACTTCCACATCATTTGTGGAGTAGACGTACACCATGGTTTCGTCTTCTACATATTTTGCAATCGCAATCTTATCAGCAGCATCTTCAGCGTCTGCAATCAAAAAGAACCAATCACTATTAGCAGCCTGTAAAGCAGCCACCTCTTTAGGGTAATCAACAGAACTTGTCGATGTTGGAATGCGTCCTACAACAATTTCCCTTACTGTCGGTTCTTGTCTAAAGATTCTTTGTGCTGCAATGTAGGCGAAATCAGTGGTGATAAAACCTTCATCTAGCATCTCTTTGGTGGAAGAGTATTTGCGATAAGCTTCGGTGAAACTATCGTGTTTTGACAGAATAGCAATCGTTTGTAAGTCACGAACAGTTTTGCTAGCTGTTTCTCTGCTAATGGTAACATTAACAATATCTTGAATCTGTAACATATAAAAATGCCCTTTTGTAATTAATTATATACAGTGCCTTCAACATCAGCGTTAAGAATAGAGTGGGTAAGTTTAGCCTTAAACTTAAATGAAAAATTATCTTGATAAGGCTGTTGGGTTTTGATAATTTCATAACGTGAGAATATTCCTTCACGAACAGCAACATCTAAAACCTCTTTTATCTTGTTTTCAACTAACAACCTCCCATTCTCTGTTAGTGGTACTTTATTTGATGTATACAGTAAGTTCCATACATTTTTAGAGATTGAATATCTAACCCAATCTAACGAAACTTGCTCATTTACATAAACACCTTGACCTGTACTACCACTACCTGCTGTAGCCAAATCACCAAGAATTTTTGTGGAGGTTGTTGATAAGTCTGGAATCGTTTTTAGTTGAATGTTCATAGTTACACACCTTTCTTAAGCGTTATGTCTAACGGAGTAACGCTTGGTTGGTAAGCCTCGTGTTCGTCAACGTTGTGCCTAACAACAACACGTTTTAGGATTATATCTAAAGGTTTAACTGTAGGTTTATAGGCATCACCATCATCCACTCGTATAGTTTTTAATACAGATTTTAACGTAATATCAAGAGGTTTAATGTTAGGTTTATAGGCGTCATTATCATCCACAGGTTTTCGAAGAACGACATCTCTAAGTGTAATATTTAGTGGTTTTACGTTGGGTTGGTAAACATCGTTATCTTGTGCATCAACATAACCAACGTAACCACGCTTTAATATAGATTTTAACGTGATGTCGAGAGGCTTGATATTGGGTTTATATCCATCACCATCTACTAGCGTTGGGTACAGGTTGCTGCTAAAATATGATATAGTTGTTCTACTTTTATCAACAACACCAGCAAGGTATTTGTGTAGCCATTGTATCCTACTAGGGAATGTGTGTCCGCACCTACCAATCCAACAAGACTCTGGGTAAAATGGTGGAATTGATTGAATTTCGTCAAATGTGTAATCCTTTTTTGGGATAGACAAATTCCTAGAACCCATATCAGATGGTACTATTGAGAAACTTTCCAATGCTGGTGTTGGTTGATAATAGTGGACAATCTTCTTATCTTTAATGTTTTTAGAAACGTCAGTGTTGGTTGAGAAAAATTGTAGTTTATAGGGGTCGTTTTGGTTGATATAGTCATTGAATTTTATAATAGATGAGATGTCTTTAGAGTCTATGACAACATAATAGTAATCAGAGTTATCATCCGCATTAAATGCTGTTTCGTAAGTTTCATTATTACGTTTCGCCCTAACATAAGCTGTTGTAACACCTTGTTGCATGAACAAGTACCTACAAAAGTTGTAAGCAAGGGAATCTCGAGAGTACCCATTATCCAAGAGGTCTTTAAGTTTAGTGACCTCAACGGTTCTTGGTGCTGTGTTATGACCTGTTATAAAACACACACTATAAAAAGCTGAACTCTTAATGGTGAAGTTTTCAACCTTAACATCAACATTAACTGGTGTTAGATTCAATTCCATTGCAACCTCAAATCAACTTACTGACAACCACTTCAATGTCATACACATTCAAGGGTTTGTCAAAGGTCTTTAACCTAAGAACCAATCCGTTACTAACTAACGACACATCACCATATAACACAGTTTCGATATTAACACTTTGATGTATACCGTCACCACGAATTAATATGTCTTGACTGTAAGGGATATCAGTGGTATCTTTTGTCATAGACACATTCAAGAATGTCTGTTGTGATGTTGAATCAACTTTAAAACGCAAACTAATGGAGTAAAGACCATATTTATCTATAAGTTGATATTTTTGTGTCAGTGGTGTATAGAATGTTGTAACATCAGTCGGGAGGTTTTCGAGCTTAGTGGTGGCATCGTTTGGTAGCACGATTTGTGTATTTTGTGGGATAACGAGTGGCGCTACGTTAGTGTACTTACCATCTTTATAACTAGCCCAACCAGTGCTGACAGGGCTTGGATTTGAAACCACTGTTTCATCATCTGAGTATTTAACAGTGATAGTGGTGTCTGCATTGAATGTAACGGCAGATATTGTCTTGCCGTCTTTACCATCTGTACCTTTCAAGCCTTGCAAGCCCTGTGTACCTTTATCGCCACGAATATTAGAAGCATTTGCTATGTTTGTAACAAAACCGTCCTCACCTATGTAACCAGTTTCAGTGGGTTTTAAACCTTCACCACCAACCCAATCTACAACCTTAAGGACAATTCTTTCACCATCTACAACACTTTTTAACAGTGGTGACCAACCCTTATTGCCTGCTGCCCCAGTATAGCCTTTGTCACCTTTTACACCGCCTAAACTAGCAAGCCAAGCTGATTGACTGCCTTGGAAACCATTAGTAACAGCAACTTGATAGGCACTTAAGCCGTCTTTACCGTTGACACCATCAGCACCTTTTGTACCGTCTTTACCATCTCTTCCTGCAACACCTTGAATACCTTGTTCCCCTTGGACATTTTTAAGCATCCATGAGTGGAAGATAGTCCTAGATAGTAACCTAGCATTACCATCGTCTACCATTAAAAAATAATCATTGTCCGTAAAATTCGGTTCACTCATTACAGGCAGTTGGTCAATCTTAACTTCAGCCATTCTTTAAACCCCTTTATTTGATTTTATAATCAATATCAGCAAGCACTGTTGTTGGATTTTTCTTGTTTTTTATATTACCAACGACACTAACCTGCGATACAGTATTGACAGTAAATTCTTCGCAAACCTCAAAACACAGCGTAATATCTAGGATTGCTCTTTTATAGTTAACACCATCAATAGGCATTGGTTGGTAGTTGATTGTTGAAAAGTCTTTTATACCAATCCCAAACTGCTCAAAAGCATGTTGATAAAGGTCACTATTCAAACCTCTGTGAAATCGTTTAAACCAATCATGGTGACCGCCTTTTGTTGAGGCGTGCAGAATAAGTGTGAAACTGTGGTATTCTGTTTGATAAACTCTTTCATAGTCGCTACCATTCTTATGACTGTGGGTGTTGTATGATGTTGCTGTTGTCCAATCACTAACTGTCTGTATTAACAAATATGGAGCCTTTGGTTCAACACCATCTCTATCGCCTTTAATTACAATCAAGTCTTTAGGTAGGTCTACACACTTAAGGGCTTGAACAATTTGGTCTTCTACTAACATGATGCCACCATAATATTTTCTATATATCCATTGTCAACAATCTTCTCTTTTAGTGGTGCCATCAATCCTTGGTGACTCATTATCGTTCAACCTAACAGCAAGCGCTTCACAATGCTCACCAAAGTTAAGATACGGTTTGGAAACAACAACCTTCCAATTAGCACCTCTATACAAAACTAAATCAGCCTCCAAAGGTTCTCCACCTGTTCTGGCAGTATAGAGATAGTGGTTGCTAAATATAGCTATAGCATCTTTCTCTCGTTCCCCCTCTGGAATCATTTTTGATTGATATGATAATAAGCTTGGTTGTATGTTAGCAAGGATTGTGATGACTTCCCTGTCTGCTGGTACCCACTCACCGTCAACCCAACCACCTGTATTAGCTGAATGTCGAGATACTGAGTATTGTCTTTTACCAAGTTTTGTTAAGCTTCTCATATTGTCACTTCTTCTTATTGACAGTGGCGTTCAATGGCTGTCTATAGACTTTAGATTCAAAACTGTTAATCATGACCCCACTGTCAAACATTTGATACTTATGACCTTTAAGCGCTATGGTGAGTGGTGCTAAAGGTATGTTTCTTTGGGATGCAATCGAGTTGCCATATTTTTCCCTAATATTCTCAGCAAGAAAATTTAAATAAGAATCTGTACTCTTGTGTTCTAAAGCTGAGAGAAAAATATTTTTTATTTCGGTTGAGTAGGCATACCTTATAGTATTGATAGCCTGCCTAAAATATGGTCTAGATGGAATTGGTGGTGATGGTGGGGAGAGTTGGGCTGGTCTACCATACTCCTGCCAAAATGCAACATTTGCTACTGGTACTAAAGCTATTGGGTGCATTTTATTTTTAATCCACCCGTAGCGAATGTGGCGCTTGTTTAAAAGTTTTATATCCTTTTGAATCTCTGCCAACTTTTTAGTATCAACATCAAGTTTAAACGTGAACGACATTGACTCAACTACCTCTGTCGATTTTAGGAATCTTTAACTTAGCCCAATCGTGCTTCCCACTGTGCTGACCACGGTAAAAAACGCTGTTCATTAAATGTGGGTGCGTATCATACCATTCCACAGAGTCTCTCAAAACACCGCCAACAAATACAGCTGGCACCATACCAGATAGCAATGGATTAGAAACCTTCTGTTTAAGCCATTCTAAATAGTTTTTATACCTTTCACCGAAAAACGCTTCTTCTTGACCAACTCTCTGCCTAAAACCATCTTTAGCCATCTTGGCTAATATTGCATTACCGACACAACGACTTACGGTTGCTGGGGAATCGCTATATTTATTTAGAAAGTATTGGTAACTCTCATCGGATAATATGTAGTCATACTCATCCATGTCCCCAAACTCTAGCCTCAACGCATCTACTGGGTTATTCTGTGGGTCAAATATGGTTGTCATAAGAAAGCCTTTCACTCTATTTTCATTATGTTTTACATACTTGACTTAGTATGTATGTCATCAATATATCTATTAATGTTCTGCTCTACCTATCATAAACACTAATAGATATATTGGAGGAGGTTTCCCTACCTCACAATATATTCTAGCTACCACAAAAACTATGCAGTTTGGATGTTCACTTTGATAGCCATCTCAGGGCGTTTCATGAAAGGAATCAAATGTGATTCTAAAGTGATGTCAGCATGAGTATCATCGACAATACCAGTGCTTCGTGCAAGCCATTTTTGACCAGCTCGTGAGAAGTGTGTGATATAAGGTGCTGGGGTGTATTTAACTTGGTACAAGCCACTAACACCATTAACAATAGTCCATGCCTCACCCTTAGGAGTTGCTTGTACTACAGAACCGTCCCAACGATAGAATTTTTGTGGGTAGGTGATGATACGGATGTTATCAATAACAAAAGATTTTTGATAACCGTAAGGTGTTTGTTTAGCTTGCTTGGCACTACCATTTAACAATGAGTTGTTAAGCATCGCATTACCCATACCAGTAAATGCTAGTTGGTATAGCGTAGCAAACTCTGGGTGACCTACAATAGCGTTAAAGTCACTATCTTCAACAACAAGGTCAATAACACCAACGTTACCGTTGTATCCGTTTAGTTCGGAAACCTTGTTTGCCAACTCTTGAAACTGACCGCGTAGGTTGTTGTTAGATACCCGAGCATCAACAGTGAATGAAGATTGAGAGGTACCAGTGTTAGCAAAAGCATCAATCGCCACACTACCATCGTAAGGGTCTAGTGTTTTACCTTGTGTAGTGGTTAACAAGAGATATTCCATGTTAGCAGCGCCAACCTTAGTGAGGCGGTCTAACTCTTTCAGCATAGCTGTTTGGAAGGTATCCGATTTAAAATCGATACCGTCAAAGCCAGTAACACCGATTAAATCTTCGACATGGACACCGCCAACCTCTTTAATACTAATACCGCCCATAGTGACGTATTTGTATTTCTCTTTGTCTACAGCCATTGCATTACGCTCAGTGAATGAGGTAAGCTTTGTCATTTTAGGGGCTTTTTGGTCTACGATTTTATAACCGTGTTGGTTGGCAGTAATGCCTTGCTCTTCAAAAATACCGCTAGAATCAATGTATCCGTACGTGGGTTCAAGTTCAGCTACAGCTTCGCTCAAGTCTAGAAATGTGTTTTGATTGAGTGGATTTACTTTAGTAACCATATGTTATTATCCTTATTTATTCTTATACAGCTGGGGTGTATTGTTGGTCAACCATCTTGAAGCGGTTAAGTGTAGTAAATGCAGTATCAATCTCTTTACGTTGTGCTGCGGTCAACTTGTAGTATTGAACACCTTTGAAATCTAGGTAGCCACGTTTCAAGTTTCCTCTACCGTCACCCTTCACGATAAGGACACCCTTACCATCAGCAGTCATACTAAGACGCTCAAAATCTTGTGATTTTGTTGGGTTGGTGGGAAGGTCACGACCAACAAACACACCAAGTTGAGTGGTAGCGGTTACAGTAGCACCATCTGCTAGGGTGGCTGTCATATTAGCGTAATCTACAACAAGAACAGAGCCTACACGAATAGGAGTGCTTTCAGTGGCACCTGTAATGGTAAATGTTTCACGCCCATAGCCAATGTCAGTGTTTACTTCATATCCAAACACATCGCTAGGAACAATGGTGAGTGGTGCATTGTTAAAAGTTCCCATATTAATTTCCTCTAATTAAGATTTTAGTTGTTTTGCTTTTTGAGCAATTTGTTGACCGAATGTTAGGAATTTTTCAGTTTCCTGTCCTTCACCACCAAGCTCTTGACCAACCTTCATTGCCATGGTATCTTGGTGTGTTGACAAGCTTTCTGCAATAACATCAAACTGCTCATCAGTTAGATTTTCAGTGGTAGCTAATAGCTTTGCCACTTGTTCGTTATCTTTACCCAATGCAGCTTCCAACTTAGATGTACGTTGTGCTAATTTTGCCTCAAGTTCTACCTTGATTTTATCTTGCTCAAGGGCTTCTTTAGCGTGTTTAACTTCCGCCAATTCAATCTTCATAACTTCCAACTGCTCTTTAGCTGTGTCGTAAGCAGCTTGCACATCTGTTAGAGATGCAGTGAGGTTTGTTTTTTCTTCTAGGGCGGTTTCTAGTTGACCTCTTACAGCAGAGAGTTCTAACTGTAAATCGCCAACGTCTAACTTAATATCAGGCATATTATCCTCTTGTTTTTGTTTTACATTATCTACAGGGTGTTCCATAAAAAAGTTTCCTGTAGTATTGACACTAGGTGGATTTTTTATGCCGTAAGCAATCTCAAAATCTTCTAGTTCCATTACCTTGTCAATCAAACCTATTTGCATAGCCTCGTCTGTGTCAAACACGCTTGCTTGAGTATCTATGATAACCTGTTCGCTGATACCACGATTTGTCGCAATGTGTTTTACGAAAGAGGCGTAAGTTTTATTGACAGATTTCTGTAAGTCTGTTAAGAACTTATCAGTAAACTCCCCTGTAGAATTATCAAAAGGGATTTTATTTTCACCTGCAAATACAAACTGACGTTTAATACCTGCCTTATCTAACATTTTACTGTCGTTGTGTAAAGCTACAACCACACCTATTGAACCAACAGAACTTTGTGGATGAGCAATAACTTCGTCAGCTAAAGAAGTTAATCCATAAGCTGCTGAGTAAGCATTACCATCAACGTAGGCAACAGTCGGTATGTTATTCTGCTTTGCTAATTTGGCGATATAATTTGAGGCAGAGAACATTCCATGTGCCATACCGCCATTCGAATCAACTTTGAGGACAATCCGCTTAACACCAGCTTCAATCATTTCAGTTGTTTGACGTTTTAACCCTTCGTATGATGTCAACTCTGTACAATTAGCACCCATACTACCAGACCTATACATCAGTGTCCCATTAACATCTAAAACACCTGTCATTGTTGTCGGGTTGATACCAAGTTGCTCTAGTTTGTAAGTTTTATATGCCTCATCATCACTAAATTCAGAACGCACTAGAAGTTCAACCTTCTCTGGTTTCTCTAGCTTCATACTAACCATCCTTTCGGGGTTTAGTAAATAGTCTGTAATCGGTTGTAGAGATTCTATAGCAATTAATTGTGCCTTGTTAAAAACCAAATCGCTTAGGTTCTTTCCTCTAGCCATTGTACTTCCTCATTAATTTTGTATCTTTATACTCTTGTAAGACTTGTGATTGCAAACCTAAACCGTGGCATATCATAAGATAAGCTGCACCTACTTATTACTTAGGTTGTTAGCTGAATTATCTAAAGCACTGACGTTATCGCTAGTACCATTTCCAGTACCTTTGCTATACCCGTCACTCGCTCTTGATTGCATTTTATCGTCAGTACCTAAGATGGAGTCAAGTTCTTTGATATCCATATCTTCGGATAACCTATCTGGAAGCCCTAACTCTTCACTAATGAAGTTAATATTTTTAGGGGTTTTTGGAATTAAGTTTGTGGCTTTTGTTTGTTGCATAGCTTTGGCAAATTCAGCGAAAGGAATCTCACGCAACTTACCATACCTAATGCTTGGTGTCTTCGTATCATCCCAACCATTGAGTCGAAATAAGTGAGGGATCAAGTCTTTATTTAAGACTGTAAATATCTCTTTCACTCTATTCTCAACAAGAATATTTAGCATAGATGTCTTTGTACTATCAATGCTTTCTGTAATCTCTTGAGCAAAAAGACACAACAGCATCTCCTTCTTAAGACGCTCAATGATTGATGTGATAGCTGTTATGTTACTAGACGATGCAGACATTAAACTGAAGTCAAATAGCTTACCGCCTTGACCTGTCATATCTTCCCTATCACTAGGTAAGGCTAACATCGTTTGTTCGCCTACAGCAATCTTTGATACACCATCTACAAGGGTGTCATAGACTTCGCTCATGGGGTCGTTTGGGTCACGAGTCATGTACTGACTTGGCATCCAAATAACTGGTAGTCCGTTAAGGTTTTTACTTGATGCAATACCCTCTAAGTCTTTAAAGCGTTGATAATCTCTCCATGTGTCGTAAACATACGTCAATGGTGATACACCTTCACCTCTACCATTACTACTATCAGCTTTGAATATTAGCAAACTCTCCCTAGGGATTGTGATGCCATTTTTATCACCTTTAACGACTTGCTTCATAGCCTTTGCTAGAGCAGTGACACGTCTTTTTGATTGTTGTTGTACAACCCCTACAATATCCCTTCCTTCGTCATCGTAAACGAAATCATCAATAGTGTGTTGAGGGCGTATTGGAATTCTTTTAATACCAATCTTACCATCATCATACTGACTACCGTATTTCTTTCGTCTTACCCTAAAGACTTTCTCGTGCACACTAAACCCATACTTGTTCATGGAGAGGGCTTCGCGTAGAAAGTCATCGAAGGAATGGGTCATATCATTGTTGTCAACAGTGATACCTAAGCACTCATCTACAAACTTAGCACGGTTCTTATGAATGGTTGACTCGTCATAAGGTTGGATAAACCTTGGTATTCTTAATGATATGGTTTGAACAGCGTTTAAGGCACTGGCTAATGTGGTGTCCTTGCCCATCGTTTCAAAAGTTTTTATACTATACGGAAATACTAAGTCTTTATCTACACCAAACAGTGAATAATCATCATCGAATATTGAGCGATTAGGAACACGGCTACCAATTTCAGTTGGCAACGGCTTGTGTTCTTTTGTGTTATCTCTTTGTCTAGCCATTAAATATCCTTGAAATTATAATCACTTGTCAAGTGTTTGTTTTAATGCTTCATTCTTAATGCGTCTGCGTTCAGAACTGGTAACTCTTTTGATGTTGCTAGTAAGTTAAACGAGTCTGCTGTAGCGTCAACGATATCATCGTGAATCTTACTACGACTACCTGTAAACAATTCCAACTCTGTGAAAAATGTTTCATTCCACTCATCTTCTTTGACAACCACTA
>JACCEA012411183.1_pt1 | contig 30716 bp, 29 predicted proteins | sample 7449851 | NCBI WGS metagenome assembly JACCEA01 (sample SAMN15323453, study PRJNA562643) | freshwater metagenome | isolation source: river surface water | place: USA:Blue River Watershed | collected 2017-08-18
AGAGTGCTTATAAAGTATTAACAAAACGTATTGATAAATTCGGGGTTGCACAACCAAACATCCAAAAAATTGGTGAAACTGGAAGAATTTTAGTTGAATTACCTGGTGCAAAAGACTTAGATAGAGTTGAAAAATTATTATCTAGTACAGCACAATTAGAGTTCTGGGAAACTTTAAGACCAGAAGAATTAGGTAATTTCTTTACAGCAGCAAACGAAGCTTTAAAAGTTTCTGAGAAAAAAGCAACTACTAAAGTTGCCACAGTTGATACTACAAAAGCGGTTGATGCAAAATCAAAAGTAAACGACTTATTAGCAGATAAAAAAGATCCAGCTAAAAAAGCTACTCAAGATTTAGGTCCGTTATTTGAAAAAGCAGTACCTGGTCCATCTGGTTTATATGCTTATAACGTAAAAGACACGGCAAGAATTAACTCTTATTTAAAAAGAGCAGACATCAGAGCATTATTACCAGCAACAGCATCTTATGCTAAGTTTGCTTGGGGAAAAACAAATGATAAATTAGGTGATATTGTTGAATTATACATCTTAAAAGGTACTTCAGATGGAGTTGCTCCATTATTAGGTGGTGCGGTAACTGATGCAAGTGCTGATTTTGACCAATTTGGTAAACCAGCGGTAAGTATGCAAATGAATCCAGTTGGTTCTAGAAAATGGGAACAATTAACTGGTGATATCGCTAAAAAAGGGAACCAAGTTTGTATCGTTTTAGATAATATTGTATACTCTGCTGCAACAGCTAAAGCAGCTATTTCTGGAGGACAAACTCAAATTTCAGGAAGTTTCACATTAGAAGAAACTGCGGATTTAGAAAACGTATTAAGAGCAGGTAAATTACCAGCTAAAGCAGAAATTGTACAAAAAGCAGTAGTTGGACCATCTTTAGGTCAAGAAGCTATTGATAATGGTATTTTATCTTCATTAATTGGATTATTATTAGTTTCTTTCTGGATGATTTTCTACTACGGAAGAGCTGGTTGGTATGCTAACGTAGCCTTAATCTTAAACTTAGTGTTGTTATTCGGTGCAATGGCAAACTTCGGATTTGTATTAACATTACCTGGTATTGCTGGTATCGTATTAACAATGGGTACAGCAGTGGATGCGAACATCATTATTTATGAAAGAGCAAAAGAAGAATTAAGAGCTGGTTTATCATTAGAAAATGCTGTTACTGCAGCTTTTGGTTGGAAAGGAGCTATGCGTTCAATTATCGATGCGAACGTAACACACGTTTTAACTGGAGCTATTTTATATATCTTTGGTGAAGGAATGATTAGAGGTTTTGCTATTACCTTATTAATTGGTATTTTAACTTCATTATTTACTTCGATTTTTATCGCTCGTTTCTTTATTGATGCTGATATCGCTAAAGGTAGAAGTCTACAATTCTCAACAAATATTACCAAAAATTGGTTTACAGGTTTCAACTTTGATTTCTTAAAGATCAAGAAATTTACTTATGCTTTCTCATTAATTGTTTGTTTAGTAAGTTTTGCTTCTTTCTTTGTAAACGGATTTGACCAAGGTATTGATTTCGTAGGAGGAAGAACATTCCAAGTTCAATTTGATCAAAAAGTTTCTTCTGAAGATGTATCTAATGCACTTTCTACTGCTGATTTATTTGAAAAAGCTGAAGCGAAAACTTTTGGAAACGAAAGTCAATTGAAAATTACAACTAAATACAAAATTGATAAGCAAGGTGTTGAGGTTGATAAAGAAGTAAATGAAAAATTATATGCTGGATTGAAAAAATTCTTCGCAAAAGAAATTTCTTATGATGAATTTACAAACACGCAAGAAGGTAAAAAGATTGGAGTATTACAAGCTATGAAAGTAGGTCCTTCAATTGCAGATGATATTAAAACAAATGCATATTGGGCAGTATTAGGAGCGATGTTATTAGTATGTTTATATTTAGTAGTTTCGTTTAGAAAATACCAATATTCTTTAGGAGCAATTGCTGCTGTTGGACATGACGTTATTTTCGTATTAGGTATTTACTCTTTATTATACAAATACATGCCATTCCATATGGAAATTGACCAGCACTTTATTGCTGCGATTTTAACAGTAATTGGATACTCGATGAATGATACTGTAATTGTATTCGATAGGGTTCGTGAATTCTTAGGTGTTAAATCTCACCATGGTAATTTCAATCAAATTGTTAATGATTCGATTAACACTACTTTGTCTCGTACCTTAAATACTTCATTAACGATGATTTTAGTATTGTCAATTATGTTTGTATTCGGTGGTGATTCAATCCGTGGATTTATCTTCGCGATGTTAATCGGTATTATTGTTGGTACCTATTCATCATTATTTATTGCTACTCCAGTATTAGTGGATACAATGACTAAATATGACAAAACAATCGTTGAACAAGAACATAATTCATAAGTTCAACTCACATTATAAAAAATGCCCCGATATATCTGGGCATTTTTTATTTATATATAGTTTGTCAAGTTGAAAACATATCACTAGACGTTTTATAAACTATGTTGTTTCAAATAATCAACTGCATATCTTCCTTCATTAAATAATAAATCTAAAATAGAAAGGTTATTTAAAAATCCATGTTTGTCATCAAAAACTTGTGTGTAAGGTTCAATTTGTGTGCTGTCTTTTTTACCATTTACCAAAAAACGAAAGTCAGTTTTGTTGGCAACTTCATGAAAGTATTCTGTGGTTTTTTCAAAAGGAATTGAAACGCCTAAAGCTTCATTTACTAGCTCAAAAATCTCAAAGTTTAAATCTAACATAAACTCGTGTTTCTTTTCGAATAGTGGTTGTAAGTCATCAATAAAATATTCGTAAAAAGGCGAGTTTTTATAAGCGGCTTCTAAGGATTTAAAATGGTTTTTCTGCCAATTGTACTGATTGTCTATTTTGATGTCTTTAAACTTGCCATTTGCCTTGTCATGCTTGACTGATATGTTTAACATCTGAATACCATTCGGACTATAAATATACATTCGGTTTCTGTTGGTTTGTTTTTGAAAAGTATCTTCCACCTCAAACGTTACTGATTCCGCATTTAGCATAGCGATATAATGACTAATAGATGGGAAATAAGTAGGGTATATTAATATGTCTTGCTTCATAGTTATTTCGAATTAAAAAAGAGTTGTAAACTAAATTACAACTCTTAAATTATTTAAAGTAAATCTGCTTCTTTTTTCTTTTTCTTACCTCTATACCAATCCCAAACAAAATAGGCTCCTAAAACAACAAGAAAGTATTTGAAATATGATTCTGGCTGACCTTCTCCGCTAACAGTAGTAAAGAAACGTTCTGTTCTGAATTTATTCAATAAGCCTTTAGCATTCCAATCGATACTCATCCAAATGAAAATGGGTTTTCCTACAATATGATCTGCTGGTGTGTATCCAAAATAACGAGCGTCTAACGAGTTATGTCTGTTGTCTCCCATCATCCAATAGTAATCTTGTTCAAAGGTATATGAGGTTACAGGTTTTCCATCAATTCGAATCTCGTTCCCATTAACTTGCAATTGATGATGCTCATATTCTGTAATGATGGTTTTGTATAAAGGTAATGTTTCTTTGCTTAAAGCAACTGTTTTACCAGCTTGTGGAATATAAATTGGTCCAAAATTATCCGCATTCCAATTGTTTGTTACAGATGGTTTTCCGTCTTTGAAATCCGGAAATATACCATCTTCAGCTCCTTTGTCAATTATTCTGTTGACAGACTTTATTCCTGTAACAGATTTTAGTTTTTCAGCACCTTCAAAAGTTAAGGCTCTTATGTATAGTGTGTCTTTAGTTTCATTTTTAAAACCAGCACCATCTGTTGAGCCTAATTCCTTTAATAACCCTTCAAAGTCAATTGGAGTATTCATGTCGTAGGTAACTTGATAAGAATACTGAGGTTTTGCTCTTTCTGGTAAAATTAGCTCTTTACCGTTTACAAATACAATTCCATTTTTAATTTGTAAACTATCACCTGCAATACCTACACAACGTTTTACGTAATTTGTTTTTTTGTCTCTAGGTTTTTCAATTTTTCTGTTTGAAGGGTGATACATGTTGTCTAACGTGTCACTTGGCCAATTGAAAACTACAATATCGTTGTTTTTTATTTTTTCTAAAGCTGGAAATCTGAAATAAGGAATTTGTGGTTTACTTAAATATGACAATGTTCCTAATTTTGGAATTGAATCATGAACCATAGGTGCAGCTATTGGTGTCATTGGTGTTCTTGCTCCATAATGAAATTTACTTACAAAAAGAAAATCTCCAATCAATAAAGATTTTTCTAGCGAAGAAGAAGGGATTACAAAAGGTTGAATGAAATACGTATGAACGAAAGTGGCTACAATTAAAGCAAAAGTTAAAGATCCTAATGTGTCTAAAGCTTTTGTTGCTGGTTTGGTGTCGCGATTGGCTTCATAAGAAACATCTTGAGTGTAATTAACTAATCCAATGTATAGTCCTAAAGAAATTACGCCTAACCACATATCAGCAGTTGTTTTCTTTCCGAATGTACGAAGCGTTTCAATCCAAATAACTGGTAAAATCAACAAGTTAATTACTGGTAGAAATACCAAAAAGATCCACCATTTAGGGCGATTAATAATTTGCATCAAAACGATACCGTTATAAACAGGAAGAAAGGCTTCCCAAGTTTGTTTGCCAGCTTTTGCGTATAATTTCCAAGTGCAAATTCCGTGAATTGTACTAATTACTAATAATGTGATAATCCAAGTTGATATGTCCATTTTTCTTTATTGTATAATGAATGCTGTATGTTGTAATTTTGTTCTAACTTCTAACTTAAATCCCTAAAACGTCTTTCATAGTGTAAACTCCTTTTTTGCCATGTAACCATTCGGCTGCAATGATGGAACCTAAAGCAAAACCTTCTCTGTTATGAGCAGTATGCTTGATTTCAATTTGATCTACTTTACTATCATAAAAAACAGAATGTGTCCCAGGAATATTTTCTATTCTTTTGGCATCAATATAAATTTCGTTTGTTGATGCGTTATCTAATGTCCAATTGGTGTAATCCGTATTTTCAATAATTCCGTTTGCTAAGCTAATAGCTGTTCCGCTTGGTGCATCTAATTTTTGAGTATGATGAATTTCTTCCATAGAAACATTGTAGTCTTTAAGGTTCTTCATCATTTTTGCCAAGTAATTATTTAGTTCGAAAAAAATATTTACGCCTAAACTAAAGTTAGAGCCATAAATAAAACTTCCATTTTTTTCTTGACATAGTGTAACCATTTCGTCGTAATTTGCTAACCAACCTGTAGTTCCTGAAATTACCGGAATAGACTGGTTTAAACATTCCGAAATGTGATTTACCGCACTAGTTGGTACGCTGAAATCAATAGCTACATCAGCTTGTAATAGCCCTTCAAAATTATCTGAACTTCCTTTTCTTAAAACAATTTCATGTCCACGTTCTAAAGCAATTTTTTCAATTACTTTTCCCATTTTTCCGTAACCTAATAAAGCTATTTTCATTTGTAGATGTTTAATGTTTTGTGTTTGTCAATTGATATCGCATTGTTTTACGGACTTTGATTGTGTCAAATTTGTTGTTTTTTGCGATTTCATATTAATTAGTTGACGAGTTGTATAAAATGTTACAAAACACGTTAAAATTGATAGGTTAAAGTAAATCCAAGATTTTGTTTGAAAGTATAAGGGTTAGTTTGTAAATCTGGTTTTAAAGATAAATCGTCATTCACATTAAATTGAAGTAAATGAGCGTCAACGTTAGCGTCAACAATATTTAAAATGTATAATCCAGCGGTAATTAGTACGGATAAATCTCTGTTTTTTTGGTAGAATTTTTGCCCACGAATCACACTTTCTGTACTTAATCTCCCGTAAGTTGGATCAGAAGTGTCAATAGCACCACCATTTGCTAAACGTTTTTTATATTCATCTCTGTATTGATTGTGTTTTTTGTTACTATCAATAATAAAATAAACTCCCGTTCCGATAGCACCATAAACAATAGGGATTTTCCAATAACGTTTGTTATAGGCTTGTCCTAAACCAGGTAAAATAGCGGAATAGAATGCCGCTTTTGCTGGAGACAATGGATTGATGTCACCTTTTACAGTTTCTTTTGTATCGATTTTTAATTCTTTATTTTGAGCAACTGAAAAGGTAGTGCTCAAAAATAGAAAAACAAATATGTAAAGAAGTTGCTTCACTAGTTGTTGATTAATTTCATAATTCTATTAAAGTCTTCTTCAGAATGAAAAGGAATTGAAATTTTTCCTTTACCATTTGCAGCAACGTTAACATCAACTTTTGCACCAAAAAAGTCAGCAAAAGTTTTCTTTTGTTCGGAAGCAATCTCGAAAGATTTTGTTGAAACCGGCTTGCTTGTTTTTGGTTTTAAACCTTCTTGGTATTTTTTTACCAAAGCTTCCGTGTCTCTAACAGATAAATTCTGAGTTACAACGGTGTGGTAAATGTCGCTTTGTGCGTCTTGATCTTCAATATTAATTAAAGCTCTTCCGTGTCCCATCGAAATAAAACCATCTCTCATTCCTGTTTGAATGATTGGGTCTAATTTTAATAAACGCAAGTAGTTGGTGATGGTAGATCGTTTTTTACCTACGCGCTCACTCATTTCTTCTTGTGTTAAATTTACTTCTTCAATTAATCTTTGGTAAGAAATAGCAACTTCAATAGGGTCTAAATCATGGCGTTGAATGTTTTCTACCAATGCCATAATTAACGATTCATTGTCATTCGCTAATCGGATATAAGCAGGAATAGTTGAAAGACCTAATAATTTTGAAGCACGTAATCTACGCTCTCCAGAAATTAATTGGTATTTGTTAAATTCTAATTTTCTAACAGTAATTGGTTGAATTACCCCAACTTCTTTAATAGATTTGGCTAATTCTTGTAAGGTTTCTTCATTGAAATTTGTTCTAGGTTGAAACGGGTTGATTTCAATAAAATTAATATCAAGTTCAACGATGCTTCCTACAACTTTATCCGCTCCTTTATCCTCAACCGACTTAATGTCGTTTGAAGGATCACTTAAAAGCGCTGATAATCCTCTTCCTAATACAGGTTTTTTTACTGCTTTTGTCATTATATAATACTGTTTTTCTTGATAATTTCTTCTGCTAAATTTAAGTAATTTGTAGCGCCTTTACTTGTTGCATCATAATTAATAATGCTTTCTCCAAAACTTGGTGCTTCACTTAATTTAATATTTCTTTGAATGATTGTAGAAAATACCATGTTGTTAAAATGTTTCTGAACTTCTTCCACAACTTGGTTCGATAATCGTAAACGAGAATCGTACATCGTTAAAAGTAAGCCTTCAATATCTAAACTTGGATTGTGAATTTTTTGTACACTTTTTATCGTGTTCAATAATTTTCCTAAACCTTCTAATGCAAAATATTCACACTGAATTGGAATCACCACACTATCGGCAGCTGTTAATGCGTTTAATGTTAACAAACCTAATGAAGGTGCACAATCAATAATAATATAATCATATTGTTCTTTAATTTCGCTTAATGCTTGTTTTAGCATGTATTCTCTGTTTTCCTTGTCAACCAATTCAATTTCAATGGCAACTAAGTCAATGTGAGCTGGAATCAACCAAACATTTGGAGCCGTAGTAACCACCACAGATTCTTCTGGTTTGTTACTATGTTCTAAGATTTGGTAAGTACCAATTTCAACACTTTCCACATCAATTCCTAATCCAGAAGTTGCATTAGCTTGCGGATCTGCATCTATTAATAAAACTTTTTTCTCTAAAACACCTAAAGCAGCGGCTAGATTTATTGAAGTTGTTGTTTTTCCTACACCACCCTTTTGATTGGCAATTGCAATGATTTTACCCATTTTTTCTTTTAAAATTTTCGAAGCGTAAAAATACAATTATTTATGGTATTACCAACCCAATTTTATTAACATTGCGTTAAAGTCTTTATTTCAGTATATCTTTGTTATTAAAATTATTTTTTTTGTAAATTTGACGTCTAAAATTTTCCAGAGTGGTAGAAGAAAAAGTTATTTTAGTTGATACAAATGATCACCCAATCGGGTTGATGAATAAACTAGAAGCCCATGAAAAAGCATTGTTACACAGAGCGTTTTCTGTTTTTATTTTGAATGATAAAAATGAACTGATGTTGCAACAACGCGCACATCATAAATACCATTCTCCTTTATTGTGGACGAACACGTGCTGCAGTCATCAACGTGAAAATGAAACTAATATTCAGGCTGGAACTAGACGTTTACGTGAAGAAATGGGTTTCGAAACAGAATTAAAAGAAATGTTTCATTTTATTTACAAAGCGCCTTTTGATAACGGTTTAACGGAGCATGAATTGGATCATGTGATGATTGGTTATTATAATGATATTCCAGTGATAAATAAAGAAGAGGTAGAAAGTTGGAAATGGATGAAAATTGAAGAAGTTAAAAATGACATGTTAGTCAATCCAGATCTTTATACCGTTTGGTTTAAAATAATTTTTGAAGAATTTTACCATCATTTTGATGAAAATTTATAAAGGTAATTTATGAAAGTAACAGTAAGTAGAAAAGCGCATTTTAATGCAGCCCACAGATTGTATCGTAAAGATTGGTCCATGGAAAAGAACGATGCGGTTTTTGGAAAATGCAACAATCCAAATTATCATGGGCATAACTACGAATTAATAGTTAGTGTTACTGGTGAAATTGATCAAGAAACTGGTTTTGTTATTGATGTAAAAATTTTATCAGACTTGATAAAAGTACATATTGAAAATGCGTTTGATCATAAAAACTTAAACCTAGATGTTCCTGATTTTGAAAGTTTAAATCCTACTGCCGAAAATATAGCAGTAGTAATTTGGCAAAAACTAAGAACACATATTAATGATGATTTAGATTTGGAAGTGGTTTTGTATGAAACCCCTCGAAATTTCGTATCTTATAAAGGAGCATAAATGAAGTTTTATCCATTAATATTTAATCCGATTTTTAAAGAAAGAATTTGGGGTGGAACGAAATTGAAAGATTTTTTAAATAAGTCTTTCGAAGGTAACCAAATTGGTGAAAGTTGGGAATTGTCAACTGTTGCTAATGATGTTAGTGTAGTGGCTAATGGTGAATTCGCTGGATTGAATTTAAACGAATTAATAGAAAAGTATCCAATCGAACTATTAGGTTCGAAATCAATAGAAAAATTTGGGTTAGAATTTCCTTTACTTTTTAAGTTTTTAGATGCGAAAGAAGATTTATCCATTCAAGTACATCCAAATGATGAATTAGCAAAATTACGACACAATTCTTTCGGAAAAACCGAAATGTGGTATGTGATGCAAGCAGATGAAACGGCAAGATTAGTGGTTGGGTTTAAAAATAAAATTAATAAAGAAGAATATTTAAAACATTTAGAAAGTAAAACCTTAGTTACTATTTTAAATGAAACGCCTGTTCAAAAAGGAGATGCTTTTTTTCTAGAAACCGGAACAGTTCATGCCATTGGCGCTGGGGTTTTAATTGCAGAAATTCAACAAACCAGCGATGTTACTTACCGCTTATATGATTGGGATAGAGTAGATGCTAACGGAATAGGTAGAGAATTACATAATGATTTAGCGGTAGATGCTATCAATTATAATGAAACCAATACCAAAGTATTCTATAATAAAGGAACAAATGAAAGTGTTAATTTAGTGGAATGTCCATTTTTTACCACTAATATTATAGAAGTTTCAGAAAAGTATACTTGGAAAAAGAGAAAAGAATCTTTCACAGTTTTTATGTGTACTGAAGGTAGTTTTGTGATAGTTACATCGGATTTTACCTTTAAATTTAAAAAAGGAGATACCGTTTTAATTCCTGCAATAGTAGAAGAATTTGAACTTATTGGAGAAACTTCTCTGTTGGAAATTACAATTTAATTAGCAGCGTATCAATATATTGTTTACTTTTGCACCATAATTTTTAAAAATAACAAAATGGCAAGCGTTAAAAACTTGAAAAAAGAAATAAACTACGTTTTAGGAGATATCCTAAACATAGTATACATTTGGGAAATGACTTCTGGAGGAAAACCAACTGATTCATCTGAGGCTTTAGTAGGGGATATCTACGATGCTTTTGATGCTTTAATGGTGAAAGTGAACCAAAAAAATGTTGAAAATAAAAAAGCACATTACAAATTAGTTAAAGAAGAATTCGAAGTTGCTGCAAATCAATTTGTTGCAAAAGTGAACGAATTAAACTAAAAAAAAAGGCAAAAAAAACTTTTATTTTTTTTGCAAATTAAAAATTCAAGGCTATATTTGCACTGCAATATGAGTCGCCGGTGTAGCTCAGCTGGCTAGAGCAGCTGATTTGTAATCAGCAGGTCGTGGGTTCGAGTCCCTCCACTGGCTCAAAAAAAGGTAATCGAAAGATTGCCTTTTTTTATGCCATAAAGTTTCAGTAGAAGTTATTCTAATAAAAACTAAAATCTGTCAATGCAACTTTCTGCTTCTATAATTTAACGTTTTATTATTTTTTAAATAATTTTCGTAGACTTTTTTTTCGTAATTTTACTAAACACATTTTTTTTCAGAATAATTGAAAATTTTTATAAAAATACTATGCGTGCATAGTATTTTTTTCTATATTTGAAAAAAAATACCTTATGCAAGACAAAACAATAGATTATGTTTTAAGATATACTTGGCAAACAGTAGCCAAAATGTATAACGAAGAAGCGGCTAAATATGGGGCAACAATGGCTACAGGATTTGCCTTGTTGAGTATTGATAAAGATAAAGGTATTCCTTCAACAGCTTTGGGACCAAGAATGGGCATGGAAGCCACAAGTTTAACCAGAACGTTAAAGTCGATGGAAGAACGCGGATTAATTATTCGTAAAAAAAATCCAGCAGATGGAAGAGGTGTTTTGATATTTCTTACAGAAGAAGGAAAACAAAAACGCGAATTATCTAAACAAACAGTACTTCAGTTTAATGAAGTCATCAAATCTAAAATTACGGAAGCCCAACTTCAAAACTTTATGGAAGTTGCCGAAATTATAAACGAACAAATTCAAGAAAAAGAAATTTTCGATAAAAATATCTTATCAAACAAGTAAACACAATATAATACTATATAAGTAATGAAACGTAATATTAAAAAAGTTGCTGTCGTTGGTTCCGGAATTATGGGAAGCGGAATTGCTTGTCACTTTGCAAATATCGGTGTAGAAGTTCTTCTACTTGATATTGCTCCTAGAGAATTAACAGAAGCAGAAACCAAAAAAGGATTGACTTTAGAAAGTAAAGTAGTCCGAAACAGACTGGTAAATGAGCATTTAGCCAATGCGCTAAAATCAAAACCCTCTCCAATTTATCATCAAAGTTTTGCTAGTAGAATCACTACCGGAAACACAACAGATGATATGGCAAAAATTGCAACTTGCGATTGGATTATTGAAGTTGTTGTAGAACGTTTAGATATCAAAAAAAGCGTTTTCGAACAAATTGAAAAATTTCGTAAACCAGGAACTTTAATTACTTCAAACACTTCTGGAATTCCAATTCACTTTATGAGTGAAGGTAGAAGTGAAGATTTTCAAAAACATTTCTGCGGAACGCATTTCTTCAATCCAGCACGTTACTTAAAATTATTCGAAATTATCCCAGGGCCACAAACTTCAACTGAAGTATTAGATTTCTTAAACGGTTATGGTGAAAAATTCTTAGGAAAAACTTCAGTAGTTGCTAAAGATACACCTGCTTTTATAGGAAACAGAATCGGAATATTCGGAATCATGAGCTTGTTTCACCAAGTAAAAGAGATGGGTTTAACTATTGAAGAAGTAGACAAATTAACAGGACCAGTTATTGGTCGTCCAAAATCGGCAACGTTCCGAACTGTGGATGTAGTTGGTTTAGATACTTTAGTTCACGTAGCGAACGGAATTTACGAAAATTGTAAAACAGACGAAGTTTTAGAATTGTTCAAATTACCAGAATTCATCAATAAAATGATGGAAAATAAATGGTTAGGAAGTAAAACCAATCAAGGTTTCTACAAAAAAGAAGGAAAAGACATTCTTTCTTTAGATTTAGATACCTTAGAATATCGTGCGGCTAAAAAAGCTTCTTTCGCAACTTTAGAATTAACCAAAACTATCGATAAACCAATTGATAGATTCAAAGTGTTAATCACTGGAAAAGATAAAGCAGGAGAATTTTACCGTAAAAACTTCGCTTCGATGTTTACGTACTGTTCGAACAGAATTCCTGAAATTACAGATGCTTTTTACAAAATTGACGATGCGATGAAAGCTGGTTTCGGTTGGGAAAATGGACCATTTGAAATTTGGGATGCGATCGGAGTTCAAAAAGGAATTGAATTAATGCAAGCTGAAGGGTATCAACCTGCAAGTTGGGTAACTGATATGTTAGCTTCTGGAAATACGTCTTTTTATTCTGTAAAAGAAGGAGCAACGTATTTCTACAATATAGATAAAAAACAAACAGAGAAAATTCCAGGACAAGATGCTTTTATTATTCTAGACAACATTCGCGAAAGCAAAAAAGTTTGGAACAATAGTGAAAGTATAATTACCGATTTAGGTGACGGAATTATCAATTTAGAATTTACATCAAAAATGAATTCTATTGGAGCTGGAGTTTTGCAAGGCATCAACAAAGCTATTGATATGGCTGAAAAAGGCTACGAAGGTTTAGTAATAGGAAATCAAGGAACGAATTTTTCTGTTGGTGCGAATTTAGCGATGATTTTCATGTTAGCAGTGGAACAAGAATATGACGAATTAAACATGGCTATCAAAATGTTCCAAGACACGATGATGCGTTGTCGTTATTCTTCTATTCCAGTAATTGCTGCGCCTCACGGAATGACACTTGGTGGTGGTTGCGAATTAACGATGCATTCTGATAGAGCTGTAGCTGCCGCAGAAACGTACATTGGATTAGTAGAATTTGGTGTTGGAGTAATTCCTGGTGGTGGTGGTTCTAAAGAAATGGCGCTTCGTGCTTCAGATTTATTTAGAAAAAATGACGTAGAATTAAACGTCTTACAAGAATATTTCTTAACAGTTGGTATGGCGAAAGTAGCCACTTCTGCTTATGAAGGTTTCGATATCGGTGTACTTCAAAAAGGAAGAGATATTGTTGTGGTAAATAAAGACAGACAAATTGCTACGGCAAAACAAGTCGCTCTTCAAATGGCAAATCAAGGATATACACAACCAGTTAGAAGAAACGATATTAAAGTTTTAGGAAAACAAGCTTTAGGAATGTTCTTAGTAGGTACAGATCAAATGGTAGCTGGACAATATATTTCAGAACACGATCAAAAAATCGCTAACAAATTAGCTTACGTGATGGCTGGTGGTGATTTATCTGAACCAACTTTAGTTTCTGAACAATATTTATTGGATTTAGAACGTGAAGCTTTCTTGTCTCTTTGTACAGAAAGAAAAACTTTAGAACGTGTTCAGTTTATGTTAACTAAAGGGAAACCTTTAAGAAATTAATCAAAAAAATAATTATGAAAACAGCATATATAGTATCCGCTTACCGAACTGCAGTAGGAAAAGCACCAAAAGGATTATTCCGTTTTAAAAGACCTGACGAATTAGCTGCAGAAACTATCGAACACATGATGGCGAAATTGCCAAATTTAGATAAAACACGTATTGATGACGTAATGGTTGGAAACGCCATGCCTGAAGCAGAGCAAGGTTTAAATGTAGGTCGTTTAATTTCTTTAATGGGATTAAAAGTAACAGATGTTCCTGGTGTAACTGTCAACAGATATTGTGCGTCTGGATTAGAAACTATCGGAATGGCAACAGCCAAAATTCAATCAGGAATGGCACATTGTATCATTGCTGGTGGAGCTGAAAGTATGAGCTATATTCCAATGGGTGGTTACAAACCAACGCCAGATTACAAAGTTGCAGCTGCCGGACATGAAGATTATTATTGGGGAATGGGTTTAACAGCGGAAGCCGTTGCAAAACAATTTAATATTTCAAGAGAAGATCAAGATAAATTTGCGTACGAATCGCACATGAAAGCTTTGAAAGCTCAGGCTGAAGGTAAATTCGATAGTCAAATTGTTCCAATTAATATTGAGCAAACTTTTGTAAATGAAAACGGAAAAAAAGAAACAAAATCATATGTCGTTGCAAAAGATGAAGGGCCAAGAGCAGGAACTTCAGTAGAAGCTTTAGCAGGATTAAAACCAGTTTTCGCTGCTGACGGTTCTGTAACCGCAGGAAATTCTTCTCAAATGAGTGACGGTGCCGCTTTCGTTTTAGTAATGAGCGAAGAAATGGTGAAAGAATTAAATCTTGAACCAATTGCTCGTTTAGTAAATTTCGCATCAGCAGGAGTGGAACCAAGAATTATGGGAATCGGACCGGTAAAAGCAATTCCAAAAGCTCTATCTCAAGCTGGATTATCATTAAAAGATATCGACTTAATTGAATTGAATGAAGCCTTTGCTTCTCAAGCTTTAGCAGTAACTCGCGAATTAGGTTTAAATCCAGATATCATCAATGTAAATGGTGGTGCGATTGCTTTAGGACATCCTCTAGGTTGTACAGGTGCCAAATTATCAGTACAATTATTCGAAGAAATGAAATTAAGAAAATCAAAATACGGTATTGTTTCAATGTGTGTCGGAACAGGACAAGGAACAGCCGGTATTTATGAATTAATGTAAAAATAAATAGTGGGACACAGATTTAAGAATCATTGAAATTTTTAAAACTCTGTTCCAAAATAAAAACTTTAAAATATTTTAAAAATGGAAGATATCACTAGAGGAGGACAATTCCTTGTAAAAGAAACAAAATGTGAAAACGTTTTCACACCAGAAGATTTCAACGAAGAACAAATTATGATGCGTGATTCTGTTAAAGAATTCGTAGATAAAGAGCTTTGGGCACACAAAGATAAATTTGAGAAAAAAGATTACGCCTACACAGAACAATGTATGAGAAATGCAGGAGCATTAGGATTCTTAGGAGTTGCGGTTCCAGAAGCGTATGGCGGATTAGGAATGGGATTTGTAAACACAGCTTTAGTTTGTGACTATATTTCTGGTGCAACAGGTTCATTTTCTACAGCATTTGGTGCGCATACTGGAATTGGAACGATGCCAATTACGTTATACGGAACAGAAGCACAAAAACAAAAATATGTACCAAAATTAGCTTCAGGTGAATGGTTTGGTTCGTACTGTTTGACTGAACCTGGCGCAGGTTCGGATGCCAATTCTGGAAAAACAAAAGCTGTTTTATCAGCAGATGGAACGCACTATTTAATTTCTGGGCAAAAAATGTGGATTTCAAACGCAGGTTTTTGTAATGTAATGATAGTTTTTGCTCGTATCGAAGATGATAAAAACATCACAGGTTTTATCGTAGAATATGATAGAGAAAATGTAAATGGAATCACTTTAGGTGAAGAAGAACATAAATTAGGAATTCGTGCAAGTTCAACCAGACAAGTATTCTTTAATGAAACTAAAGTGCCTGTTGAAAATATGTTAGCAGGAAGAGGAGAAGGTTTCAAAATTGCCATGAACGCTTTAAATGTGGGGCGTATTAAATTAGCAGCAGCTTGTTTAGAGGCACAAAGAAGAACCATTTCTGGAGCGGTTAAATATGCGAACGAAAGAATGCAGTTCAATACACCAATTTCTTCATTCGGTGCAATTCAAGCAAAAATCGCTGAAATGACGGCAAACTGTTATGTTGATGAAAGTGCTACTTATAGAGCTGCTGGAGATATTCAAAACAGAATTGAAGCTCGTGAAGCAGAAGGAAATTCACAACAAGAAGCAGAATTAAAAGGTGTGGAAGAATACGCAATTGAGTGTTCTATCTTAAAAGTAGCGGTTTCAGAAGATGTACAAAATTGTACTGATGAAGGAATTCAAATTTTTGGAGGGATGGGATTCTCTGAAGATACACCAATGGAATCAGCTTGGAGAGATGCTCGTATTGCACGTATTTATGAAGGTACGAATGAAATTAACCGTATGCTTTCTGTAGGAATGTTAGTGAAAAAAGCAATGAAAGGTCATGTTGATTTATTAGGTCCAGCTATGGCTGTTGCCGAAGAATTAATGGGAATTCCATCTTTTGACGTGCCAGATTACACAGAATTATTAGCGGAAGAAAAAGAAATGGTTGGCAAATTGAAAAAAGCCTTTTTAATGGTAGCTGGAGCAGCAGTTCAAAAATTTGGCGCTGAATTAGAAGCGCACCAACAGTTATTAATGGCCGCTTCAGATATGTTAATTGAAATTTACATGGCGGAAAGTGCTTTATTAAGAACAGAAAAAATGGCTAAAAAATTAGGCGCTGATAAAGTAGCTGATCAAATAGCTATGACACAATTATATTTATACAACGCTGTTGATGTTGTAACTCAAAAAGGAAAAGAAGGAATTGTTTCTTTTGCTGAAGGTGACGAACAACGTATGATGTTAATGGGATTACGCCGTTACACAAAATACGTAAATATGCCAAACGTAGTGAAATTACGTGAGCAAATTGCCGCTAAAGTAATCGCAGAAAACAATTATTGTTTTTAATTATTAGTTTGTTTGTAAGAAAAAGTCCTGAGTAATCAGGACTTTTTTTATGGTAAAAATATGCGTTTAGTTTGTCACCCTGAAAGGGTCTCACGTCATCGATATCCACAATCAAAGTCAATCCTTTAAATCTTTAAATCTGCGTGACAATCAGCACAATCTTCTTAAACTATGGAATTATCTTGAGATGCTTTCAGCATGACAAACGTTGCGTGAAGTTTCGAAAACATTAAGTATTCACCTCCAAATCTTTAATGTAATCTTCATGCTCATAAAAGAAACGTTCAAAAGCATCCATTTTGTCATAAAAAAAAATGAAAATAGTTTCCCAATCGGTTTTTCTGTTCAAACTCACATCGGAAAGTTCTACCCAAACACGACTAATAATTTTTCCGTTTTCTAAATAATGATCTCGGTCAAAAATTACATCTGGTAAAAATTCTTCTACCAAAATTTCTTTTAAGGATTCGACTTTTTCAAAATAAATTTTTCGTTTATTTTCGTCTTTGGGCTCAATATCTAACATCACATAAGCTTTCTTATTATCGATATTAAATTTAAACGTAACATCTTTAATCTTAGTGTTATACAATAACCACTTTCTTGGATATTCGTTTCCGAAAGTAGACCAAAATTCTTTTTTTATTAATTGCGCGTCGGCTTTACTATACATTTTTGTGAATATTTTTGTAACTTTATGAATTAGAATTTAAAATAATGGATTTCAATCACTTCATAAATAATATTGCAAATTTAAAGAAAGAAAAGTTGTTAGCCACAGATGCGCACATAAAAATGGCACCTTTGGAACGAATAACTTATCTTAAGGATAAATCGTATACCGAAAAAAAACCAAGAAATGCTGCGGTTTTAATGTTGGTTTACCCGAAAAATGATTTGGCACATTTGGCTTTAATTGTCCGAAATACCTATCCGGGTGTGCATTCTTCGCAAATTGGTTTTCCTGGAGGGAAAGAAGAATTAGAAGATGTAACTTTAGAATATACAGCGCTAAGAGAAACTGAAGAAGAAATAGGAGTACAAATGCATAAAGTTGAGGTCATCAGACAATGTAGTGAAATCTATATTCCACCAAGTAATTTTCTGGTTACACCTTATTTAGGCTTTTCAAATGAGAATTTACAGTTCACTCCAAATCCAGATGAGGTGAAGCGCGTGTTGGAATTGCCTATTCATCAATTACTTAATGACGAAATTATTGTACAAACAAAAATGACAACTTCTTACGCATCAAATATTGATGTTCCAGCTTTTCAAGTAGAAAAATATGTGGTTTGGGGCGCTACTGCTATGATGCTCAGTGAGATAAAAGAGTTGTTTAAAAATGCAGTCAAATAGTATAAAATTGCTAAATTTGCAACCCTTTATCAAACAATAAACTTATGGGATTATTTAAAAGAAATCCATTCGGACATATATTATTCATCAAGAAATGGTTGATTCGTATTTTTGGTGCGATTACACATAGTCGATACAGAAGTTTCAATAATTTACAAATTGATGGTTCTGAAATTATCAGAAGTTTACCAGATAAGAATGTACTATTTATTTCGAATCACCAAACGTATTTTGCAGATGTAACTGCCATGTTTCATGTATTTAATGCGGCATTAAAAGGTAGAGAAGACAATATCAAAAATGTTTTTTACTTATGGGAACCAAAGTTGAATATCTATTATGTAGCCGCTAAAGAAACTATGACGGAAGGTTTATTACCAAGAATTTTAGCTTACATTGGTGCGATTACCGTAGAAAGAACTTGGCGTGCAGAAGGTAAAGATGTACAAAGAGAAGTCAATCCAAACGATACTGAAAATATTAAAATTGCTTTAGAAGATGGTTGGGTAATTACGTTTCCTCAAGGAACAACGCGTTCATTTAAACCAGTTCGTAAAGGAACGGCACATATCATTAAACAGCATAAACCGATTGTAGTTCCTATTGTAATTGATGGTTTCCGAAGATCATTTGACAGAAAAGGATTGTTCGTAAAGAAAAAAGGAATTTTACAGTCTATGGAAATTAAACCACCATTAGAAATTGATTACGAAAATGATTCTGTTGAAAAAATTGTTGAACAAATAGAATACGCAATTGAGCAACATGCTTCATTTTTAAAAGTAATTCCACAAGAAATATTAGAAGAAGAAGCTAAATTTGACAAAGAGCGTCAATGGAAGTATTAAAAAAATCCCGATTTGTAAAATTCAAATCGGGATTTTTTTAATACTCTATTTTCTGTAATTCGTTATAATTGCGTTTTAATCTTCTCAGTAAGATACCATAAAGTAATTTATAGAATAGATAGAAAATAAAAACCAAAAACAAGACTAAAAGTGCTCCACAAATTATAAAAATGTATTCATATTTATTTAAAAGCATACTTAAATTAGAATCATATTTACTTTGAAAATAAAATACAATCACACCAATTATTCCAGCTATAATTAAGTTGTATAAAACATAATATTTTACTGTTTTTCTAGTCTTAATAATGTCTTTCATTAAATCATTTACAGATGAAGTGGCGCTTATTTGTTTTATGTTTTTGTAAAATAAAAATATAAAACAACCCAATACAATGATATTTATAATTGTAATTATCTCTAAACACTCAAAAATATGAATTTGTTTCAATTTGTTTTTGAAATTTTCGTCAAAAAACATTGATACATCCAATAATCGTAAGACTAAAAATTCAACAATACTAATAATAAATATCCATTTTACGATAGAAGACGAACTTTTGTGCAACATACCATAAATTTCATTTTCAGAAACTTGCTTAAATTGCGCATCGTTTTTCTTCCAGTCTTTTTTTAATAATTCTAATTCATCCATAGGTTACGGATTTAATATTTTTTTAAGTTTCCCTTTAATTCTATTCATTTTCACTCGCGCATTCACTTCACTAATTCCCAGTGTTTCTGAAATCTCAGTGTAATCTTTATCTTCTAAATATAAAAATATCAAAGCTTTGTCAATGTCATTCAACTCGGCAATGGCTTTGTACATTAATTTTAATTGTTCTTCTTCTTCAAAATTGTATTCGTCAGTTTTGATTCTGTGAAATTCTGTATCAAAAGGAGTCGTTTCAATACTTCTTTTTTTCTTTCGATATAAAGTAATAGCGGTATTCAACCCAACGCGATACGCCCAAGTTGTAAATTTCGATTCGCCTCTAAATTTCGGGAAAGCTTTCCATAACTGAATGGTAATTTCCTGAAACAAATCATTATGCGAGTCTTGATCAGAAGTATATAGCCTACATATTTTGTGGACAATATTCTGATTAGCCTTTAATTGTTTAACGAAACTTTCTTCCGATTCAGATTTCATATACGATAAGTAGTCGTATTTTGGATTTTGTTACAAAGATTGTTAAATAAAGTGAAAAGAGTTTAGAAAAGAGCCAAGTAAAAAGTAAAAAGAATCAAGTAAAAAGTAAAAAGAGCCAAGTTGAAAATTAATTAGTTCAAAGAATATAAAGATTTCTTAAATTTCTCCAATCGGTGTTCAAATAAACTAAAATATAGCTTAAATTTGTAAATAAACACTTCAAAAATGAACATACCAGATTCTGATTTAAAAAGAATTGTAATTATAGGTGGCGGTTTTGCTGGAATATCTTTAGCTAAAAAATTGCGACATAAAAATTTTCAAGTGGTAATGATGGACAAACATAATTATCATACCTTCCAACCTTTATTATATCAAGTGGCAACTGGAGGTTTAGAACCTGATTCTATTGCTTACCCAATTCGTAAAGTCATAAAAGAATATAAAGATTTCTATTTTCGCTTAGGTGATGTGAAAGAAATTGACGCAGCAAATAACAGAATTATTGCTGATATTGGCGATTTACACTATGATTATTTAGTAATTGCTACAGGTACGAAAACAAATTATTTTGGCAATAAAGAAATTGAGCGAAATAGTATGTCCATGAAAACTATTCCACAATCGTTAAATATTAGAAGTTTAATTTTAGAAAGTTTTGAAGCCGCTCTTTTATCAGATGATGAAGCGGAACGCGAAAGTTTAATGAATTTCGTTTTAGTCGGAGGTGGCCCAACAGGAGTAGAATTGGCAGGTGCTTTGGCTGAAATGAAAAAAGCCGTTTTGCCAAAAGATTATCCAGATTTAGATATCAAGAAGATGCAAATTCATTTGATACAAAGTAGCGATAGACTTTTGGACAGTATGACCGAGAAATCTTCCTTAGCAGCTGAGAATTTTTTAAAGAATTTAGGTGTAGTAGTGCATCGAAATTTACGTGTGATGGGTTATGATGGTTTTGTGGTTACTACAAATACCAATTTAGAATTTCATTCTTCAACCGTAATCTGGACAGCTGGAGTAGCAGGGAAATTGATAAGCGGATTAAATAAAGAGGCTATCTTTGAAAGAATCGATAGAATTAAAGTCGATGCTCATAATAAAGTAAAAGGGTATGAGAATGTTTTCGCTATTGGCGATATTTGCCTAATGGAAACAGAAAAATATCCAAAAGGACACCCACAAATGGCACAACCTGCCATGCAACAAGGTAGTTTATTAGCAGAAAATTTAGTTAATTTACAAAATAATAAACCCTTAAAAGCATTTGAATATAAAGATAAAGGTTCGATGGCCACTATCGGAAGAAACAAAGCCGTTGTTGATTTGCCAAAATTTCATTTTCATGGGGTTTTTGCTTGGTTTGTTTGGATGTTTATCCATTTGATTTCCTTAATCGGATTTAAAAATAAAGCTGTAGTTTTCTTAAATTGGGTGTACAATTACGTTCGTTTCGATAGAGAAGCACGTTTAATTATCCGACCATATAAAAAGAAATTGCAACAATCGTTTACAACGGATGAGGTGTAATTAGCCAATTGTTCAATTTGTCAATGTACCAATTACATAAAATTATATAAAAAATTTTAGTGCCTTCGTGGCAAAAACAAAAAGTATGATAACAGAACAACAATTTCAAAACGAATTAAATTTAATCATTTCCAATGCCATCAGAGAAGATGTTGGCGATGGTGATCACAGTTCATTAGCTTGTATTCCAGCTTCGGCTCAAGGAAGTGCGAAACTTTTGGTAAAAGATAACGGAATTATTGCTGGTGTTGAATTTGCAAAAATGGTTTTCAATTATGTGGATGCCAACATGAAAGTAGAAACTTTTATTGAAGACGGAACAGAAGTAAAACACGGAGATGTGGTTTTTCATGTTCATGGAAGTTCACAATCTATACTAAAAGCAGAACGTTTGGTGTTAAATAGTATGCAACGTATGAGCGCCATTGCCACAAAAACTAAAAGCTATGTCAAATTAATTGAAGGAACAGGTGCGAAAATTTTAGATACGCGTAAAACTACTCCAAATTTCAGAGCTTGTGAAAAATGGGCTGTTAAAATTGGTGGCGGCGAAAATCACCGATTCGCTTTGTACGATATGATTATGTTGAAAGACAATCATAATGATTTTGCTGGAGGAATTTCGGCTTCAATAGCTAAAACGAAAGCCTATTTAAAAGAACATAATAAAGATTTAAAAATAATTGTTGAAGCAAGAAATATAGCAGAAGTAGAAGAAATTTTGGCAGCAGGTGGTGTCTATAGAATCTTATTAGATAATTTCGATTTTGAAACGACTAAGAAAGCAGTTCAAATTATTGGTGACCAATGTTTAACAGAATCTTCAGGAAATATCAACGAAAAAACAATTAGAGAGTACGCTTTATGTGGAGTGGATTTTATTTCATCTGGTGCGTTAACACATTCGGTTTACAATATGGATTTGAGTTTAAAAGCGTTATAAAGAGAAAAAAAACTTTGTGTCTTAGCGCCTTCATGGCTAAAAAAAAATATGAAAATCAGTAAAGAAACCATAAAAAAGTTACCAGTAATTAAGCAATTAATTGCCTTACTTCAGCAAATTCAATTTCCGAGTTTGCAAGGTAGTTCTTTGTATGATATTATGAAATTATATCTTTCAGGTATCATTTCCGGAAATGTAACACACCGAGCGAGCGCCATTGCCTTTAGTTTTTTTATGGCTTTGTTCCCTTTTGCGTTATTTTTACTGAATTTAATTCCGTTTATTCCGTTAGATAATTTTCAAAATGATTTTCTAATTTTTGTTTCTCAAAGTGTTCCGCCCAATACATACGATGCTATTGAAGCCATTCTAAAAGATATTTTAAACAACAGTTATAACGGCTTACTTTCCTCAGGATTTTTATTATCCATTTTTTTAATGTCCAATGGAATCAATGCTTTGCTTGACGGTTTTGAAATGTCTAAAAATATTAGTGAGAAAAGAGGATACATTCATCAATATGCTGTAGCGATTGCTTTGTCGTTAATAATGGCGTTTTTGCTATTACTAACTGTGGCTACTCTGATTTTTGTAACGGTTGTCATTCATAAAATTGAAACGCAAAGTGGTTATGTCTCTAAAATTCCATTGATAGAATCGTTACGATATTTATTTGTGTTTTTAATGATATTATTTATCACATCCACGCTCTATAAATTCGGAACGAAGGAAAGTAAACACATTTCATTTATCAGTTTTGGTTCGGTTACTACTACTGTTTTATTTGTGCTAACTTCTTATGTGTTTGGTGTTTATGTGGAAAAGTTTGCAAGATATAACGAGTTGTATGGTTCAATTGGTACACTTCTTGTAATGATGTTTTATGTATGGCTGAACTGTATTTTGGTTTTGTTAGGATTTGAATTAAATGCATTTATTTTTCAATTAAAATCAGGAATGAAAGAAAAAGTCAGTTAAAAATAGAAAATTCGAACATCTAAAATTTAAATTAATTAGTAGAAAGAAAAAAAAAGAATTAACTTAGCGATACCTAAACAATTAATATACTATTATGAAAAAACAAATTCTTACCTTATTTATTGCTTTCACAGCAATTTTCGCTTCAGCTCAGAAAACAGTTGGCGATGTAAAAGTCGATGCTAAATTAGCAGTTGAAGGTCAAAACTTAACATTGAATGGAGCAGGAGTTCGTGAAAAAATGTTTATGGACATGTATGTAGGTTCACTATATGTGACAAAAAAATCTACTGATGGGAATGCTATTTCTGCTGCCAATGAAGCAATGGCAATTAAATTGAATATTGTTTCAGGTTTAATTACTTCTGAAAAAATGGTTTCTGCGATTAATGAAGGTTTTGAAAATTCAACAGGAAAGAAAACAGCACCATTGAAAGCAAAAATCGATAAATTCAAAGGTTTCTTTAAAGAGAAAATAAACAAAAAAGATATTTTTATCATCGTTTATGTTCCAGGTGATGGAGTTACAGTTTATAAAAATGGAACTAAAAAAGGGAACATCGATGGTTTAGATTTCAAAAAAGCTTTATTCGGAATTTGGTTAGGTAACAAACCAGCTGATGACGATTTAAAAGCAGGAATGCTAGGAAAATAAAATTTAGATTTTAATAAATTGAAAATCCCGATGAAAGTCGGGATTTTTTTTGCAATTTTTGTTAGGTTGAACCTTTAGTGTTTTTTATTTATCCATGATACACTCTAGAAAAAATAATTTTCCCATCTTTAATTTCTAAAACTTCCGCCACAAGCATATCTTCCTCATTTTCCACTTGGCGGATGTATTCCATAAATACTCTGTCGCTATTTGCAGTCAAAGAAGTTACTTTGTAATGTAAAGTTGGTAATCTGTCAAAAGCATCTTGCCACCAAATACGTAATTCGTTTTTACCTTTTATCAAACCATTAGTTTCTGGTTTTCTAATTTTTAGTTTCGGACTAAAATGCTCTGCCGAATCATCGTACAAACTTAATAATTGTTCTAAATTATGAAGATTAAATGCTTCAAACCATTTAAAAGCAATGGATTGATTTTGTTGTGCTATCATTTTTTATTTTTTATTGGGCCAATTTACGTTTAATCAAATAATAAAGCCAAGCATTGCCTGGCTTTTTATCAACATATTCTAACTCTTTTTTTGCTTAATTTGTAATAAACGCATCAAAGTAAAATTGACCTGTCCAACAATTAGCTCCTGATTGTTCCGCAAATCTTTCAACTCTAGCAATATTAATTGTTACAGATGATTGTGATTTGTTAGCATAATTCAATACAAAAACATCTGGATGACCACTATTGTTATTCGCACTAAAAATAAATCCATTTGGATTGAAAGGTAATTGAGGACTAAAATTATAACGAACTTGTAATCTTTCTGCTAAAACTTCTGCTTGGGCTAATTGGTTACCACTAACTAATTGTGAACCACTTTTTTGTTGTCTAGCCAAAACTTCCCAACTTACTGTGGTTGGTACTCCTTTAATAGTAGTGCTAAAACTTCCAGTTGTACCAACAGTTACGGCGTTACAAATCGGAATTACCATTCCTTGAACTGTAGCCATAATTGGAATATCTGAAATACTGCTATTTGTGATTGATTGCCAAGAAGCATTACCTGTTGCGTCTGATGTAAGTACTTTTCCTAAAGATTGATTTCCATCTACAATACGCATGGCTGCTGGTGCCGCAGTTGCAATTGAAATATTGTCAATATAAGCAGCATCAGTTCCAACGCTAGAAGATGCATCTTTGGTATATTCCCAACGTAAAGTTCTTGAACCTGCTGCTAAAATATAGGATTGTTGTGTCCATCCAATAGCGCCAGACCATTGATTTTGTTGTACGCCATCAATATAAAAACGTAAATAATCATATCCACTTTCACTACTTACACTGTAAAAAAAACTTAATGTTGCTCCACCTGCTGGAATTACAATTGTGTGCGACATCTGTGTCGTTTGACTATCAGTAATAGTTCCTGATTTTGCAGCATACGTGCCAGCGTATTTTACAGAAGATTGTGTTGTCCAGTTTGCACTTCCACCTGTTGTTAATGGAGTAATGGCATTGGTTTCAAAATTTTGATTTAGCAATGAACCTGGAACACCAATATTTTCTACATGAAATTTTGTAGTTGGAGTAGTGGTTCCAACACCTACATTTGCGGAATTGTTATTGTAAATGTCATTTCCAACTTTGGTCCAATGACTAGTTCCGCCCGTAAAAGGTGTCCATTTGGTTCCATCCCAATAATAAAATCCTGCTCCGGTTGTCGTATTTGTGTTGTAAACCAATAAACTTGTGGCTGGTGCAGTTATGGGTGCAGCTGCATTTAAGTTTGGAATGGAAACTCTTGGAATTAATAAACCTTTATCGGTTGCATTGATGTCTAACATAGAGCTGGCATCTGGTGTAGTGGTGTTGATACCTACTTGAGCCTCAGTTATTAAAGGCAATAGAAGTAAGATAAATAATAGTTTTTTCATGATTTTGTAGTTAATTTATCTACGAAAATCTGAAATAAATTAGAAGTGTGAAAAAAACAGGGAAGTAAGTAATTTTTTTAGGGACGAAAGCTTTTATTCTTTCAATTTATTAATTACCAATTCTTTAAATGTTTTGGAGATAGGGATTTTAAAGTCGTTTATCAAAATTAAATTAGTCGAAAATTCTTTTACTTTTTGACAATTAATAATAAATCTTTTATGAGTTTTAATGAAATAATTAGGCATTAAATTTTCAAAATCCGTTATTGTTGACCGGTAACGATAGCTTTCATCTTCGCAATTCAGAATCAAATAGTTTTTATCACTTTCTATAAAAAGAATGGTATCGAAATTTATCTTCGTGTACACTTCGTTGTGTTTAACCAAAATGTGTTTTTCTTTTGAGGTTTGATTTTTCGTAAAGTTTAAAATTGCAATTTCAATAGAAGTAAATAAATCATGCTTTTGAAATGGTTTTACTAAATAGCCAAAAGGTTTAGTTTCTAATGCTTTTTTTATGGTTTCTGTATCAGAATAAGCGGTTAAGTATAAATGTGGAAGGGTAAAATTTTCCGAAATATAATTTCCTAACCAAATGCCGTTTTTTTCTCCTTTTATATTAATGTCTAAAATTGCAAAGTCTACATTTTTTGTATTTAGAATTTCAATAGCATTATTTGCGTTCATTACAGCAGTTACAACCTCGTAACCAATTTCGGTTAAATAATTACAAATGGTTTTTTGTGTGATGTATTCATCTTCTACAACTAAAATTTTTAAAGGAGTTGGTGTCATTTTTGTTCTTTAAATTGCATTGTTATTTTAGTTCCGTGGTTATTTGTAATGATAAGTTCGCCATCAATTTGCTGACAAAGTCCGTGAATTAAATCGAATCCAACACTTTTTGAGTTTTCAAAACTATTAAAATTTTCGGGTAAACCGTTTCCATTATCTTCAATGATTAGTTTGTAACAACCATCGTTTTGTTTTTTTATTGAAATAGAAATGCTTCCTTCTGTTTTATTTTCAAAAGCGTGTTTGTAACAATTAGTAATAATTTCATTGATGATCAAACTCAATGGAATTGCAGTATCAATATTAAATGGAACATTTTCTATATCTTGATGAATAGTAATGTTTTTATTTATGGTAACATTGGCTTGCTTAATATAAGTAATCAGTTCGTTGCAGTAGTTTTGAAAACTGACCATATTAAAATTCTCATTTTGATACATGGTTTTGTGAAGTAAAGCAATACTTTGGATTCTATCTTGACCGTCAATCAAGATTTGTTTGGCCTTTTCATCAGAAATACTATTGTTTTGCAAACTCAAAATTCCTGAAATGATTTGTAAATTGTTTTTAACACGATGATGAATTTCTTTTAAAAGCAATTCTTTTTCGTGTAATGAGATTTTAATTTCTTCATTCTTTTTAGAAATAGACGTGTTCATTTTTTCAATTTCAAGACGTTTTCTTCTGTTGTTTTGAAAAGCAAAAAAGCTTATGGTTAGCAAAGCAATTAATCCAATAATAATGATGATTAAATTTGTTTTCTCTTTTTCTTCAATGATTTGATTCTTTGCAGTGACTTCTTTTTCCTTATTTTCAATAAAGTAATTTAATTCGGTACTTTTTAATAGGTTTAAATTTTGAACAGAAAGCAATGAATCTTTTAAGTGTTTAATTTCCGAAGTATATTTCAAAGAAGCTTTAAAGTCTTCTTTCTTCTCATAATAACTAGATTGTAATTCTAATAATTGAATTTTTAGTTTTACTTCATTGAAGCAACAAATCTGTTCTAAGATTTCAATTATGTCTTTGGTTTCTTTGAGTTTGTTTGTTTTTAAATATGCTTCGCCAAGCATTAAATAGCTTTGTATATATATAGGTGTGTTTTTGTTTTCAATTTTTGGTAAGATATCTTCATTTATTACCGAAATAGTTTTCTTGAATTCATTTCTGTCTAAATGTAAATTAGCGATGTTACTTTTCGAACTTAATAAAATACTTTTATAAGCAAAAGGATTTGTGGGTTTTAAACTTTTTGTTGCTGTTTGAATGGCTTTGTTATAATAAGATAAGGCATTCTTGTAATCTTTTTTTAAATGATAATAATATCCTAAGTCATTATAAGCGGAAGGAATAATTAAAGAATCTCGTTTCGGATTTTTATACAATAAAGTAATTTCACTTTTCAGCTGCGAAATGGCTTTGTCAAATTGCTGCAACTGCAAATACAAACGACTTTGGATGTTATAACTCCATAAAGGGTAATCTACTCCGTTTGCAATTAAAGTATTTATCTTTTTATTGATATCGAAAACTTTGGAATATAAGTTGAGTTTTAAGTAGCATTCTTGCAAGGCTACATAAATATCCATAGTTTCTCTTTTCGATAAATTATAGTTTTTGAAGTTAAGAAGTTCGTTAAATTTAGAAATAGCTTCTAAATTCTGATTTTGTATCTGATCAATTAAGCCTAAGGCGAAAAGAAATGGCTTCTTTACAACGTAATTAGTTAAGTTTTGTTTGACTAATGTAGAAAATTCGGCTTTAAAAAAGTAGATGTCATCTGCTTTTTCTTCGTTACTTAAGCTTCTAAAAAAAGAAACCTTATCACTGTTTTTTTTAGCTTTAAATACTTTCTGAATGTTTTCATTAGAAAAACCTTTAACAGCAAGAATTAAAAATAATAGTGATAAGGTTATCTTATTCATTATCTAAAATATGAAAAATCATGATTGTTTTCCAATTTCAATAACGTTTCATAAATCAATTGGATGACATTTTCTACGTCTTCTCTATGAACCATTTCCACAGTAGTGTGCATATAACGTAGCGGTAACGAAATTAAAGCACTTGGCACACCACCATTACTGTAAGCAAAAGCATCCGTGTCTGTTCCTGTCACTCTTGAACAAGCACTTCTTTGAAATGGAATTTTCTTTTCTTCAGCCGTATCCGTAATCAAATCTCTCAATTTGTTTTGAACTGCTGGAGCATAAGCAATAACTGGACCTTTTCCCATTTTTAAATCACCCTGAATTTTTTTATCAATCATTGGTGTAGTAGTATCGTGAGTCACATCTGTAACTATCGCAATATTAGGTTTGATGCTTTGTGTAATCATTTCTGCGCCACGTAAACCAATTTCTTCCTGTACAGCATTAACAATATATAACCCAAAAGGTAATGTTTTTTGGTTTTCTTTTAAAAGTCTAGCTACTTCTGCAATCATAAACCCACCCATTCTGTTGTCAATAGCGCGACAAACAAATTTGTTTCCGTTTAAAATTTCAAATCCATCAGGATACGTAATAACACAACCCACATGAACACCTAAATCTTCCACTTCTTGTTTAGTACTACATCCGCAATCAATGAAAATGTTTTCTATTTTCGCAGTTTCTTCTTTTCCCGCCACTCTTGTATGAATAGCTGGCCATCCAAAAACACCACGTACAATTCCTTTTTTAGTATGAATGTTTACACGTTTTGATGGGGCAATCTGATGATCACTTCCTCCATTTCTAATCACATATATTAAACCATCATCCGTAATGTAATTTACATACCATGAAATTTCGTCACTATGTCCTTCAATTACAACCTTGAATGGCGCGTCTGGATTAATCACCCCAACTGCAGTTCCATAATTGTCAGTAATAAATGTATCAACATAAGGTTTCAAATAATCCATCCATAATTTCTGACCTTCACTTTCATATCCAGTTGGCGATGCATTATTTAAATAAGTTTCCAAAAATGCAATCGAGCTATCTTTTAATATACTTTTCATTTATTTGATATTTTTTTGCTAAAATAAAAAATTGGCATTGAACTTGCTAATTAAATTTATAATTTTACACTTTAATATATATAGGTATGCCACGCATTTTTTTAATTATAATTTTTTTATTCAGTTTTGCATTTACATCGGCTCAAGAAGGTGAAGGCTCAGGTGTGTCTGATACTATTGTGTATATTCAAGATTCAGATACTATTCGAGAAATAATCATTGAAGAAGTTTCTATTACTGATGAAAATCGAATCAAACTTTCAAAAGAAGAACGAGAACAAATTAAGTTGTTAGAACGTCGTGTTCGAGTTGTATATCCTTATGCGAAATTAACTGCGGAAAAGTTAACGCAGATTAATAATACAATGGCAAAATTGAAAACTCAGAAAGAAAAGAAGAAATATTTCAAATTAGTAGAAAAGTATTTAAATGATGAGTTTGAACCTAAACTTAAAAAATTGTCTCGTAAACAAGGACAAATTTTGGTAAAACTAATCAATAGACAAACCGGGAAAACTACTTTCGATTTAATCAAAGATTATAAAAGCGGTTGGAAAGCTTTTTGGTCAAACAATACCGCCAAGGTTTTTAATATAGATTTGAAGAAAACTTATGATCCAATGGAGGTTCCAGAAGACTATTATATCGAAACCTATTTGCAACGATGCTTTGATGAAGGTAAGCTGGTGAAGCAAGAAGCCAAGAAACCAATTTCAGAAAGTGAGTTGATTTTAAATTGGACCATTAAAAATAGAGAAAAACTTAAAGCAGGGAATTAACTTAATTTCAATCATAAAAGTTTTCACCATAATATATTCGGTTGCTGTTTTATAACGTCAGCCGTTTTTTTATACTATATATATAGGAGTGATTTTTCTATTATATATATAGGAGTAATTTTTTCAGGAGCTATTTCCTGCTCTCCG